>Ga0209208_10006364_pt1 | contig 16286 bp, 19 predicted proteins | sample S1TSphfallax_3_FD_187694 | JGI IMG/M metagenome (GOLD analysis project Ga0209208, IMG submission 187694) | Host-associated microbial communities from peat moss isolated from Minnesota, USA - S1T2_Fd - Sphagnum fallax MG (SPAdes) (version 2) | ecosystem: Host-associated > Plants > Peat moss >...
AGACAGATGAGTGCTGCTGGATGAGCAAGAGAGGAGTCTAAGCAACAGCAGCAGCAGCCTTCTTCTTCTTCTTCTTCTTCTTCGAGCATGTCGATGAGGATGGTGGTTTCAGGAAGCTTATGGGGATTGGAGAGAGAAATGCATGCGAGTCTTGTGCGATGTTGTGGGATTCGAGTGGAGAGGCAAATCGTCAGCTGCTCCTCTTCCTCCTCCTCCTCCTGCTGTTTCGAAGCTGCTCCCTGTTGTAACCGGAGGCGGCTGTTGCTGCTCTGTAGGTCTGTTTCCTCCTTTGCAGCTGCAACTGGGACTGTGGAGCTGTTGTCTTCTTCTTCTTCTTCTACTAGAAGATTGCAGCCACTTTTTCTTCCTTTAAGGTCAGGAAAACTGGAAGCATCTTTGGAGACTGCTGCTGCTGCTTCAGAACTTTGTTTCAGGGGGGAAGAGGAGAAGCAGGAGCAGGGCTTAGAAGATGTTAGCAACAACAACTGTGACAGAAATGAAGAGCCAGAGCTTGTTGGTAGACTTACATTCAGGGAGCTTCTTTCAGGTGCTGCAGCTTTGCCGGATCATCTCTTGCAAAGGTAAACTGCACAAGATTCATTCAGCAAGCCAGAAAAAAAGGATTCATTCAGAAGTTTCTGAAATTGCTCAAACTACAAAACTCATTTCCACATCTTCAGAACGCTGAAGAATTCTTCAGCATCTGGTGATATAGATCTGATGCTCTGCAGATGGATTTGAGAAATTCTTGTTGTCTTCTTCATCATTTGTTTGATAGATCTGATGCCACAGATGGGTTTGAGAAGTTCTTCCTGTCTTTTTCATCATCTGTTTGATAGATCTGATACTGCAGATGGGTTTGAGAAATTCTTGTTTTCTTCTTCATCATCTGTTTGATAGATTCTGATTGTGCAGACGGGTTTTAGAAATTCTTGTCATCTTCTTCATCATCTGGTGATGGGGAAATCTTCATGAGAGTCTTATCATTGGTGTTGTATTGGTTGAAATTGCTTTCTGAGATGAACCTTTTCTCTCTTTTTTTTTTTTTTTTTTTTTTTTTTTTTTTTTTTTTTTTTTTTTTTTTTTTTTTTTTTTTTTTTTTTTTTTTGGTGTTTTTTTTTTTTTTTTTTTTTTTTTTTTTTTTTGCATTTTCGCAAAAACAGGATTGCAAGGTTTAGTTCTTCCTGGGAAAGTTTGGAAACCTACCATCACCACCACCACAGCTCACCCCTGAGTCTTCAACCCTATTTTTCACCACCAAACCCTAAACCCTGAATAAAGAAGTACACACAAGTCTGTTCCTTGATGTAGTGTACACAAAATCCTGCCAATTCCATGCAGCAATTGTACTGCATTTTAGGCCTACAAATTCCTCCAAACCAACCAACTGGAGAGCATCATAGAGTCAGTTTTTCTAGAATCATATTGTTTCTTCTTCTCAGATTTATGTCACCTTTATGGTTTTTTGTTAGTGACTGTATGGAGTGAAGTGCAGGGTGGAAGAGCTGGGGTTTAAGTACCCGACCCAAGTGCAGAAAGAGGCTTTGCCAGTCCTTTTATCTGGACGTGATATGATTTTGCATGCCCAAGTAAGTGTATTTTTCTCTTTCTCATGCAGAAGAAAAGTGTGTCCCAAAAGAAAATGCAAGAAATTGGGAGTCTGAACATTCTGTAACTCCTATCATAAAAAGAAAGCGCAAGTGAATGTGGAGTTTCCTTCCTTGCTTGTATTAGTGAGTGAATCAGAAACAGAAGAAAATATATATTGAGATCAAAAGGGTTTCAGGTTTAGGGTATAGTGTTGTCACAAAATGGAGCAAATGCAGTCAAAGGTGGATTTCTCCAAAGATAGATGTGAGTGCTGTAGTGAGTAAAGGGGGTTGTGAGGGCCTCCTCACAAAGTTACACAAGTTTTCTCTCAGTTACGAGCAGAATGCAAAATACTGACAGGAAAAACCAGTCATGGTTTTATACCCATTTTAGTATTCTCTCTATCTGTGATGAAAGTATCCAATTGTGACCTTCCTGATGTGAGTATTGGGTGGCTGAGTAGACAGGCTCTGGAAAGACACTGGCATATCTTCTTCCCATGTTTTCCAAGGTTGTGCCAACACGAGCAGCTGTCCAAGCGATTGTGGTTGTTCCTACCCGAGAATTGGGCATGCAGGTACTTGGGTTTCCCTCTTGTAATCATGAGATCTGGGTTCTAAGACTGAAAGAAAAAAGGTTGCTGGACTGCAAAGTATGGGTGGTGAAGAAATTGTGTTGGTGTGATCTCTAGCCAAGAATGCAGTCCATTGCCCCCATCTTGTTTGAAGGCATAATGCAGAGATGGTCCGAATCACATGCTTCAATTTTGAAGTGTTCCAGCAAGGGTGATGTGAATAAAATCAATGTAAGGGCAAAGCTTCCTGTAGGTAGCAAAGGTAGCCCGCATGCTAGCTGGAAAAAGTGGAGAAGTTCCTGCAGAGGAAATGAATATCAAGAGGGAGAGGGGAAGCATTACTGTGATGGCATTGCTAGATGGTGGAACTAATAGCCGTCAAAAGAGTTGGCTAAAGGTAAATACCCAATTTTCTCCACTGTCCTACATCTGGACTTTCTGTTTTCTTCATTTTGCAATGGGCATATTGTCTTTTAATCATTGTCAAGTTCTCTCACCTAACAGACAAGAGTATGGTGTTAAGCAGATAAAAAGTGTGCATCACCTTTCCTCGATTCTGAATCTATAGCAATCACCTGACAGGAGTGCATGGGGGATGTTGCATCATCTGTTTGGATGCATAGGCTGCACCACCACAGATCTTGGTGGGTACAGTGGAGCGAATAGGTCGGATGATTGAGATGAAGCACTTGCGAACAAATGCAGTTGCTACCATTGTTGTAGATGAGGTTTTTGGCATCTCTAACCTGCAGAGTTATATAACATTGGCTAGAAAGAACTTATTGAACATCAGTCATTTCCTTACAAGTGCCAGTTCCTTACTTTCAGGCATGTACAGCATTTGTGCACATTCTGTATCAGCAATAGGCTCTTGAGTATATGTAGCCTGAGGATCTTCTGACTGTTTGTTTTGAAAGTTCTTGGATCCAAATGTGAGTGACAAGGAAAAGATGGTGTGCAGGTAGATGCAATGATGGGAGCAGCAAAGGAAGGTGGCCATCTCCAGAAGCTTCTTAGTGTTCACACCCGTCCAGAGCAACGGCAAACAATTCTGGCAAGTGCAACCATTCCTCAACACCGGCGATTCTTACAAGACTGTGTTCAAAACAAATGGACTAAGGTAGTTTGATTTTCTGACTTCTATCATTGTAGCAATTGCTTCTGTGTGACTCTTTCATGTTTCAGAGATTTCTACTTGCCACTCAATGCCAGGCACAACATTCCAGCATAAGTTTTGAGTTGAAAATCTGAAGAATAGCATAGATTTTGCAGTTGGTGCAGTACTAATGTAGTGCAAGTGTCTTTGTGTTTATTGCAGGAGAATGTAGTTTACACTCATATCCAACCTGAGGAGAAGATTCCTTCATACTTGCATCACCGTTATGTGGTATGCCTTTTTGTAAGAAGAGGGGACCTTAGAGCAGATGTTGAGAGGTCATAGGCTCTGGAAGTCATTGACTACATCTTTTCAATTTTGTTGTCTTGGTGAGATCCTCTTTCTCCATATGGGTGTTATCCCTGATCAAATCTGGAGCTAAAATCTCTCAGGAATCTGCAGGTGTGTGAAAAGGATGATAGGCTGCAGGTGCTCTTTTCAGTATTGCAAGAAGATGCTCCAAATGCAGCCATCATCTTTGTGAATGACCAGGTTGTTACTCTTCTTCCACCATTGGGTTTGAGATTTTATGCATTTTTGTCAAGATTTGTAGTGGGCTGTCATGGAGAACCTTGAGAAAAATTGACCTTGTATGTGCTTTTAGTGATGCACACAAAGTCTCAAGATGTTTAGGCAGTTATAAAATTCTGTTGATTTCTCAGGAAGTCTGGTGTCCTTGCTTTGTTGATTTTCTGACAGTGCATTATTAGTGCTTAGTTAAGGGTCTTGTTGATTGAGTGAGTGAGTGCATAAACTGAACTGGCTTTTAATCTTGTGTTTGATGTGAAATGTTTCTCCAAAGTCTGAAAAGGCGAAGAGGGTTGGAAATGTGTCAGCTACAATAGCTGTAGCTGAGTTTTTGGAGAAAAGGAAGGCGGAATGTCTAGCAGATGGAGTCAATCTGCAATGGGAACCTCTAGTCTTGGAGGAAGATGACCACATTCATACTCGCTTCTCTACTCTATCCGTAAGTACCACCACATTTTTTACCACCTTTTTTACCACAACCACTCAGTGAGTCAAATGTCTTAATTTATCTCAGAAGGAAGTCACAATTGGTCTGGGAGTTGTCTATTGTTGATCATGATGGTTTCTGTATGGTTTTGTGGCAAACCTGCAATTTTATGTTTCAATGATAGACTGATGGTGAAACTAGAGTTTTATATGTTAGGGTGGGGTTTTTTGATCAGGAAAAAAGTAAGTGCATTTCCTGAAGGAAAGGAAGAGATTTGTATGTTTTTGGAAGAAGCAATTTCAATACAGTAATCTATTATTGCAGGATTTTCGAGAAGGTGGCAGTGGCCGATGTTTATTGGTTGCAACAGAGCTGGCAGCAAGGGGTATCGATGTACCAAATGTAAGCCATGTGTACAATTATGAGTGGCCACAATCGGTAACATCTTACATTCATCGTGCAGGTAGAACAGGCCGTAGACCAATCACTGAAGAGCGTGGTACAGTAACCAGCTTCATAACACCGAAAGAGCTTTTTGTATTACAGCGGGTAGAAAATGAACTGAAGCTGAAATTCTCATCAATTCGAGTTCCAACCTAAGCCAGTGTAAAAGAGATTCTGGTGTTTGAGATTCTCGATTGAAGAGGAGAGAAGAACTCATAACAGGTTAGTAACTAGATAGCACAGCAGCTCAAAGGTTCTCAAACTTTTAAAACTGCTGGTAAGTTCAAAGGAGCTCAAGACATCAGCAGTTGTTCTTGCTTTACAATTTTGTAGCTTTCTACATTGTGCAGTTTCTGTATTCTAATCACACAAAAACAGTCACAAGAAGGCTTTTGTTCACCTCTCGCAATGGAGAGTTTTTTTAGCATCAAAGAATTTTGTTCAAGGTGGGCAGTGGCTCTCTCAGTAGTCAGATCTCCTTCTTCATCCGATCATTGGAGGTCTTCATTGAAGGTCTTGAACAGGTAAATGTCACCCACCCGCTTTTCTGAACACATTTGTTGTAGCGGCTCAAACAAAGGAATTTGCATGATCTTTTTGGTGTCTGAAATCACAATATTTAGACAATGGGTTCTGGCAGGTTGCCCAGTTAGACCCTTGTTAGGGCTGAGCTCCATGCAATTTTATTGAAAACAATTCCATACTCAGAAAGTACTCGGAGAAAGTTCTCAAGAGTACTTATTCCAATGGCACCTCTTAAGAAAGATGAGGAATCTCACACCTACTCCTTAAGAGCAGGGGTGGCCTTGCACCTTCAGGGTTGGCGGTTATTAGAAACTGTACCCATACCCTCAACGGGTATCAGGGCAGTTTTTTTTTTTTTTTTTGGAAAAGTCAAATAACTGCCCAGAAAATTGTTGGGTTTTCTTCAGTTCCTTCATGAATCCTCAGAGTTAGTTCTCTGATGTTTTTGAAATGACCAAAATTTGTCAGTTATTAAAAAAATTAAATGCTTGCCCAACTCTGGTAGCAACCTTGAACATGTTCAAACCCGTGTTGGCAAGTTCTTGATTCTTTTCAATATCCACTGGATCGGTTATTAAAAAAAACTACTTCTTCACTTACAAGGTATCAAGTATTAAGATTTTTCAAATTTTCTAGGACCCGCTTGGTATGAACTTGTTGGAATAATCAACCAATATGGGTATCAATCTATTTGTTTTTCTAAAATGTAAGAACTGGATGGTGTGCATAAGGGTTGGTTTTTGCAAGACCCCGCTGAAAACTGGCCAATATAGTGCCTAGGTTAGTTATCAAAAAAAAAATTAAGCAATTTTTTTCCCCGTTCTTCTTATTTTCATTCTTTTTACATTTATGAATATCACATTTTGTATTTTAGGATTCTGGTTCTCTATCATGATCTTTTTGATCTGAAAACAAAATGGTACCAAATGTGTGAGATTCTAAAATGTTATGTTTGCTCTATATCACAGACTAGAGTCAAAGAGCTCAAGCACAAGAAGAATATGAATGTAACACCAAAGAGTTTGAGCAATGACTTTCAAATCTAAGTGTGTTGAAAGGGAAAAGATTTTAATTTTTTATCGTGATCTTTTGATTTGAGAAGAAAAATGGTATCAGTTGTGTGAGATCTTAGAAAAGCAAGTCATGAAGGTTTACCATTTCTCCTTAATTGATTTGGACATTCCTTGATCCACAATGGTTTGGAGTGTGAGATTTTTGACAATGTAACTTCCCCCCAAACATATCAAAAATCATGATAGATTCTTGAGAATGGCCACCTTACAAACTTGTCGAAACAACATGATCACTTCAATTGTTGTAATACTTGCTAAACCATAGATTAGGGGAAACAAAAGTCCATTCAAGTGTAGGGGCAGATGCAAAGTTGGCCAAAGAGCTCCATTTGTAAAATCCACACTTGCACACAACTAGTCAAAAAAATTTAATGGAAACGATTTAGCAACTACTATAATAAGCTTCAAAACAAATGTGCCTAGGACATTGGACATTTACCAACTCCTAAAGAATTGAAAACAAGAAGTTGATCCCATACATAATTAAAAGTAGCGAGCTTAACTAATCAATATAGTCAACCACTTGGGCTGACACATCATAAATCCACCTAATAGCAAAGCAAGTCCACAAAAAATAAAACAAAATGTTCATCAACATTCACATCCATCATTCCAACTCATGATCAACATTCAAATAATTAATTGCATTCAACATTGTATCATTTTCATCAATGATATTTGTTTTTTCCATACATAATTCATCAATGGATTGTCTTTCTTATGAGCAATTGACCAATTTTTCATTATCATCACCAACTTGTCCAAAATGTCAATTCCTAGCCTATAACATCGGAGGCTTATCAACACTCTAGATATTAAAAATTATTATAGTTTCAAATTTGGGACCTAAGAATCCCCAAAATCTTTTGAACTACAAATGAAACATTTGGAAACGATATTTCATGGGACTTCCACCAAGTCAAAGGGCAGTACAAAATCTTGTAGCTTCACATGTGAATGGTGAAATAAACCCAATTCATTCTTTTGCAATTTGTGCAAAGTGGCTACATTTGAAATCATTGCCCAAAGATGGAATCATCATCAATTGGTGTTGTTTTAGCCAAGCCATCAATGGTGGGGTTTAAGAAATGAAAAGTAACCACCAACAATGGTAGTAAAGTCTTGTTGTCATACTCAACCACAATTTGTATCATTTTTACCCATCCAACAAACGCTTTCACCACATCAAGGGATTTAAAACGCAAGTCCAACATTAATGCCAACATGTTGTGAGCCTTGCTAGCATTGTATGAAGATGTAAATACCATAAATGGAGCCAATATAGCTTGAACTTCTACCATCATACACACCTGCAATGCCCTTAATTCATATTCAAAATCCCCCCTCACAAAATTGAGGGGGGTAATCTCATATTATTGAATCCAATTTTACATACACACTAATTGAAAGGGAGGCATTTAGGGCATTAGAAAGTAACCAATATCTTCAAGTTTGATTGATGATGCATCACTTCACAATAGGAAGCATGATTTTAACAACCACTCTACAAATTGCCCATGTGTGTGTTTCCGACACATGACCTTGTGATTGAAACTACCAAGTGGTAACATGTTGCAAGATTAATCATTTGTTAATGATATTACATTGTACTTAAAAGGAATAGCCAAAAATTGGAAAGAGCTAGGAAGGTGTTTTCATTATTTTGCATTGCTTTAAGTGCAAAAGTGAACTCAAGCAAATCATTTACCATATGGGCTTCAAATAGTCAAAGGGATTGTGAATGGAGCCATGACAAGGAACTCATTTGGGTACCTGAAGGGCATGGGGTTAAATACCTAGGGCTTCAAATATGATTTCATCTTCCATTAGAGGCAAATTAAATTGATGCTTTCATTCAAAGCAAAACTAATCAATTAGATAACATGCAAAATTTCTCTGGTTGGTAGAATTTTAGTAATGAATCAAGTTCTCCTCACACCCACGTGCTATGTGGTAGCTTGTTGGAGTCCTAATCCATGAATGTGCGCCCAAATTGTTTGGTGCGAAATTACATATGGGTAGGGAAGGTAGACAAAATGCGAGTGAAAATTAAATGGGATTTCATCACCTTTCCAATCTACAAGGGAGGATTAGGCATCATTGATCCTAAGGCGCAAGTCGAGGCCTTGCTAGCAAAATTGGTGGTTCGTGGATTAATGTCAAGGACAAAGCCTTGGAAAGATTTATTCAAAAGAAGAATGAATATGCTACAGCTCCAAGGAAAGACATGTTTCGTAATGCCACCCAACATTAGTTGGTTATTTAGCGAAAAGTAGTTACAAAAGACCCCCTTTTCTTTTTGGAATTCACTAATGGATGTGTGGAGGTGTGCAAGGCTTGGCTTGCTCAAGGAGTCGAGTTGTCTTGATGAGGTAATGAGGCAACCCTTTTTTGGTAACACATTGATTCCCCTTCTTGGTGCTAATCTTTTACTTCTAGTAGCTACTCAAAATGGAAGGGCTATGGCATTAGCCGGGTGCTCCTGTATTTTGCATCATTAGGATGGCAACAAGTGAAGATGGAAGGAATTGAATGAGATCGGAATTTGAAGGATAGTTGCATCAATGGTAGCTAGATCCACATTCATTGAACTCATTCCTTGGGATTTGAAATCGATGTTTATAGGATTGGAAAAGGGAATTTGGGCAAGTGTTAAGGCAATGCTCATAAATGGAAAACAATGGTTGGACTTGGTATATAAAATGATAAATTTCCTTGGCGATTCAATGACTGTTTAAGAGTTTAGTGTAGATGAAGATTTTAATTGACTTTCAAAAGTACATAGAGAGCCCTTTAGTTTGTACTTTTAAAGTCTTGCATGGGTGAGAATTCTAGTTAGGAAAGAGAAGGGCCAATTTTTTATACCAAATATTAGGTTGACTTGGAGGAGAATGGGAAGGACACAAAAGCTTTTAATTTTTCAGTCCAGTTTCATTGATGGCCTCCTGTGGGATTCAAATGAGTGGACTAGAACGTTTGGTTAGGGGTTTAAAAAGGCATTTTTTTTTCAGATACATGGCTAAGTGGGGTTATCAAACTAATAGGGGTTTGAAAGAAATATGTAATCCTTTCATTAAAGGTCTCAAGGAACGGAATCTTTTTTGGAGTGTCAATGTAACACCTTGTTAAGTCGACTTTGGCATCATTTGATACCTAGGAAAGTCACAATGCTTATGTGGTTGATTATACATAAAGGTCTTCCAATTCGTACATGGTCAAGGTTCAAATGGGGTTGGATGGAGCATGTGTAAGATTTGTGAAATTAGTACAAATGAAACACCTAAACATTGTTTAAAGAGTTGCCAGATGGCATAGTGTGCTTGGAATGCTTTTGAGGAGATTTGGTGGTTATGGGGAGGATTTGGGCTAATCCAAAATTCATATTGGATGGATTTTATTCTTGGAGACCTTGCTTATGAGAATGATTGTTCAACATTCAGGGATCTGATTAATCATTCATGAGGCTACACTTTTTGATACAAGGCTATTGATACCCTTCAATTGATGATTTTATTTTCATTTGGATTGAAAGATGATTTATGCACGTTGATGACCATCACTCCATTTGGAAAATTCTAGTGAGTGCATGGATGTCTATTGTTGAGATTGGATTGGCGACCTGGGCAATTATTTGATGACATAGTTCTATTTATGAACCTTGCAAGTAGGAGCAATTGGAGGCGTGCTTTCATGAAGAGTGGTGCCATGGTGGCATGTTTGTTGATGATGGGGGGATCCTTAGGTGGTACTTTGTGCCCTTGCTTGTCTATCTTTTACATGTTCCTTCTCAAGTTAGACTTTGATTTGTTTTTTTCACTTGAACATGTTTGATCAACTATGTGTTTTTTTCTAGGCCTTTTGGATGATTAATATCTCGTTTCTTGTTTTCACTTTGTTTAAGACCCTTATTTTGTTGACTTTTGACCTCTTGGACTTTCTTTGGTTTCTTTTGATTGGGTTTGGTCGTCTGGTGTGGTGGCTTATTGTTGGGTTATTGTTTGGTGACGATGTGATTGTTCTTAATTCTTTGAATTTGATTTGATGGGGTTGTTTTCGTTTCTTCCCCTTTGGGGTTTCCTTTGAGACATGACCTTGTAATTATCAATTTTTTTGCCTCCCATAACATAGATTGATGGCATCATGATACTCGAGGGTTTTTTGAAATAGAATCATCTTGTTAGCATACCTAATTTTCACCATTGTTTTTATTTTTCAATGGGAGATCCCAACATCAAGGCATGTCCTATGCCTTTCACTATGCCCTTTGTTGAACTTTTTAATCCATGCAATCATTTTTTATAATATAGATTGAGTGGCCCCAAAGCTAACCTCCTTGAAACCAACAATTTAAAAAATATCATTACAATCATATTGGCATGTTAAAATCATGACCAAAACACAACCCTTGCCAAGGAACTACAAGTCCAAGAAGACCACAATTGACAATTGAAATAAAAGCTTGTGCAAGGGTGGACAGATTGCCACCTTCGTCATTTTCATAGACAATTAATTTATCTAGTAAATTGTATGATCACAAAAGATCTTTGACCTACATTGCCATAAAAACTATAGATGTATAAGTGTTTCAAAAAGTCCCACTGTCACATGGCAAGGCACCCATAGTGAGTTTACGAATTTAATCATAAGAACAAAGATGTCATATTTAGATTTGAACATCCATAAATTAAAAAAAGGTTGTTATTGTGACATATGAATCCAAAGCAAGAAGTACATATTATTCCATGGTCTTAACCACCAATGAAGGGATGGAATGTTGAACCATTTGCTTGCGGTTTGAAACACACTTCAAAGATTTTGATGCATGACCAAGCGTTTCAACGATTGACTTTCTACAACATAATAAGCATGTAGGTTTTGGCAACAAACAACATCACATCCTCCATAAATTTTTGTTGTTATGCATCATTTTTCTTATACAAATTACCATTCCCAAAATGATTTGTGATGGCCCCATAACCAATGATAGATTTCTTTTTGGACTTTTCCTAGTGTAAGTCTTTTGAATCAAAAGCCACATTAACATTTTTCCACCTACGCCAAGTGGCTAGATGTTCACCCAAAATATACCTCTTCATAGAAGTAGTCACATGTTGCTAGTTGTAAGAAATGATACTTCTCCTCCTTTTGGTGGTACTACCAACATTGTAACTTTGACAAACAAAATAGCGAATCACACACATAGTTTGAAGTAGAATAGGATCTAGTTTACTACCATCATTCACCACAAAAAAATGCCAAGGGAAAGACAACATGTAATGAAGGACCCATGTTTTTAAATTCAAGATGAGTTGAACCTCCCATGCAATTTTTGCTTCCCCATACAAGTCACCAAGCATTGCAATGCTTTCAAATGTAGATGGTCCATTTGGTGTCAAAATCGAAACAACTACTATCCCAAAATCTTCAACTAAGTTCTCTGATTTTAAGTGAGCATCATCACAATCAAAACCTTCATGCATATGCACATTCAAACCAAATGTTTCACTTTGATTTGCCATTTGGATTTTGATTTACAATGGAAAAAACAAAAAAACTTCCAAAATCTAGTTTACAAACTAACATTGATGAATTACAAACTAACATTTGATGAACTTTAGAATCCACAACTTGAAATGGAAACCCTAAAACAATTCATGCAAGTTTGTTTTTATAACACAACTCAAATGTTATGCATCTAGTCCCATACACCTTAGGACAATGTTAAACAAAACAAAGACAAAAATAACAACAACAATGAACACAAGCAAGACACAATAGAAGAGGGAAAAGTACCTACTTATGGGTGCATCAATTTGATTGTTGCAAATTGAAAGGAAAATTTGCCATCACGAACCCCCAAAAAGCCTTGATATTCATCCTCAGCATTTGCAATAACATTCAAATATCTCACAAATAATCATTACAACTATTGGGACCAATTGTCATGTTTGGTAGCTATTATAGCCAAACATGACAATCCATCCCAATAGCAAGTAGTAAAACATTACTAAATGCAAAGTTGAGAGCGACACATGAAAAAATAACTTGTGGTTTAGAGTTTTAGGTATATAACAAAAAGTAAAACCCTAAATGGATGAAGGTGCTTGCATGAAAAAAATAAAATGGATGAGAAAATAACTAACCCAAGTAAAAGTGATAGGTTCCCATCATGATATCAATAGGGCATTGATTTTTAAAAATTAATACCTTACCAATAAGGTATTTACATGGTATCTAAAATCCTAATACTAGGCCATGTATGTTTTTGGTTGGGTATTTCTTGGAAATGGAATTGGCATGTAGGGTATATGGTACTTGGACTTTGACCTTGGTTGATACCCAAGTCATTTTTTAATAACTAGTTAACATTGGTTCAAATTAGTGTTGGTTGGTTGTTGGTTTTGGATAATTGTTGGGTATGTTATTTTTTAAACAAAATTAATTTGGGACTACAGAAGTTATCAATATCGTAAAAAAATTGGTTGCCATGTAGGTTATAAAAAATAGGGTATTAACCATCAATTATGATGCATAAGAAGGTAGGTTATCAAATGACTAGTTGATAATTGTTTGTTATCTTGCTAATTATTAGCATGTTAAAAGGTTCTTCAAAACTAACTTAAAACTATTAAATTTTCCGATTAATTTTCTTTTATTAGTGTTTAAAAATTGATAACCTACTTAAATGATAATCAGATCATTGAGGCAGGTTATTAGAATTGAAAATTTCAATATCAAGAACATCGATTTTTTTTTGGTTGCAAATTTTCATGCTATGGCCATACAAAAAATCCCAATGTGAAATAAACGAAGAGTTTTTTTTGGGAAAAAAGAACACAAAAAAGAAAAAGTTAGAAGTCTTCATATCTAGAAAGTGAGTTCAGATAACTTGTGAGAATTGGGAACATGTATTTAGTTAATTTTGAAATAAATTGTTAATTCTGAACTTTTCTAAGTTGATGGTTAGAATTACTATTATTTATTAAATTTGAAAAAAATATTGAAAACATCTATTTGTTGGATTATTTAACAAGACAAAAATAATAATATTTATTGTTGAATCATATGATGATCCCTAAATTATAACAAAATTTCAAAAAAAAAATCTCCAAATGATCATTTGTTAATTTTAAAATAAAAGAAAAGAAAATTAACTACATACATGATTAAATAATAATTTAAAAAATCCATTTTCTTATTTGACCTCTAGCCAAATTTGGTTCATTCTTCTTTTACGATGATTGCCAGTCCACCCAGTTGACAAAGTTGAAAAAAAAGAAAACCCTGACTGGGAGATTATCAATTTAACCCGTTATATCCAGAAAAATGTTTTATAATCAACTTTTGATAGAGTTATTCATAAAGTCTCACAATTAGGGTGTGACAATGACCAGATTTGACATAATAGGGCATCAAACGCATAACTGGGAATGAAAATTTTACAAAGCAAAATGACTGAGACTCAAACTAGTTTTCCCACCAATTTTGGTGGTAAACTGGGTTTCATCTTGTCTTTCTTTTTCCCTGAGCGCCTCCACTGCTTGCTACATGATATTTTCAATGCTCCTACGTGGACAACTACTATAATTAGTCTCAAACCTTGTGCATTATATGCTGAAACTAGTTTTCCCACCAATTTTGGTGGTAAACTGGGTTTCATCTTGTGTTTCTTCTTTCGTGAGCGCCTCCACTGCTTGCTACATGATATTTTCAATGCTCCTACCTGGACAACTACTATAATTAGTCTCAATCTTGTGCATTATATGCTGAGTTTCAGCATTTCATACTGAGATTTAGTAAAATTTCATTACTTTTGCAGATACTACTAAAAGAGGGGATAGGGGGTGAAAGCAGGCCCAAAAGACAGGGTGAAGAGCATTTCATACTGAGATTTAGTAAAATTTCATTACTTTTGCAGATACTACTAAAAGAGGGGATAGGGGGTGAAAGCAGGCCCAAAAGACAGGGTGAAGACAAGGTGACTTTAAAGATAACTTTGATAAGTGAGTCAGCTACAGAGGTAAGTAGTAACTTCAACTAGGCTATAGTTCTGACATTCACCACCTTCCATCTGATGACTACAGGGCTGTGGCCAGGCTCAAGATAAGCAATAATAACTCGTTCCTCATATTCAAGCCATACCTCCAGACAGAGGGCCACATCCTACAGGAGGAGGCCGGGAGGAACTGGAGACCGTGGGTTTACTAATTTAATGGAAAATGTACTGACAATTTGTTCACAAGTGTCATCGCCCCATCCTTGCAAAAAACCCATCTCGTCCCCTCGCCCCCACCCCCTTGTGGCCCACAATGGTGTGTGGCTTTGACAAATTGCTTCATGCAAATTGATGTCGAATCTTTGCATGCACGCATAACAAAACAACAACCACAACAACTCCGCTCATTAGCGTGTAAATGTTGTTCAATGGATTTTTCCATGTGGCTATCCTGGGAAGAAACAACCCTTCACAAGTCACAAGAAGAAGAAGAAGACAACGTCACCCACCATCACCCAGTACGACAACTAAGAATCAAAACAAATCTGACTTTGTTTTGGATTTTGTTTTGCAAAGATTTTAATCCATAGCACCGAATACAAGACAAGCAAAAAAAGAGAAGAATATATAAGCAAAGGAAAAGAGGGAATGATTTGTATAGTCTATGATTGAGGGGGACAATAGAGAGTTGCTTGTGGAGTCAAAATATCTAAACTTCATTTATGTTTTGTAAGCTCTTGTATGCTCCTAATGTGCAAAGAATTACGCATTAAAAAAATTAACACATAAGTTGTAGGGGAGGTTCCCATTCGAGTGTGTTCTCTTTAGGGAAGGGCACCATTTGGGTTGAGGTGGGTACCATAATTCATAGGTGGGTAGTTGAGGTACAATAGTTCAAAATTAATACCCACCATAAAAGAGGAAACCTAGGTAATAGAAGTTATCATGGGCGTTGTCCCTTCAACTTGTGAAATTATTAGGAGCTCATTTTTGCACTAACACATATATTTGATTCAATCTTTTTATATACGTTAAGAAGGTGGTAGACAAGGATGGAAAGTTCATATCACTTGTTGCTTTGAAAAATGTTAGATTCTAAGGGGAAAAAAATGTCACATAATATGAAAACCATTCACTAGACTTTTAAAACAAATAGTTGGAAAAACCCCAAAATAGTCATGAAGATTATATATATATATATATGATGAATGACCTAATGTGTGTAGATTATAGACAAAAGGGTGTCCATAATATTATGCATATGTCAAGGTGTATTGTGAGAAGCTAGGGGACCTTATATATGCATAACTCAATTCTCTTATTGCAAAAGTGAGAAAGGGAAGAAACCTTTTTTAAAAGACATTTATGCCCCCCTTTTTCCAAAGCTGAGATGCTTATTCCTGTCATGTGATTTTGTTCCTTCTAAAGACCAAGTGCATCTCCCAAGACAAACACTCCATATCCCTCTCACCTCCGCCCATCCCATCCCCTCTCCCACCCCCAAAATCCGCAAAAGAAGGTTTGTCTCTCTTCCCCAACCAAGAAGAGAGATTGGGGGTTGGGTGGGGTGAGGGAGGGGAGTCCCCAAAAGAAGAGCCTATACCCCAGGACTCCCTCAACGTTCAAATTCAATAAAAATATTATGCTTCGGACTCTGAACTCATGATAAGTTATTCGTTAAGATAAATTAAAAATTTTATGATCATTATTTAGCTTCACTTGGAAAGGGAAAATTTCAAAGGGTATGTGTGGGAAAAAAAAGTAATGATAAAGAAGGTATTTTTTATGAAAGGGTTTTTTTTTAATAATTATTTAAAAAATTAAAATAATGTATCTTTTCATATTAATGTAAGTGGATAGGGAAAAGTAATGAGGTAAATATTAGGATAGGAATGAGATAGTTAAGGCACAACACTGCACATCATCACTCATGAATGACTTGAAGCCATAGACTTTGGATAAATCCACATAAG
>Ga0209208_10006365_pt1 | contig 16284 bp, 11 predicted proteins | sample S1TSphfallax_3_FD_187694 | JGI IMG/M metagenome (GOLD analysis project Ga0209208, IMG submission 187694) | Host-associated microbial communities from peat moss isolated from Minnesota, USA - S1T2_Fd - Sphagnum fallax MG (SPAdes) (version 2) | ecosystem: Host-associated > Plants > Peat moss >...
ATCTAACAATGATTGGCAATAATTTATGAAAAACAATATAATATTTTCAAAAACCTATTACAATTATTGACCTAGTTATTGCATAGGTCTAGATATAGCAATTTTGAAAAACAAAACTGAAAAGTGGTCAAAGACAACTTCAAACCCATAAGTTTTCCATGAAAATTCACCAAAAAAATAATCATTACCACCAATGTTAATATAATATGAAAATTACCATATGAAAACATGATTGTTTTTTTATTCTAACATGTATATATATGGGTTTAAATTCAAATGATAGAATTTGGTTTAAGTTTAAGTTGATGTTTTGCAAACCACATTTATAGGATAAAAATAATTTGATTTATTGTGATAGAATATTAGAAGGTTGGATTATGACAATGTGTGCATTATTCATTGTCTCAAAACTTATCATGAGATAAATATAAACATGTTGTATACAATTCATTTGTTGTTGAAAAGTAGGTTTGCATTTTATTGAAAAGGAGGTGTGCCTTTTCAACACATATCATAGTGAAATGTACATGTTGAAAGAATCAAAATTGTGATAGAATATGCATATGGCCACACATACGAGCAATCAATTATTATATAACAAATTTTTAATCAAATTTATTTCAAATACTTACATACTTGCAACACAATTTACGGATATTGTTAAACATCATTAAAGTTTGGTCAATCTAGTCAATGTGAAACGAATGTATAAGATATCCATGTTTCAATCAAAGTAACCCATGAACCTTTTTTTTTGTTATATTATTTTTTCCAATTACTTTATTATTACCATATGATTCATCATACAACATATGAGTATGAAACACCAAATAACAACTTGTGTTGATTTTACTAAATTTTTGAGTTTGGATAATGTATCAAAAACATGGATTTGTGTTGGTAATGTTTCAACCTTTTGAGGATAATTCAATCATTTTTGTGGTAGCTTTGGCCAAACATTGATTTGTATTATGTGATCTAATTGGTGTATGTACTTTAAAGTGGCTTAATTTTTGTAAAAAATAAGAGCACAAAAGTCCATTCTACAATGTTTTTTTGGTATCATGGGTTCAATGGTAATAAAGTCCATATTAATAGGAGCTCACCTATGTATTCCAAATATATGCACATCTAAAAAAAGAAATTTGAAATTTGAAAAAATACAACTATGTTAGGGACTTGTGAAAATATGGTTCAATTTCATCATTCAAAAGTCATTAAGCAAAATGTGACTATGATTTTTGAAGGAAGACTTTCACATAGAATTTTATTATTTGATGTTAGACCATATATTGAATCAGTATAGATAATTTGGAATGAAATTCAATATGAACCTTTTTATTCTCTACCATTCTAGTCTTTTGACCAATCCATAATTTTGTATTTCAAAAGTCCATTGTGAAAGTGGGTGCACTTTTATTGAAAAATAATTACATAGTTATTTTTATAATCAAATTTTTAGTGTATAATCTATTTCAAATTCTCAATTTGATGAGTTTTATTATTCGTTGAAGGTGTCCAAAAAAAGGGAACTTTGTAAAAATGGCTATTGTGACTCAAAAAGTGAGCCACCTATGGTTTGACCGAAATTAAGGCAAAAGATGGGCATTGTCATCTTGAATCTAGATTATGTTCATAGTTCAAAAATAAACTATCTATAAACTATCTAACATTCATTAATTTAGGATTTGTAATTGTTTATCAATTTTCAAATAGAAGGCCAACCTATGATGTAGCATGTTTTATCACTTTGGGTTTCACAATACCACATTTGAAGGTCCAATTCTTTTTAAGCAATCTTAGTCCATCTCTTAAAAGGTAAAACACAATTTTTTTTTTAAAGTGAAAGATTTTCAATACTCAATTTCGTATTTTGTGACCAAAAAAAAAAGATTTTCCATTACATTAATTAAAAATTCTCCTTTCAAATGAGAAATAATGACAATCTATAAATGATGTGCCACATGCCATGTCCCATAGATGTCTAGTGTAAAATAGATTACACTAATCTTTAAAACATGTCAAATACTTGTAGCACATGGGTCAATTTGAAAAGTTTGTTGTCAAAATTTTTTTTTTTTTTTTAAAATTCAATTTGACACCCAATTGTAAGTATATTTATCTTCCACAAAGGTTGAAATATCATTTAGAAAATCAATAGAAGTTGAGTATTATTTAAATGTTACTCACAAATAAAGGTAACATTACAAGTAACAACATGAATTATTACTTATGATTCAACTTGCACATACAATGTTAGTAATTTGCCTACATGGCACACACACACAACATGTTGTTCACAAGGTTATCACTAGTGGTAAGCCTAGTAATTAGTTTTTTTCAATTTTCAAGAAATTTATGAAATTCAAATATTTTTGTGCTTATTTTCAATTGTAACTTCTTCCTTTGAAACCTAAGGTGATAATTTAACAAATTTAAGAAAATATCATTTCAACCATTTATCACAAGTTCTGTCTATCATTAAGCTTTAAGTTTCATTTATCGCAAAGTGCACAAAGTTACAACAATGAAAAAGTTCCATCTTGTTTGTGCATAGTTTTTATAGAAGTCCTTGATTTACATTCTCTTCCTTGAATAAAACAATGCATCACAATTGGATGAGTATTCTGACAAATAATTTTATGAACATTACAATGTCTACATGGAGTGCATCAATGTTTATAGGCAGAGGTAGAAAAAGAGAATTGTTAAGAAACAAAAACCAATTACTTCAACAAAGGCATTGAAAGTATGACCACAATGAAGTTCTAGCATTGATAAAAAAAATAAACGCCTTTAGCACATGACTAAAAAAAAGTTAGTAAATCCAAAGGCACATATGGTTATTGTTCCACAAAAATGGAACAAAATCACAAAAGAGCTCTAGAAGCTCATTCATGTTAGGGAGCCAAGAACTAAAAAAATTTGTAAACATAAGTAGAACAAATTAAATTATGATTTCAAGAAACTTGCAAATTACCCCAAAGGAATTAAACATATCCCATTGGTTTGGGAATTAACAATAGAAGAGTGTAACAACAAGCATTTACCTTGTTAATTCATTAAGGAGAACTATGAGAATTTGAAACATTCCAAGGAGAACAAAATTGGTGCACTTATTCATGTGACAAATTTGCAAGTTGAAGGCAATGCAAATTATGTTGAGCCTACTTCAAAAATAAACACAAGAGGCAGGGATTCTATAAAACCACATTCATTCATGCAAGATTTCATCAATGATGACAATGAAACACCTAAATAATAGGTGGTTGCAAGGTAGGTGGTTTGTTTTTTATGTCACATTACAATTTTTTTATAAAATAACAAACATTTACCTACTATTAACATGCCATAAAATAAAGAACTCCAAATTTTTAATTGAATTTAGATTGTCAACTTGAATAAAAATACATCTATATTATATTAAAAAAACATATATGCACCAAATATGTAATAATGGACTTTTGAAGTTGAGAAATATGGATTGATTTTTTATTTATGTTTCTCTATATGTGTAATTTTGTGTATAGCTTTCATTTGGGATATTTTATAATAATCCATATATGATATATTAAAGCAAAAAGACCATAGATGTAAAAGATTTGCTAGAAAAAATTTAACCAATAAATAATTAAAGACTTTTGAATGGCCTAAAATGGGTCGTATTTTTATTAATCCATATCATAATCATTGTTTTATGAAATTCAATTTTTTCTCTTAACATGTATGATGAAATTTTATTTAAAATGGCCTCTTTTTGTATGGACTTTTGAAATTCATTAACCATAGTGTAATTTATAATTTAAACAATGATATCACATTATAATGACATTTTAACATGGCATTATGGATTTTTAAGGAGTGGTGTATCTGGTGAAAATGAATCACCTTAATTTGCAACCACCCCAATGTTAAACAAAATAACAAAACAATGTTTAACCTATTATGAATTTTATGGACATTATTAAGTCTTTTGATAACCTTCAACATGGTGATGGCACTTATGTTAATATTTCAAATTCACAACATCTCATCATAATTATTATGTCAACATTTTGAATGTTCCATTTGTAGGACCTACTGGATAATTTCCAACAATGCATGTCATGCCCTTAGAAACACATATTGAACATAAACATGTCACTATAATTTCATCAATGATTGAAATTATCACAACCTTAGCCCTGGGCTCGCAACCAAGGCAAGGGCTTGCGAAGGTGCGAGCCAAGAGTGAAGTTCAAGAGTCACATTTCATGCTCCTGGGAGTGTGGGAGAATGTGAGGGAATAAACCCCCACACTCTCAAGTGAGTTCCCACTTTGGGAGTTGGAGTCCCAATGGACTTCCAAATCTTCAGAGAGCCATTTTAGCAGTCAAAACCCATTGGATCGAAGAGTTCCTTATATCATTGAAAAGATTTTGGAATTTAGATGTCTAAAATGGGCTTGCATGACTCATTTGAACACTTAAAACATAAGTTATGGCCAAAAGAAGGGCCGGGAGTCAAATTGCAAATTTGATTCCTGACCACTAAAAATCAAGAATCTCCCTGATTTCCTTGTGTGCAAGTGGTGTGGCACATACCATTGGAAAGTGCATAAAGAGGGCTACGACGTTGCTTCAGGTTTGCACACAAAATTATGGGCCCCCAAAGTTGTGGGAGTCCCAATTTTGGGAATTTCAAAACTCCCACTTGGGAGTCCTGGGACAAAATGACATTTGGGTATTAGTCCCATGGCTAGGCACAGAGTATACTATAAGGGGGAAGGTGGTGGCTTCCCCCAAGTCCGGGCTGTGATGAGTCTTAAGAATTTGTGTTTGCTCGTGGCTCGTTCGTGCACCAAAAGTGTTCCAACTTGTTGTTTAGTTTGTGTAGGTCCATGTGAGTAATTGATTTGCTTGTTAATTTTCCTATTCTCAATCCCGAAGTTACAGCACGCCTTTCTACCCCAAAGTGATGCAAGCCAGGGAGCACGCCCCAATTTTTTTTTCTTTTGTTGTCTTCACCTTTGGACTCATAATTGAATCCATCAAAGAGCTTGGGGGTACATAAAAAACATTAACAAAAATAATAAAAAACTCTTTGAAACAATAAATATAACCAACATAGTGTAATTACAAATACAAGAACATCATATTGCGATCCATGAACACAATGTTAATGATTAATTATGGAAGTTCAAGTTAACAAACAAAATCCAAAAAACAAATAAAGAAATGGTGAGTGTTTTTTCAAACCTCAACAATGCAATGTGTTATGTGTTCATCCAAAATAAATTTCAAATGCTTGCACCTCTAAACTTTACTTTAAACTCATTAAAAGAAAAAACATGTATAATACAAAGATGTGAAAGCACAACAAGGTGGACCAAAATGGGTAGTTGAAAGTTCATTTTGGAGGTCTAAATCTAATGATTTTTCAATAAAAACATATAAATGATGTTGAAGTTCACATTTTTTTCCATTTCCAAGTTCATACCACCCCAACACAGACCTTTTTAAAACACCTTTAAAAATATAGGCCTTAGAAAAATTAAATAAAATATTTAAATGGAATTTAATTATAATCTTGAAGTCTTCATTTTGAATCATAGACATAATGAAAGACCTCTTTTCTTACTTGAATTTTTCATTTTAAGTGTTATGATACTTCAACATGTGTGATTATAGAAAGTTCTAGGCATGTTTCCAACTCCATTAGAGCAAAAAATTCATAACCATAATATTTTGAATTGTGACACTGGATGTGTCCTATAATACAAAAAATTAAATTTATTGAATATTGATGCTTTTATTGTAAATTTCAGATTTGGGAGGAAATGAAACACAACTTTTAGTTTATCATGTCAAATGTGTTTGAGTTGTACACAATAAAACTTGACTAACCCAAAAAATGTGTTACTATGATTTCCAAAAAAAGTCAATTGTAGTATGCTTTCACCCAAAAGATGGGCTATTGACATAATGAACATGAAGATAATTTGGATTGTTCAAATTGTTAAGCAAAGTTCAAATTTTTAGTTAGGTCTAAGATAGAACAATCATTGTATTTTGCAAATATAGATCAAGATGCAAAATGTCTATGCATTTCTTTGTATTGTCTAGTACCAAAATACTACTTAAGAATAAAATGTTGATGTGATTGTGAAACCTCAACACCCTACAACTCTAGTTCTACTTCATTCTTCTTTAAAAATTGTCCATTATTTCTTTCACAACTAAAAACTTGTTACACACCCAAAAAAATGTTAATGTTTTCAACTTTTAATTGAAGCATCAACATTTCAAGGTCAAATCCTTTCCTGTCAAGGATTGTGTTGTATAATATGCAATAGCATATTAAATTGTGGAGTGGGAAAAAAAAAACATGTAAGTTTGTTTTTGAAACAATTATTTAATTTAATTTGAAACATATTGAATGTATTTCCTATGATGCTCCTTCCTTGATATAATTGTTTGTTGTACAACACTTGTCAAGGAAGAAACAATGATATAACTTGGATAAGATTAAAAGATTTGATAAATAAAAAATTTAATAATGAATGAAAATAAAATAAAATTATTACCTGAACAAGGCATGATGCAAGTTAAATATGAAATGAACTAAAATTATCAGGCCACAACTTGTGTTGGTGAGATTGAAAGGTGGTGCATTTTGAACCTTTTATTATAATATTCAATATAACTATCTAGAAGATCATCAACTTTTTAAAAAAAGTCACCAACTAAAATTTTTAATTATTTTTTTGATATTATACCTTTAAAAACTTTCATCAACCATGTCTTTAAGAAACCTTTTTCAATAATTCTTTTAAAATAAGGTTTTTAATTACATCTTCTAAATACTTCTAAGCATATTTTTCAAGGATTTTTCTAAAAACTTCCAAACATATTTTTCATGGAAACACCTCTAATATAGTGTGTCACACATTATTGATTTGTTTGTGAAGAGTCATCAACCAAGGTAACAAAGGTTATCCTTTGTCACCTAGGATGTAAATTCTAATATTATCTTCATTTTTAACCAATTAAAACAAATCACCATGCTTAGCCTTCTAATACAAGTTTGAAAGTTAAAGATGTGTGCATCATTCATTAAATTAAACATACCAACAAAAACATCTTGAACATTTTTTTAATAATCAACAAGACCTATAATTACATGTTGTACATTTTTTATTTAAAAATATGTATTGAAACGATGTCAATCACACCATGGACAATCACTAAACCAGAGAAGTTTTTTAAATCATTCATCACATCCTTCAAGTCCTTCATACCATTTTATTTGACTCTTGAAAACAACATTCATTGATTACACAAATTTTCACAAGACCAAATGCACAATTGATTTATTTATGGCCAACATCTTATTGCAATGAAAAAATTCAACCCTATGAACAAGCTTATATAATGAACATGCAACACAAATTCCAACATGCACTGCACACTTGTAACATGTATCCTTTATTTCACCAAGTGCTTTAGTTTCTTAGTCAATCGAAACATGAGAGCTTCAACTCTAAAGTGTTTGATCCATCTTGAGTCATTAGAAAATGGGAATACCAAGTGATAGACATGATTTGACCCAATCACCAAGGTCCTTACTAAACAACATCCTGTAAATGAAAAATAAAATTCTTTTGATGGAGAACCAAAGAATTCAACATTGTATGGAAGGAAGTTTCACACTTAGAACATGATTTGAAATTTGAAAATTTGTAAATAGGTGGTAGTTAACCTAACCTAGCCTACTTAACTTAACCTACTTAATTATGTTAATTTAACCTACTTAATTAACTTAATCCCTTAAATATGCACATAGGTTACAAGTATAAGGAATTGAACCTCTCATCTTAACAATGATAAACCAAATATTTACCAATGAATTACACCACCAAAAAATGACAAGAAATTGCCAAGATTTTTATTTCACATGTTTATTTAAATAAATAAATAAAAAATTAGATAATTAATTAGTAAATAGGTTGGAGTTAAGGAGGTAGAAAATGTAAAAGGTAGGTACATAGGTATGTAGGGGTAGGAGATAAATAGGTAGGTATAGGTACAAAATCAAGTAGGTAAACCTAGCCTAGGTTGGTAAATGAACCTAGGTATAAAATATGTAAACTTAGGTAAACTTAAGTAGATAGGTATGTAAAATATGTTATTTATTTAGCCTAGGTAATACATATGTAAGTAGATAGGCTTAGACCAAGGTGGTCAAGTTTTTTTTCAACTTGACTAGATTTTCAATTTGATAAATAATTAAATAAATCATTTAAACAAATTCATTAGTAAAAAAATACATATGTCATTTAAGCCTTGAGCTTATAATGAAAATGAAAATGAACATTAATAAAGGTGGACATGACAATCAACTTGAATAGCTTAAAAAACAATGAATTATAATAATGAAATAAACCCTTTAGAACTACCAAAAGGGTTGGAGAAGACGGAACCCTCAATTGTTAAATAAATAGTTGATTGGTAGGTTAAGTTGTTGATATTTTTCTTAACAAAAGCTGAGAGAGAAAATTGATGAAGCTTTGAAATGAGAAAAAGAAAAAGAAACTAATAAGCTTGTGTTGGTTTTTTTGTTGTTAGAAGTTGTAATAGCATTGGCCTTTCTTGAATGACGACAATGAGACAAAGGTACTTACTTTTTAAAACTAAAGGTTACAATTGTGTGTGAATGGTGGTAAACTTTGATGATATCTGACTAGAAAAGTTAATTTAAAACAACATCTAACCTAACCCTAAAAAATTCTTAACCTCTAATGATAGTTATTTTTTAGAAAATCATTGCAAGTACCTTACTTGCATATGTGAACTACACTTTAGTTAGAAATTGCCACCAATTGCATTTTCATGAAGTTAAAAGGGGATTGAGTAATCTACATTTGAAATAATAAAAAAAATCAATATTATTCTTTCCCATCAAGTTTGCAACTTTTTTATGTGCACACACTCAAATCATTGTTTGATTTTAAAATCTTTTTTTGATGAAAGTAATAAACAAGACCCATTGAATGGGGACACATGAACACAACAAAGAAAAAAATAAAATCTATATATTAAAAAAAATTCAAAACAATTATTGGATATTTATCAACAAACTAAAAAATTTCATAAATTTTTTTATCAATGTTGATTTGGCCCAAGTATTGCAATATATATGTGTCAATAGAAAAACTTCAAACAAGGTTTTTGTGGGCACTAATTTAGCAATGAAATAGGAGTACAAAACTACCAAACATAAATAAACTACTTGTTAACCCAGATAACTAAGGTGATGGTTTGGACCTTCAAGTTTAACTTCCAGAAACAGTCTTTCCATGCAGCAGCCCCTATTGAGGTGGCCTCGGGTAAACCAGCACCTACTCTGGTACCCATGGTAAGGACTAAAAAACCCACAAAAGATTAGGTATTGGTTCACCCTGGCCCACCTTTTTTGAGTGAGGGATTTGGGAAGGGATTGCCAGAAAAAATTGGGCTATCAATGGGAATGGCCGAATCTTTCCAATGTTTTTTATTAAGAATTTTTGTTTGTAGCCAAAGTGGCTATCATTCATAGGAAGATGTAGAAAAAGTGGCAATGACCCATTGGAATATTTAGCCAAATCTGGCCATTAACCATTTAAATCATTGTTCTAAAACTAGTATCATCAAGGACCTTTAGACCCACACCCTTAAGTGTGAAGCAAACTCAGGCCGCCATAGCATTTCCCACTTTGTTTACTACACAAGATGTAAGCACAAGATTGAATGTCATTTTCATATTATATGGGCTTGTTCCAAACATCAAGTACTAATGGTTTTATTGAAAGGAGGACATGGGATGAAATGTTACTATGTCCAGCAAGCGAGTCTCTTCAATGGCAAACATTAATACAAATGCCAAGAATTACAAATTGGAGGGGAGAATCGTTTGGATAAATTTCCGTATCCAAATGCCTTTCATGTTCTGATTCCTTGGTCTTTTCTTGTCCAATATAAGGTCAAAATTGTTGAGCATGCCATTGAGTTGAATGTCCCATATAAGCTCACAATTGGATGGCAAACTTGAGCTTGTATTGAACATTCAACCCAATAGCATGCTTGACAATTTCATACCCATTGGTTGCTTTTCACCTGGCTATCTGCTGATTGTTAGTTTGGGACTTCAGATTGTGAAAATAGAGTTTGATATGAAGACTTACTTCATTACAGAAATAAGTCTTGAACTTATCATCCACAGAGCTGTCTCCACATGTTTCACTTTGTTTACCTTTCTGCAGAGGGGAATTGAATTCCAATAACAGGAATGACCCATGTCAGGAATCTATTTAGTTGATTTTCAAGTAGCCCACTCCCTCCTATTCCACATGGTACTTAGCAAAGAGGTTCTGAGGATTGGTCATAGCCTTGAATTCCAAGGCATTTCCACTGGTGTCCTTGAAGAACATTGTCCACTGCATGAAGATTAACACAACACAAAAATTGAGTCAATTTTTCACACTTGTGATCTTTCTTTTCAACATGACAACAGGGACAACAAGATTCAGTAAGCTGAAAACTCTTACTTACAGAACCTAAACTTCCACCTTCCTGATCAAGAAACAAACTTGGAGGAAGCAGAGAAGCCCAAATGATAAGAACACTACCTGTTCCCCCGGTTGGCCTTTGAAGCGGATATGGGGCTCTATGATGAACTTGACACCTGCTGCTTGCACCCGTTCAGCCAAGGCCCCAAAGTCATCCACAGACATTGCTAGTCCAAAATGTGGCACTGGAACTGGGTCCCCATCTGTGGCAACAAGGAACAACCTATTTCTTTACCCAGTCTTTTCATTGCATTCCAATGTTTGGATTCACTCCAATGACACAGATGCAATTAAAGTGATAAGAAATGAACCAAGGAGTTCAAAATTGGATGCATGAGTTGGAATTGTTGGCAGATCAGAATCTGATCCATTGTGAAAGTTCTCAACATTTGTGCATGCATCCATAAGGAAGCCAGTAATGTGTGCTTTGCTGAAACCAGAAACCAGGGGAAAAAGTTCTGAGTCTTTACCAACAGCATTGGCAGTGGTAGCAGCATTGTAGTTGCGCACCTCATGACACACCACCTGCTTCACAAATGCATTCACTAGTGACCAGACAAAAACTCCCAGAGCCATCAACTCACCTCTCCACAACTGTTTCGGCCATGGACAATTGCCATAAGTGTGCCCCAAATTCAATTTTCATGAAGAAAAGGGAGGGAATCAGCAAAGATACCTGGTGGCCAAACAAGTTGAAATCAACCCAAGTTTTTGCTGATCGACCTTCCGGACAACCCAAAACTCTGCAAAGAATTCAGCTAAAAAGGTTTATTAAGCAAACAGCTTCAGTGGCATCATTGAGCTGCGAAGCTTTTTTGTGTGACACAAATACATGGCATGACATTCACAGGAAAGATCCTTGGGTGGCAGGCAGGCAGGGGTTCCACAGCATGCATGTTGAGGGGGAAAAAATAACATACCCCCCAAAGAATTCCCTAGCTGCTTCGATGTCATGCACAGGGATAGCCAGATGGAAAGGAGTTGAAGCGATGGTACTATTTTTCAAGCCCTCTTCTCTAGAATCTCCCTCATACCTGGAACTGCAAAACAAAGCAATTTTCAAAAATAACAATAATATATTTATTCTATAAAGCAAAACGAGCACCACGAATCCCAAGCATGAATTTCTTTCTGTCATGAAATTGAAACCTCAGCAACAACAGAAGAGATCAGACCTTAGCAGAAGAGATGAGATCTTAACCTTTGGGTAGAAGAAGCCGAGACGAGTATAGGGTTCAAAGGCGTACTGCAATCGAGCTTGTAAGCTCCAGGAGCTTGACAGCGAAGAAGAAGAGGTTTAGATCCTCCTCCAAAGCGTGAGGACGACGAATAAGCTGGTAGAGAAGAAGATACTGCAACAAGCGAGACATGATATTGTGGAGAGGGAGTGGGAAAAGAACCACAATCTAAGAGGGAGTGCATCATTCCTCCTCCTGTTACTACCATCGCCATCCTCTTCTCTGCCAAAGATCCTCTTCCCTTCTCCTCTTCTGTCACCCCACACCTCACAAACAAAAACAGTTCAAATACTCTTTCGTGTGCAGCAAACAAAGTGCGGCAAAGGAAGTGTAGCAAAAGCAAAGCAAAGCAAAGCAAAGCAAGAGCTTTCAACCCTAAAAAATACCGAAGACCATCATCACCCACCTGCCTCTTTCTCTCCGGTTCCCAACACTCTTTCTGACCCATTTGCTTTCAACCCAAATCTTGAAATCTTGAAGTCTTGGCAAGCAAAAAGACATGCAAAAAGACATGCACAGTGGAGTTGGATAGTACGTATTATGTATGTGGAGTGAGGTGTTGAGATTCAGTACAGGAGTTCTGAGTGGTAATCCTACAGCGTTTTCTTTCACCTCTCAAAATTTTGCCACTTTTTTATTGTGTCAAAAGTTTGTCATCACTTTGTTGTTGTTTATAGACAAACTTTGGAAAGTTTTTTTTTATAATTGTTGTCAAATAATGCTAACTCTACCATGAGATTCTCATTGCCTACTACTTCAAAAAAATGAAGAGTAAAATTTCCCTTTTTGAGCAGTTTATTGGCCTTGCCTACCAAGGCAAGGATATTATTGTGTTTGGATTCATTATAGAGTATAGTAGCTTAAGGGATTTTGGCCCCCCTAGGTAATAATAATAGGTCTATTTTTATATGAGGATTTTTGAAAGATGACATTTTGGCCTGTGTTGAAGCTTGAGATTGATTATAGAGTTATAATGTCTTGAAAGATTTTGGTTTCCTTTAGAGGATTTTTTGAAGATTACATTTCTGCATGGTGAAATATTTGAGTTTTCATAATTCTTCTTTTGCCTTAAAATACTTTTTAATGCAAACGGCAAGGCCACTGTGTGACACATCCCTTGTTTTGGTTAATGTTCTTGCCAATGATATCTTTGCTCTTTGCTTTCCTCAGTGTTCAAATTCCAAATGTGCCATTGACGTCATCCATGATAACATAAGCTTCTTTTGCTTGTGATGGATGCCAAACACTTTGTCTAAAGAAAAGCACTCTTCATTCTATTGGGTCTCCCCATAGTGAAAAAACTTTGCATTGGTGTAGGATTTGAGCACAAATTTTGGCTCCAACTTTACGCAATGCGCGAATGACATCTGCACTACTATGTGCGGTTATGATGGATGGGCATTCTCCATAATGCCCATGCATCTAGATGAGAAGTTCTAGATCAAGTGAGGGAAGTTTTTTAGTTTGAAGTTTGGAACCTTCCATAAAGCACAGAGTCATTGTGCCATGAGCTGCTTGTTGGTTGCTTCTTCCATCTCAACTGACATTACCAAAGTAAGCCTCAGGGAGCTTGAAAGCTTGTACTAAACAATAAGGAAGCAAATCAAACCACCATATTGAAAGGAATTGATATGCAATTCAGAGTATCAACAAAGGAGCTATGTTTACTGGGATTACAGAACCTATATATACATATACATAGGTAATAATCTGCACATCAGGATAAATACAAGAACACAGGTAATACAACAAAGAGTGCATTAAAATTGGAGACGCTCTTTATTTGGGTCTCAACAAAACTTTGAACCTGATGAATTCACCATAGACTCTGAATTCTAAAACCTTGCAACAATGGCAGATTGTACAAAGGAAATGGGGCATCAACAGCATAACAGTTGCATCAGTAACCACAAAATTAACCAGAATAACATGACCATACTTGCCACCAGGTTTTCAGTTCACAATTGGAGGGGGTAGCAGACTCTATTTTGATGGCTTGTAACACACCAGCAATGCAACATCCAATTGGGACCACAGCTATAAACACTGTCACTTCATGCTTCGAATAATCTGAAGATGTTCAATCAGAGAACTTCTCAATCTAGATGGTTCTGCAATCTAGCTTAAACCCTTAGTAGCAATTTGGTGTGTATTTGGATGTTACAATGGAAAATGATCTTTGTAAGTTGATGCATATTTGCATATTAAATCAATCTTGTGTTGGAAGGAAAAAAGTCTTAAAAGAAGAACTCATAATCATGTTTTGTTTCCATGTTATCTACAGGCTCAGAGACCATCAGTGCAATGCAATATTGCAAAAATAACAAGTGTAACAGTTGACAGTGTTATTGCATTAACAGAATTACTATACTAATATGCATATGATGACCACCTTGGCAACAGAAAAGAAGACTAGCCTGCAATGGTGTTATATGACAACACAATTACAACATTTGCATGCACCTGTTTTCCTCTCAGTAGGTATTAGCAAGGGAACAAACAAGGTGCACATGATCTGACTCATCCAACACCTGGTCTTGAAGAGAAACCTGAGGAGGTCCTACCATCACAATTAGAATGCCCAGTAGGTGTTTAAAACTGTTGCTGAAATTACTCATCTTTCACTCTCCTGACTTTCTCCCCTGCTTGCAACACATCTTGCTGAATTTTTGTCACCCGGAATATCAACCTGCCAAAGATGAGCCCTACCAGAATAAGTACACAGCCATTATTTTTTCACCCTTTGTTTCACTATTCTGATAAACCAATTACACTCAACTCTTAAAAGAATTCATACAAGGGACTTAGAAGTTGGAACATCTCCGCTGCTACTTTGAAATCAGGAATAAAGAGAGCTAAGAGGTAAAGCACATACCAATACAGAAAAGCTGCTGCAATTGCCAAAAGTGCATTACGCTCTGACTTGAAAACCTGCATGCATCATGAATATGTAAGATATAAGGACAAGGAAAGTAGAGATGTTTGACAAAGATGCCATCAACCTAAGGTCCCATCAAAACTTATTTCAGAAGCAAAAAGCAAACCTTCTTTTACAGAACCAAAACAATTTGTGGTAGCATCCAGTTGAAATGTATGAGTATGGTAACCCAACCCTATAACTAGACACCATTATGTCACCAGTGTCTCTAGACAGTCTAAAATAGCCACCAAACAACACATATGGTTGCATGCATCTGAGAGACTACAAAAGGCTCTTACAGATCTTTGAAAGCGATCTCTCTCCAATGTGGTGCATACATCCTGGGTACAAGTGATGCGATGTTCATACTTCCAGTATACCTCTGCATTATCATATTGCCAACACTGAGAATTGTTATCACCCATACAGAGAAACTCACAACTACAATGCAATTGCCATACAGATCCCATGCAGTTGAGTGCTCAAAAATTAGGGTTGAAAGAAGTTGTGGAAAACTGACCCAGGAGTTGAAAAATGGCAAATGGGACAACGGCCAAGCCAGGTTGCAAAATTTGGCGCACAAAGTCCACCACCTTTTGGGCAAGTGGCCGAGGCAGTGGAGCTGTCAATAGCAACAGAATGACCACCTCAGCAACTACCACCACACCCAACAACATCCATTGCAGTGCCATGTTTGAATTCTTGTGACCTCTGACCAAGCCTGAATCTGTTTCCTGCCAATTCCACACACACAAAAAACTGAATAATTTGGCTCTTTGGCAGTACAACCACATCCATATCACACTACAATTGCACGAACACTAGACTACACTACACACACACACTCCAATTCCACAAACTGCTCCAATGATATAACCCAATCTGCATGTGTCTGGATGATGTTCCTTTCAGCAACTTGTAAGCAAAATGCTCAGAATCAGCAAAAATTGACAAACACAGAACAAAACTAATTCATTGCAGGTGACAACACCTCAGTTATGTTACTTTCTAAACCCTACAAATCAATTCCTCCACGTCGGCTATCGATTACACAAATCACGCTAATAAGCACAAGCAAAACTTGCATGGACTTAGATGAAAATGTCGAGATCAAATCACCGGAAAAAAATTCTGCAACGGAAAACTTGCAAGAAAAAAGCAAAGCGTACAAATGTTTGAGGAAAACACAATTGCGAACGTGAAAAGACAAAAGAAAAAGAAAACCGTATTTTGGACACAATCCACCCACCTCAACAACTTTGCCGACGGAGCTTTCGCACACCGTCTCTCCACACAACAGCAAAACTTCGAATGCAGATCGATCTTTCGCGCAGAAAGAAGCTCGCAAGATACCTCCCTTTCAAGACAAGTTCACCAAACCCTAAAGGAAAAACAAGAATGAAATGTGGACAGCAGTCCAACTAAGTGCACCAAACCCTAAAAAGAAACCAAGAAGGAAATGTGGACACGAGTCCAACTAAGCGCACGAAACCCTAAAAAAGGAAACCAAGAAGGAAATATGGACACGACTGCAACTAAAT
>Ga0209208_10006367_pt1 | contig 16282 bp, 12 predicted proteins | sample S1TSphfallax_3_FD_187694 | JGI IMG/M metagenome (GOLD analysis project Ga0209208, IMG submission 187694) | Host-associated microbial communities from peat moss isolated from Minnesota, USA - S1T2_Fd - Sphagnum fallax MG (SPAdes) (version 2) | ecosystem: Host-associated > Plants > Peat moss >...
GGTAAAATCTAAGGGACCACATTTGTTTCTATTTTGCAACTAGGGTCCAAAGAGGTGCTTCCATTAGGGGCATGCACAATGTTCCCATTTATTTTTTTATGGACCAATCAATATGGTTTGTTTAAAATTTTTAAAATTAAGTTGTAGGATTATGCATGTTTTACCTCATAACCATGCATAACAAAAGGCAATTAAATTATTATACAAAATTTACATCCTTGATTTTGTTTTATGTTTCAAGGTATATTTGTGCAATTGAATTTCATAAAATAAAATTTGTATATGCAAAAGGCTAAAGGAGGACAAAATTAATCTTGCGATAGTTAATATATTTTTTCATTTTTCATATGTGCATTGTTAGGGTTCACATAATATGCACCAACAACCATTCGAAGTTTAGCAACACTACACAATTTCTCCCTTCAATCTTGAAGCAAACCTTGCATCTCACCATCCTTATCGTGCCTCTCCCACCCTCGATAAAATTGTTTAAACCAAATAAACCCGTCTATTTTGGTAGGCCTTATTAATATTTTGAATTTTTTCTTCTTTGGTCCATTAAGTATGGTTTATGTAAGATTTTTGGAAGTGCATGAAAAAAATTCATCATAGACCTTCTCCTTTCCCTTTCAAAATGCATTACCCATAAAAATAAATGCAATAAGACCTAGGACCAAATTAGGTGATAGAGTAGGTTTTGTTGCATTTGAAGAATTGAAGTTTGCATTGGTATGAAAAGGATTGATGGTTGCAAATGACTAAAACATAAGATGAAACTTAGAGTTTCTTGAAACATGAAAAGTTGCCATGGTTGAGAAACAAAACGTTAATCCAAGTTCATGCATACCTTCAAAAACAAAAATATGTCAATACCTTGCCATTGTGCCACTCTAGACATTAAAAAGGCCACAAACAACTAATATTTAATTTTGAATGTAACATCATAAAATAACATGATCAAAGTACAAATAGGAAGATTTGCAAAAATCATTCATGAGCTTTGGAGGCTTACTTTTAAAAACAACAATGTTTTCCATTACACCTCTTGCCATCGTAGCTTTTTCATTGCATTTGCCATCATTGCAACTTGCCCAATCTGGACATTCAAGATTAAATCTATTAAGGCACAAACACAAAATATCGTCTTACTACAACACAAAACTCTTAAAATCTCAAATCAATCTTATATATTAAAGCAACAGTGGTGTCTGTCTGTGTGGGCAGTGCCTGGAAGATTCCTGTTCCCTGTGGAGCCGGTGACAAACAGGGCAAGGCAGGGCAGGGGCAAGGCAGGGCAGGGCATAGCGACCAGGGCAACCGCTGTGGGGGGCCGCGCAAGGTGCCATTTTTATTAAAGAAATCTTTGGGGAAAACCGAGGGACTTGCATCTAATCAACAAAAATACAATTTTTTTAAAAAATTATTTTCATTATAGAACATATTAAAAAAAATAGAATCTTTTTTAAAAAGAAAATAGAAAAATAAAATAAAATAAAAAATATATATACATAAAAATAGAAAAAAATGAAGATAGACAAAATAAGCATAGAAAAAATAAAAACATGAAACAAACATAAACAAAAAAAAAAGTAAAAACTATAAAACTATAAAAAAGGAATGGAAACAAATGAAACAAGGAAAGGGAAATATAGTGAAATAATTTTAAAAGAAATTTTTTTTCCAATAATGAAGAAACCAAATAAAGAGTAAAAAATCAGAAAAAATAAAACTTATAAATATTGAAGAAAAACCCTACTTGAAAAAGAATGAGGTGTGTTTTCTTTCTCTAAACTTCAAACTTGCATCCAAATAAATATATATATAAAAGTGAAAAAGAAACACTTTATTTTTATTATACAAAATAATAATAAAAATAAAAAACACATAAAAATAAAAAAATAAAAAAGTTTAAAGTTTAAAAAAAAAACTAAAACATGAACCAAGTTTAAAGAAACCAGGGGACTTCGCAGTGGCCGAAGGTCACAGGCACCCATTAGTATTAATAAAGAACCTTGCTTTTGAGCTTTTCATTAGTGTTAGTGATGAGATTCACATTTGATGGAATGGAGTGACATCGAGACTTGTCATAAATCATATGTCTAACATCCAATGAAAGGGGTTGGTCAATGTGAAGGTGATGAGATTGATTGTTAATCAACATGATGGCTATTCCACCCATTTGTGTCATTGCATTATGATGATTTGTTTAAATCTCTTGGTTCAAAACTTTGAAGGCCATTCATTTACTGTGTTTTGTTTTGGTCACCATGTGACTGAAATTTGCCACCAAAAAAATAATGGTTATGCTTCTTTTGCAATGAATTTTGTTAGGTTACATCATATTTACAGAAATGATAGCACCATCATTACTAAAAAAATCTTACAAATTTTGTCAATTTTTCAACAAAAAATTGGGAAATTTTTGAATTTTTTTGTTCCTCCAAATAATTCAAATAATTGGGGGGGGATATATTTTCACCCAAAAAAATTATATGAAAAAATTGGGGGAAAAAATACATATCCATGATTGTGGCTTTTTGTTGGGTGTTATAAAATGGGCTCCATGTGCTACTTGTTGATTTTTTGTATCAACCTTTTAACTTTTTGAAGATGTTGTAAAAATTGTCACCATTTAATGTTAAATCCCTCTTGAGATGGTCACATATGACATGATACTAGAATTATGAAAAAAACACTAATTAGAACATATCAATAATAACAATAATAATAATAATTCATTTTTGTGATATTTTTCAATTAACAATCATCCATAAATATATTTAGCCAAATTTGGAGATATTCAAATATGAAAGTAAAAAATCTTAAGCATGTTTATATTGTAAGAAATTATGACAAATTTTGGCTATTTTTGGATTTCTTTCATTCTTTGACCCTTTTTATTAAAAAAAAAGGAATTTATAACAAAATATTCTTTTGTTTAAAATATATTAACAAAATGGAGAAAATTAGCCCCCTCCCCCCCAAAAAAATCATTGATTCAATGTATGTATGTATATAATTGTTTATCAACAATTTTTCATAAAACAAAAATGTACCCAAAATATAGTAAGTAGACTTTAATAGGGATAAATTGTGGGTTCAATAGGGTTTAGTTAATGCAACTCCAATGTCCGCCTACAACAATGTGATCACATGTACATTGTAAACTATCCTTTGTTTATGATGGGGGTTTATAGTCCAAGTTTTATAATATGCTTCATTCACTATATTTTGGATGACATATAACAATCAAATAAATGTGAAACTCACTTTGGGTTTGGAAAATGCCCAAGATACAGTCCCTTCCAAAGGGGCTTGAAAACAAAATTAATTGTTTTTTATTGGTCAACAATAATGATTGAGCTAGGTAGTTGTATTTTAAATAGTGTGTCACTTTAAATTGTCCAACTATTCAATGTTTATTAGGGGGGATGGGGGAATAATTAACAAAAATATGTTAGATGTGGTAATAATTATACATACCCACATAGGGGGTGTGGGTGGAGATATTTTTCAAATTTCTACTTTCATGATAGCAAAATCATCTTGCAAACTTTAATATACAACAAGCATTTTGTGATTCAATGGTTTTGAATATTCAACAAAACCTTGTATGAGTTGTATATTTAGGCAGGAGGAATGTGAAAATGTATAGATTTTCATATTGATTTTTCATATGATTGCATTGAAATGTAATCCACTCACCCTATTTCTGCATTATGGAGGATTTATGAAAATGTAATCAATAAATTTGTCGAAATGGTTGAACATATTGCCCACATTAGTCTTTATGATTGAATTTTTAAAACACATAATTATGCCAAATATGAATGCAATATGATGTTTATTAAATGCCTTTCCAACTTGGAAAAAAAACTCCAATCTTTGAATTTTTAAATGCGGATGGTTAAGGAGTTTTTGCTTTTGTTTTTAGTTTGGGAGTGGGAGGGAGGTGATTTTAAGGGAATGAATCGTAGCTTTAAGTACTTGTGCCATGGTGATCATATGGGCCATGTGCAATCACAATATATGGCCTTTTATTAAATGTTTGATATAAAGTCAAGTTGACATGACATGTTCAAATCAACAAACAAACAAGTGCAAAAGAATAAACAATATCTAATTAAAATTCAATGTGGAATTGTGAAGAGAGTGTAATCAAAATTTGTGAATCGCACAAACTTTTAAACAAAGGTTTTGGGTTAATTTGACCTCTTTTTATTGGGGACATGAATAAGGCAAATCCTTTAAGTTCCACAACTTCCAAGTTCGTTAATGAACTCCGCAAGGAACAAACATGAGGAGGAAAACAAATGTTGTTTGACCATTAGGTTCATTTAATTTGGTGCAATTTTGGAATGGGATAAATATCTTATCATGTAGGAGTTGATGTGGACATTTAAAAAAATGCTTGCAATGACACTTTGAAACAAATTAGTGACAAAACCATGTGTAGTCACACAATTAAAACAAAACCTTAAAAAACACTTAAACATTTCAAAAAAATGCCTGAAAAACTTTAAAGATGACACTTTTGTCACCTTCTTAATAATATTATTGATTATAGGCATTATCATAACCTTAACCTTGGGCTCACGATTAAGGCGAGGGTTTGCAAAAGGGTGCGGGCCAAAAGGAAGCATGGGAGTCACATTTCATGTTGTCGGGAGTGTAGGAGAGTGTGAAGGAATGAACCTTCACACTCTCAAGTGAGTTCCTAGTTTGAGAGTTGGAGTTCCAAAGGACTTTCAAATTTTCAAAGAGTAATTACAAGGGTCAAAACCCATTAGATTGAAAAAAAAATTATATCATTGGAATTTTTTTGAAACGTAGATGTTTAAAATGGGATTGAATGACCCATTTGGACAATCAAAACATAAGTTATAGCCAAAAGAAAGGCCGAGAGTCAAAATTGACAATTTGACTTCTGACTATTAAAAGTCAAGAATCGCCCCGATTTCCTTGTGTGCAAGTGGCATGCAACATACCGTTGGAAAGCTCTCAACAAGGGCTATAACTTTGCTTAAGACCTCATCTCAATCGGAGGTTTGCACACAAAGTTATAGGTTCCCAAAATTACGAGAGTCCCAACTTTGAGAATTTTGGGACTTCCGCTTGGGAGTCCTAGGACAAAATGACATTTGGGTGTTGGTCCCGTGGTCAGGCACAAAGTATACTATAAGGGGAAGGTGGTGGCTTTCCCCAAGTCCAGGTCGTGGTGAGTCTTGTGAATCTGTGTTTACCAATGTGGAGTCCGTGCACCAAAATGCAATAACTATGCATTAACCAACTTATTGTTTGATTTATGAAGGTCCATGTGAATAAGTGAAATGCTTGTTAATCATCCTAGTCCCATCTCGGAGCTTCAGCATGCCCCTTTACCCCCAAAGTGTTACGAACCAAAGAACACACCCCTACTCCTTTTCCTTTCGTTGTTTTTAGCTTTGGACTTGTAGTTGGGTCCATCAAGGAGCTTAGGGGTGTGTTAGGCATTCACCACATGCGTACATTTATCCTAAATCTTATGTGAAATAAACATGATCATATTGGGTTTCACACAAGCAAAGGGTGGTATACAATAATATTATTGATTATAACCATTCAACATATGTGCATCTAAACTTTGCAATTAAAGCAAATGTCATCATGTAACATCTATATGGAAAATCATTAAGTCTTGGTATGTACTAATTTTTCTATGTACAAATCATTTATTTGTTGTACATTGAAAAATAATTTTGAAAAAAGATCTTTTCATCATCATCTTGAAGCATGATTTTAAAATAAAATAAATTTTTGAGACCTTTAACCTCCAAAACTTAAGTTGATCACATGTACAAAAAAATGGTTCATTTGTGTGGTTGTAAATGTTGTCATGCATTGTGGAAGGGTAATGCAACTTGAAATAACCTAGGCAAAAAATGAATGAGGAAGATGGGCTTAAAGAGCAAAGCTTACTCTTTATGGGTAGCAAGCATGATGAAGGTATCCATCTACTTGTTCAATACCAAATTCAATGAACTTGGGAGATTTTCACAAGCACCTTAATTGGTGCATGCAACCCATCAAATGAACCATTTTTTGTGTTTCAAGGTCAAATTCATTTCACTTCCAACTATGAAGAGATAATCCAATTGTTATATACTAGATAACGAGTTCATCAAACAATAGTTCACAGGGAATCCAAGTATTTCCATCACATGTCCCCTCAAACACAAAAAAGAAAAAAGGAATCAATAAAGAAGTTGGATGTAAATTGGCCTCCCTTATTCATAAAAAGAGTTTGCAATTTGGAACCAAAAACAATGAATTCAAATTATTTAAGTACTAGAAGCTCCAAAGTGGTGGTGTAGGAATTTATGAATTAAAGTATTAGAAATTTTCCTTTTCACCCACTTCTTTAGTTTCCATGTTCGGAACCCATCTTATATCAAAATCCGAGCTCAGCCACAATATGCTTTAGTGAGATTATCTGTGGAAGCTTTTGTGGAGAATTTGCTCTTCTGCTTTCAAGAGACAGAGACTGTGTGTTCTTTTCTCCCTTAGCTGATTTGCAAAGAGCAAATAACAAAACCAGCTTCAAACTGAACTCTGAATAGTTCATCCTCTTTCAAGGGGGCTCGTGTAATAACTGAACTTCCCTCCGCTAATGGATCCCCCTGAAGAGAGATTTACAGAGGGCTTCAGACGGAGTAGCTGGTGGAAAAGTGAAGAAGGTGTTAGCATGGTACAGAGCATGCGTCCACTTGGCAAACTGCTCCAAATCCGCCAGTGACAAATCCCTAGAACACAAAAAAACTTTCCATCCTATCTCCATTGCACATTAGCGTATTTGGAAGAGCTTACAAGGGTATGAAGCAGACACAAGGCCAGAGACATGAAAAGCGTCCAGAGACTAATCACCAAACGTCGAGGGTCAAACACAAGCAATCAAAAACCATCGGCAGACTCCCTCCCTGATGACGTGCTTTGCAACTACTGCGCGTCATAGAGAACCAAGCGAACCACAATTCGGAGCACAACTGGCTAGGACAGTTCCAGTATCTGTACACCATCGTCGGCAACAATCGTCTCAGATATCCAAGGAAGGTTGGAAAGCAGCATTAGTTCTCAAGCCCCCAGGAGGCGAAAACTTTAGGCAGCCACTGCGAATGTTTGAGAAACAAGCCTAAGGTTGGATCATCATCGACGAATACCACCGCAATACTTACCCGCTCTGTACTTACAACGCACCAGCGATTTCCTCAGACAGTACGAATAGCTTGTCGTCATACTCAATCCGAATTAGCATGGTACATATCATCATCGGAAATCGGAAAAACCAATCGATAAGCACTACTGTATTCGCGCACACGTAAAAGCATCAACAGCAACGAACTATCGATGACACGCATCATTGCGGACAAACACACATCAAACGCTCCGAAAAAACAAACGCGCCAGGACAACACAATCGAAGAAAAAACGTTGAGAAAGGAAGGCAGAAAAATTGAACTCGTCACCTAATCCTCAGTGAACGCTGCCTAGTGCTCAAGATGTCAGCTTATGAAATGCCAGGAGCTTTATAAAACGGGAAGAAGAAGAAGACGGTAACGGAGGCGGAAGCAAAGCACGAACTGTCCGCCTAACCCTAACCCTAACCCTAAAAATTCCGACGCAGCCCTATGCAAGATTGATTACAGCTTGGATTCCTAGATCACTTCTAACGAGATCTAATGAGTGATCGCTTTTGAATTGCTCGCTGATATCTTGCTGTGCTGGGTGGTAACTTCCGACGAGATCTAATGCGTGATCGCTTTTGAATTGCATGCTCATATCTTGCTGTGATAGAAGTGAAGAGACAAGAGTTCGTGTCCTTAGGTGTCCTGTGCTCATCAGTCGACACTTTCTTCTTCTTGTACTTCTTCCATTTGCGGGTATCTTTGCTTTCACTTCCACATTCTGAGACTTGTGCATGTTGTTATTATGTGCCCATGTGCAGATGAACATGCTTGCAAATTCTCACACACAAGATCTCGTGTTGTAGTGTGTTGAAGATGTTCTTCCAGATTCTCATATGAGCATCTTATGTTCTAGTCTTTTGTAAGAAAGGAGTCATTACAAGGCATTTTGCATGAAGATGCTTTTAGTTTTTGCCTTTCTTATTTGCATCCATGAATTTCTTGGTCACAACTTGATTTGGTGTAGAAAGGCGACAATGGTTTCTAGACAAACAATAGAACACTCTTGAAGAAAGTTTGGTTGTTCTTGTTGCCATGACAAGCTTGTGAATGTCTTATGCTTGCAATAGAGGATAATGAAGTAATCAATAAACAACACTTCACAAAATCCTCTATTCATGTTAAACTTGGGTTGGGCATGTCCAAATGAAAATTGCAGTTTGATGCAAAAAACTAGTTTGGTCCCAATTCTTTTGGTTTTGGTTAAACCTTAGCACTCATAAGAAAGTAGAAGTTACTTTGTTTCAAAATTTGCAAAGAAACCACCAAAGCTTGACAAAGAAATTGTGAGGAGTTGGGTGACAAGGGTTCAAAATGGGAAAGAGGTATAAAAGTGTTATTTTGCAAGAACTTGAAAACATAAGAGTTTTCACAAAAGTTGGGAAGCAAGGACAATCAAAGCCCATACTATTTTCGAGCAAGTTAGGAAAGGATTTGAATGAACTTGAAAGCTTCAAATTGGTGAAGTTGGTGTGCATTCTAATTATTGACCTAAAGTTGCTTATTTTTTTCATCACTCCTACTTGTACAACTACTATAATTACTTTCACCTTATGCATTACATTTTGAATTTTAGCATTTCATATTGAAATTTAATAAAATTTTCTTGAAGTGATGGTTGAATGTAATAAAACAAAACACTAAGCAAAATTTGAAACCTTGACCTTGATACTTTTTACTACCTTAATATGATATAATGTTTTTAAAAAAAATACATGGTTTGAAATGACCAATTCTCGTTCCAATGAAAATTGGTGAATGTTTTTCAAACATGTTATGACCTTGGGTAATATTGAGAGGTATTCAATTTGAAACCCAACTTGAAACCTTGCTTGGTTTTTAATCATTTTTTCATCCTGATCAACATTAGTATAAACACAAATGTCATACATTTGTTCATATTATTTACACATCGATAGGAGAAAAACCCCATTTTTCAACTATTTTTCAATTATCATTTATAGTTTGAAAACATAATTTTCAACTACAAAATGTTTTTACAACTAATTTTCAAAATAGTCAACAATGTTGAATTGACCTTACAACACATTTGAAAAAAACGTACACGTGTCAATTTGTGAGTTAATGTTGAGGTGACAACATTTTAGTTGATGCAACATTTCAATTGTAAAGTGCAAATTGGATCTATTTGATTCCACGCATCCAAATCAATGGATGAACTTCATCCACCTATGTGTCATGTCATTTGGGGTGTGGAATTGAAATTATGACTATCTTTAAGGTATATTACAACCAATGTAGCACATGTCATGTCATTGAAGAAAGGCATGGAATTTTGGAATTTTGATTATTATTCAATTATATTAAAACCAATGGAGCATTGACACATGTCATATGGGCATTCATGGTCCACCATCAAACTAAATTATTTGACGTGTGCCATGTGTATGGTCTTAAAATCTTGAAATTATTGAGTTATTAAAAATGTTAACATATGATAGTGTGCCACACGGACACTTATGTTACACACTTGCATGACACATGGCATCTTGTTGTTTTTAGGTCGTCAAACATATGTGAACTTGAACCAAAGTAAAGAGATCAATTACAAGGTAGTTGAAAATATGTTGAAATAAGTCAAAATTTATGTAAATTAGTTGAAATGTAGTTGAGATTACAAGTTTACACAAATTATAGTTGCAATTGTAAGACTATTAAAACTAGATTGTGGGGATAATACACATAGCTAAAATTAATTAAAGAAAATCAAACCATAATAAAAAATAATCTATTTATACATTATCAATTTAAAATGCAAAACCTATTATAAATTGCAAATTATGCAAGGAACATTATTCCCATGTAGGAAATGGTTTTATTTACATTTTCAAAATGTTAATGTTATTAATCAAACATTTATTGGAATAATGAAATGATTCTCCTATAAGGTGGTTGTCCTATGTTTATGCACTAATGGTGTGAACTCATTATTGGCATGCTTAATTGGATTGTTGCCTTGTTGGACCGCATCTTTTGATTTGTTCTTAGTTGCACCTTGCATTTTTGAATTTAAAAAAATGAAAGTTGTTAGAATTGATAAAACTTAATAGGAATCTAAGTTATAATGCATCAAAAAAAGATTATGCATTGGTTGCACATATTAAAAATTGATAAAAACATCATCATTTACTATTCAAGAATAAAGAAGTTTGACAAAGAAAAAAACACTTTGAAATCTAAAAATATATATAATTAAATATGAGTAGAAATGACACACATCATGTGCTTACCTTATACATAGTCAACAAACATAGTTGAAACTTAATTAAAATTTAGTCAAACTAAATCAAAATATAGTAAAAATTATATAGTTGAAACTTAGTTGAAACTAATTCACTAAAACAAACATAACCAAAACCTTACTTGCATTAATGGTTGAAAAGGTTCATAAGTTTAACTGTCATTGCCCAAATGTTTGTTTTGGAATTAGAAAAGAAGAAAAACCAATGAGAGTTGAAGAAAAAAACTTTCATATTTACAAAACAAGTTTTTTTCTTTTTTCCTATTTGGACCCCTCCTACTTTCAAAGCTCATAATTTTTTCATTTCTTCTTCATTATAAATGATTTAAAATGCTACAAGAATGCCATTTTAAGTTCTAAAAGTAATCTTTGAACTATAATAACAGTAGAACAACATACAAGGAAGGTTTCGGGTGTTCAAAAACCAATTGTGGTTTATTGTTTTGAGTTCTTAAAGCCCCCTACTTTGGGGGGCCATAACTTTTCATTTCTAATTTGTTGTTGACGACTTTTAGTGCTTCAAATGCACCAAGAAGAGGGGTTCAACATGTGTTTAGACACTAGAAACAAAAGAGCTTTCACCTTGGATGTAAACTACCCTAAACGATTAAGTGTACTAAAACCAACCTAGTTACCTTAATGAAAGTTCAAAAAATATCCTAGTGGAAAAAAACCAACAATAGTTCAAAATAAAACATAACTAAATTTTTAAAAAACCAAAGGTTACGTGGTGGAGAAATAAAATAAAAAATATTGTGGTAAAGGGAAAATAAACAAAAAAAAGGAAAAAAAATTTAAGCGCTTGCAATTGTAAAAGGCATGTGTGGTGGTGGCTTCCAAATTCCATAAATTTGTTTCCTCATTTTTTCATGTTCATTTTCCTTGACACCATATGACCTTAATGTGTATAATAATTTTTAAAAAAAGTGCAATTAAAAGAAGAAAAAAAAGCTTGGACATGATAAAAAAAAAGAAAACAACTTAACAATAAATCCCAAAATGAAAAACTTGAAATTCCTCACATGCAAAAGGCATGATACACTTACTTGAAAAAATCCATGAACTGATATTAAACTATATGAGTTAAACTTCCGAACACAAGTTGGGCTTTAAAAAAATTAAGATAAAACAAAGCAAATTGGAAAAAAGGGAAAAAAAACAATCTAGAACACAAAGAAAGCTTAAAGTGAATGACAATGTTATATAAAGGTAGTCCCTTCATCCATGGTTGAATGAAGTATGTGGTTATAGTTGGGATGTCAATTAACTTTCAACTACACAAGTTGACATCATTTCAAATAGTTTTCAACTATAATTCAAATTTTGAATTTCCCACCACCACATTGTCACCACTATTATGTCATACCATCCATTCATCCATATTATTTGGCACATTAAATTGTTCATTCATTCATATTATATGCCACATTAAATCCATCCATCCATAATTGATTATGGCATTATATACATTATATGACATTTAATGGCATAAATGGATTCATTTATAAATGAATGACATTTTATGATATAATTTAAAACATTATAAATGGTATAGTTTTAATTTTGTGGCATTTTATGGCATTTTAATGAATATGTAAAATGCCATAACATTATATACCAATTATTTTATACCACAAAATTGAACCCTTACTAAACTAAAGTAGCTTGCCTAGCCAATTAACTATCCTAGCTTAGGTCTAATTAACTTCCTTAACAAAAGCCTATGTAAACCTAGGTAGGTAGTAATAGGTTAAGTATAGATAGGTTGTGAGTTATGACACCATGATTAAAAAAAATTCAAGTAAGTACCTACCTAAAAACCTTGCCTAGTTACCTAGTTACTTAATACCTATTTACCTATATTTAATTAATTTAAGTAACTTATTTACCTACATTTGACCTTACATATTTACTTGTTATTTACGCAAGGACCTCATGTTGCATCTAGGTAGACAATAAATAGGTAGGTAATCATAACTTACCTTGCCTTGCCACCCTATTGAAATTTAGTTTCATTAGCTATCCAACCTAGTTACTCAAGTAGCCTACATGCTTACATGCTTCATTAGTTACTTAGGTAGGTTGTAGGTCAAGCAAGTACACTTGTTGCAAATTATTTCTAGGTACCTGTAGGTAGGTAGGTAGGTAATATTTTGTAGGTTAAATAGATGGTATTTATTACATATATTACCAAGGTAACTAGAGGTAGGTGATAAATTGTAGGTTAAATATATTTAGATTATAGCATAGGTGATTTAAAATAGGGTGTCGGTTAAGTTATCTAGGTCAATAGTTTGTAGGTACTTAGGTAGGTAGGTATGTAATATGTAGGTATAAGTTACAATAAATAGGTAACATGTACATAGGGTGTAAATATTGATAAGTAGGTAGGTGGATAGGTAATATGTGGGTAGGGTATAGGTAATGATAATTAAAGTTGAAGTACAATTGAAAATGCATGCAATATTTCATCCATTAATATCCTTTTTTCATCCATTCAAAAACAAGGTCCACCAAAATAGTCAAACAATTGACTTGATGTGGCATAATGTCATGGCAAAGTGGAATTCTTAACTACTCTTCAATTGGGTTATATATATATAATATTTGATAATCAACACTCATTAGTGGTCAATGTTGTACATTTACCAAACTAGTTGACACAGCAACTCATTTGTGATGTTATCCCATCCACATGGATTTTAAAAAAATAAGCATAATTGTGTAATCGAAACAAAGTTGAGGATGACATGTAGTTGAAAACCGGTTGGTTAGAAAATGCCCTTTTTCTCCTAGTGCATTGATGTTGTATGTTATTTTGTATTGTTTAAACATCAATGTTGTACATCTATTCATATTATTTAGACACATGATGTGTTCAACATCCATGTTTAAAACAACATGAATTTATGAAAAACAAAGTTGACATTACTATCATTATCAAATCATGGCCTAAAAAGTTTGTGATGGGATGATTACATTTGACGTTGGTTGATGATCTACACTCTCTTTTAGGGCTTTAGTAGTGATACCTTATACGTGTAGTGATAAAAGAATGACATTTTGATTCAACACCTATTTGTAAACTCTCTTAGAAAATTTGATAATGTGAATTTGCATGTATAATGATCAAATAATGATTTAAAAAAAACTATCCATGATTTATATACCCATGTAAATCTTTAATGGTGGTACCATGTATGTATAATTAACAAATATAATTTTTTTGAATTGGTCCATGATTTATAAACATGTGGGAAAAGAATAATAATAATTTATATGTATAATAAAAAATTGACTTTTTAACCTTGTCCATGAATTACAAACTTTTGAAAAAGTATATTTGTAGTGCTTTATGTGTGTAAATATGTGATGACCAATGGAGCATTTGAAGCTATTGTGTATTTACAAACTTGTGTACTGAGGCCTTTTTTTGACATAGGTAATGAGCAAATGAATATTTTTTGAACCTTTCTTCTACTTGCAAATGTATATAAGGTTGTCATGGGTATTTGTGATGTTTTTAACAACCAAGTCAATATTTTGGGACATGTTGTTGAATATACAAATGGGTTTGTGTGATTTTTCAAATGAACTCACAAGATTTTTTTGAACCTATATCCTATTTGCAAACTTTAATAAAGGTTTTGTAAGCATGTATAGTGAATATATGATTTGATTTGTTTTGTATTATCTCCCTTATCTATGAACTTTAGCAAGGTATTGATAGATGTAAGTGACATTGATTATGACATATATGAATATTTTGAGTTTTTCCCCGTTGTAAACTTGAGTAGAGGCCTAGTCATATCAAATGTACATGTTTGTAATGAGCAAATCTAATAGGTTTTGGTGACTATGTGACAATGTGACCTAGTGAATGGGTGTGGTTATGTGACATTTTGTGAATTTAACCCAATGACTAAATGATTTTGTGATATTTATGGATATGTCATATATGATTTTTTTGATCCTCTTCCCCCTTATGCAAACTTGAGTGAAGGTTTCATCACACATGCAAATGTGTCGTGTAAAAATTTAATGGGTCTTGGTGATTACATGACAATGCAACTTAATGAGGGAATGACATTTTTTGAATCTAATTTAGTGACTTTTGGTGATTCAAATGTAAGGATGGATGTTCACATAATTTTTAATTGGTTTACAACAAAATAATTAATTAATAATATAAAGGCTAAAATAAAGATGTCAATTGAATGAAAAACATCATCTAGACATAAATGTCAATGCTAGATGGCCAATGTCTTTGCATTTGAACGCCATGGTAGTTGCATATAATCAAAATTTTTGGTGTTTATAGTTGGGGTAAAAAATAAGTTATTCAACTTATTAATAACCAAATGTGAAAAACAATGTCATTTTTCCTAAAGTAATTATTGAATTCAAAACTTATTGAAGACACATTCAATGATTGATTGCACGACACTTTCAAAAATTTGAAAACATGTATTTCAAATGAAGATGATAATGAAAAGTGGTAGTTGTGTAATGTGAAGACATTGGCCTATTTAAGAACCACAAATAGACATGCATGGTGTAATGTTTTGTAAATGTGGCACATCATGATTAATGGTTGAATTACATTTTTTTTTCCATCTCCTAACTTGGAGTTTATTGACCTAAATGAAATTAATGCCCTTCTTAGCTTTTACATAGGACCTAGTTCGAGCATTACTTTTTTTTGGAGAAGGTTACGATAAAAGTGAAAATTATGTAACAATAATTGAAAAACATTGCATCCATAATAAGGCACATGAAATCCAATTCTAAAGACAAAAAACATGTTTAACTGTGAAATTAAACATTTGCGTTGAGAAAGAAACATTTTAATGATGCATGATTTGATTATAGAAAAAAAAAAACAAAGAAAATAATTAAAACTTTATGAAATTGGAAATTAAAATGTGATAACCTAAATAAATTTTAAAGAAAAAAAAAATCTTAATTAGAAGTATACATCCTAACCATAATTGATTAGGTACACCAAACATTCCCCAACAATTTCAATTATGAAGTCCATGTGTCTTTTGTGTAGGAAAATAATTATAACAAGTTATAACTTAAAACAAAAAAAGATTTGGGCTTTGTTGAATTAAATATTTTCATCAAACATCTCCATTGATGTTTGAAACATTCTATTCTTCATTCCATTTTGTAACTTACATACATCTTGTTATAACCCTAATCATAAATTATTTAGTATTGGGAATTGACTCATGCTTGTTAACCTTATGCATAATGAATGTATCTCGTCTTTCATATATCATGGAATATTTAACAAGTATTTAAAACCAAAAGAATAAAGTGAAAAAAGTTCGTCATCATTGCACCCAAATGCCTCACCATACTTGTTTCGTAAACAACTCAACTCAAGAGACTTCTTTTGTTCTTGCCTTGAAATGTTTGTCACTTTGGAAAGGTCAATTTGCATGTTTTCCATACAAGCAGCATATTTCAAAAATGGAATTCAAGTATTATGCGAAAGTGGGACTAGGAAAATTGGCTCCAAATATCAATGACATTTACTAATTTTGAAAGTTCTAGTGAAAAATATGAGCAAGAGTGAAAAACTATTTTCCAATAAAGAACAAACACAATTTTTAAAAAAAACATGAAATCATGAAATCTTTCCTTGTAGTGGATGATGCGTTTTTTAATATTCTAAGGGATGCTCTTGGGTAGGTGAGACTCCAGATTCTTGTGGGAAGTACAAAGTACTTCTTCAACTTTCTCTATGACAATCACCCACAGACCTTGGGGGAAGAGGAGGGGGCGGGGC
>Ga0209208_10006368_pt1 | contig 16282 bp, 14 predicted proteins | sample S1TSphfallax_3_FD_187694 | JGI IMG/M metagenome (GOLD analysis project Ga0209208, IMG submission 187694) | Host-associated microbial communities from peat moss isolated from Minnesota, USA - S1T2_Fd - Sphagnum fallax MG (SPAdes) (version 2) | ecosystem: Host-associated > Plants > Peat moss >...
GAGCCAACTCTGTTGTGTCTATGAGGGGAAGAAGGCAGTGCTGTCGTATAGTCTTGTTTCTCTGCTGGTGTGTACACAATTGGAGCAGAGGGACACAGAACCTGATATGGAGATGAGATCGAAAATCAATTCAATGGGCTGCGAAATGCTGGTTAATTCTCAGCTCATATTCACAGCTGCACACAGTTCTGCAAGTCATGGTATGGTGCAGTGTATGGTGGTCTCTGAGGAAGCATTCAAGGAGCACGGCACATGTCTTATGCCTCTCCATTGCCTTACAGATGTAAAGTGGAGAGGAATCTCCAGAATGTACATATGAAGAGAAAGAACAGCAACTTTGGAGATTGGTGCTCTGTTAGTACTTGAAGGTTCAAGATTCCCTTTCCTTCTGATCATTGCAATCTGCAATGATCCTCCTTCCATGTCTCAATTGCTTCTGAAATCTGTGAGCACTCCACAGTGCAAATCTTGAAATTTTGTGGCTTGCAGTTGCACACTTGACCAGCAATTTTTGCAACTTCACAGTCACTGAGATCCATCTTCATGCTCTTGGTCTCAAGCTGATGTTTTTTTCACATTCAGCCACTAGCTGCCTCTCCAGTCCTCTCTATGCCTTTGGCTTAGATGCTTACTTGTACAGGGATAATTGAAATTGCTTACCCTCATCAGCTTGTTTGCTCCATCTGTGGTGTCAGTTTGTACCAGATCAGTGTCTACTTAGTAGCTTTGACAAGGCAAACTCTGAAGTCACTCCATCACCAAAGGTGCCAGAGGAACCTGCATCATCCTCTTCCTATGAGAGTCTTGCCAACCTTTGTGCTGCTGCAACCATGTCTTGCCATGTGAATCACTTTCAAAAAACCACAAGGATCCTTCCAAGTCATTCAATGAATCTGGTGAATCAGGAGATGATTGTCCATGGAAGCAGGCCCAGGGAGTTCAATGTTATGTTTGTCAGAGCAAGAATTTGCGGATGTATGGTTGCAGCTTAGTAGTACATAACTTGTTTGCAGATTTGTTCATATGGTGGACTGTATTTTTGAAACTATCTTTGGACGAGAAAATCCATGGATTGTTCTTTTGTCTAGAGCTTTCTGTTCCTTGCCCTCAATATTGTTTGATAAAAAGGTTCGCTGTTAGTTGCTGCAGTGGAAGCTGAAGGGGGGTTGAAGTGCAGCAGAACTTGAGGGAAATTGGACATTTCTGAACCTTTGATTCTTTAGACAGCTTGAACAATAAGAGGATAGAAAGGAGTAGTAAGCATAGAAGGGGGGATTGGCAGCTGGAACAAGGCAATGCACAAAGTGAGACACCTGCTTTACGATTATTGAAATCCTGGATGAAATGCATCACCAGCAAATTCAATGAAGGAGGAAAAGATGCAAATTTGAGAGCTGAGGGATACATCTCCAATGGGCCTTCTGGCCACTGCAGAAGCTGGAGGGCTGGGGACAGAACAGGGGAGGGATGGGCTGATGTTGGCTGTAAGGAGTCATTCAAGCATGAACTATGGGTTGATGCAGTGAAGGAGTGAGAAGGTGGTCCCACGTCATGTGAATCATGAGGTCCCTCAACAGTGGTCTGAGTTGACATCCAGAGACGGATTGCTGATGATGCATGGTGCACTAGGGATGTGTCAAGTTTCCAGACTCCTCTGGACTTGTATTTTGTTCCAGAGGAGGTTTGAGAGAGACAAACCTGCTGAGAGGCTTGGTAGTGATGACTCTAGTAGCAGCTAAGCTGACAGAAGATTTGCCAAGGGAATGGATAGGCAAGCAGGCACTTAAGTCTCTTATTCATGTATTATTCCTCTGTTGAAGCTTCATGGTTTGATATTTGGGTCTTCGTTTTTTTTTTCCCCCCTTCTGGACTGGAAATGTACTTTGACAATTGTATACAATGGTTTCTCTGTGCACTCACATTCACATATATTCTTGTGGCATGTGAATTGCTGTCTGTGGATTTAACTGCAAGAGATAATAACCTGGGTCCAAGTCAGGGTATGCAGATGTGCTACTCCAGCTGCTTTGCAAATGTTGTTAAGCCCCAATCGGTGGACCTGGACCTGCAAGAAACTTGACAATTGCACAAGGACTGAGCATGCTCTTTGTTGCTATGACCACCAGTACTGTGCAAGCAATCAGATTCTTAGCAGGCCTTGCCATCAGATACAATCAGGCTCAAATCAACCAGGAAAGCTCCAGCAGGCCTTTGAAAGAGCCAGTACTAGAACTCAACCATCCAGATTCAGGGGACTGGGAGGCATGGATTTGAGGCCAGTGGTTTCCAAGCTGAGGTTTCTGGTGAAAGTTCATACAGCCATGAAGGAGCCACCCATTTCTTGCTTGGGAGAGGGAGCGAGAGACAATGAGGAACACAGAATGGACAAGTATTGAAGAAAAGAATTGGAATGGCAAGGAGATTTGAAGTGCCAATGGCATGTGCAGTGAGAGAGAGCTATCAGCCCAGCCTGGGTAATTGTTTGGTTCATTCTAATGTAGTTGGCTTGACACCAACTACCTGAAAGTTCAAGAATCTCATGAAGAAATAGCATTTGCTAGAATTAGAACACATGCATTTTAGATGATTTCCACGTGCACTTATGTTGGTCATGTTGATTATGTTGTAAAATATTATTGGCTGAAGGTCAGGGTTGTAGAGCAGCAGACATGGAGAGAGACTCCAAGACAATGGGTGGGAATGGAGAGTGGGGATATAAAGAGAGGCAGAGTTAGGGCTCAGGAAGAACCTGAGAGGAAAGCTTATTGTGAGGGACTAAGAGATTGAGTTCAGAAACTATGTGATATAAAGAAGAAAGCTGTATACTCTCAGAGCCTTTTCTAGAGGGCTCTGGAGTGGGTTGTTGCTCATAGATTCTCTCTCAGAAATCTCCATGCACTTTGCCACTCATGCTGCTAGAACCTTACACACCTAGGAACAGGAAGTTACATTTAGGACTGTATTTAAGCTCTTGGCAAAAACTTTGGGTCAAGTTGTGCATCTTATAGTCTCCAGGAATGCATTGTTGATTTGGGCTGTGTGCTTATCTTTGCTGTGATCATAAATTCTTCCCCCATAGCTGTAGTTGAGAGATAAATTCTTTCTGTTGCATAGCATAGCTTCCTAATTTAGTTTATTCCAGTCTATGCTTAGAGTAGAGCAGGATACCCAGGGAAAGCTTTGCATGAAAAACAGACATCAAATTAGTAAACAAGCTTTGCATCAAGCACGCAAGAACTAGGACATTACCATGCAGTCAGCATTCATTGTGTGAATTCATGACGGGGTCTATCATCAGTGGTACATTCTTTTACATGGTGTATCATAGGGAGGATGTACCCAAAGAAGATGTGAGTGGTGAGAACCATAAGCTGGTGAGTTAACAAGGATCGTGTTATCTTTTTAAAAGTATGTTTATTTCCTTGTCTTGATCAGCTTGAAATTACACACATGAACATGTTCATTCAGCAAAACATGCACATGCAAAGCAATGCTGTCAGAGACGTGCAAACTTGGTGTGAAGCAATGCTAATATGACCTTGCTGATTTTTTTCTCAGTGTACTGGTCGGAGGTAAGTCCTCAAGATGGGATGCATATTGACTTCAGAAGATTGTCCAACCCTTCAGCAGCCATCTCAGAATGGGTGAGGCTCCTTAGCTTATCCTGACTCTCTCCTTGCATTCAACCAGATAGTCTGTTGGGAAAATATATCTAAAAGTCATGTGACCAATTTTATATGTACATGGATTCTCTGTGAGGGGATAAATAAACTCTCTGTGTAGGATCTCCCAGTGAGGGCTTTCATCCAAGAATCTTCTTAATGCTAGTCTTTTGATCAGGAGTCAAGTGCTTTGGAAACTTGAGATCAAACTTTATGTGAAGGTTGCCCTTTTTTCCAGGTTCTTTGAGAATCGGCATACCCTCATTTTGAATCACTTTCTCATAGCCAGGATGTATTATATCTGAGCATGGAATGTTGAGTATCCTCCCATCACAGGTTTTCAATGTCACTGTATGGCCAATCAGGGCATCGGTCAATGAAATCTTTTGCACTGTAACCAAATTGTCTCCTTCCCGCTTGAAGGTATCATGTGGACGCTCATCAATAATGAACACTAAATCGGCTGGCATCAACTTTCCTTGTGGATTCCCCATTTCAGGAAAGGTAATTTTTGTGCCTTTTGACCATCCAGGCTGCACTAGGATTGTAAGTATTTCTTGTCTTGGTACCAGTGTCTTTCTGCAAACCAAGAAAAATCTTCACCCCCTCAACATGTGTGTGCAAAACTATACAACAAGCTCTCCCTCTCTGGTTGTTAAAAAAGAAGAGATGGACAAATAGGGGAAGTTTTTTATTTTGGTGGGAAAGCAACAAGAGTTTGTCACCTGCCGGGATCCATAACACTTCGGGAGATTTTGACCTTCCTAATGCACCCACTGAAAAGCTCCTCAAGGGTGCAAAGCAGCTTGTTTTCTAGATCACCTGACTTACGTGGCCCTTTTTTCTTTTGTGGTGAGGTATCACCAGCCATTATGACAGGCATTGCAATTTCTTCCTCGGTGAGGCAGTGATGCTTCCAGATGTTTGGGTCACCGCCCAATCCAGCAAATGGATTTACACCACCAAAGAACTCATTGAACACCTCTTCAGCATCTCGAGGTTGGTATCTGTACATATTTGTGGCTCCGCCATTGGAGAAACCCTGAGTTCCAGAAGCCACATTTGGTACGTTTTTCTTCAATCCCTCCTCTCCATAGATGTCAACTATGGCTCGAGTATGTGGATCCATTAACACCTAAGCACACACCAAAATTATCATCAATGTCATCTAGTTGATCCAGCAGTATTGTATTGTATGCACAAGAGGGAGAAGGAATAATAATCATATGAAGGTCAAATTTGCTTACTGCAAAGGACTCACAAATCCGATTAAATTTGACTCGCGCCTTGGCTTCATCTGTGGGGTTCTTATCAGGGTGCCATTTCATAGCCAACCTTCTGAATGCCTTTCTAAGATCCTTATCTGTTGCATTTTTCCCTACTCTCAGCACTTCATAATAGTTCTTCTGCTGAGGTTCACTACATGGTCCACCCTTCATGGCTGCTTATCTATGAACAAACTCACATTCTTGTCGTGCGTGTATTCCAACTTAATGGGACATAATTTTTCTCAAATTCCTGTTAGTGTATTCCAACTCAATGCAACCAACATTCAATTCCTCCTGCCCTTTTTGTCTGCACATAGATAAGCATCAGGTTTTAGTTGAAATAGTTAATTCATTTGCCATGATTGTTCTTGCTTGTTCAATGCAGATTTCCAAGATGGAAAACATGAGTTTACACACAAACCGCCACCACCACCATGACTAAGAAGAGCGATCCTCGCTGAAGATTGTCAAGTGAGCTTTCCAATGGCAAGAATTGTGTTCCCAAAATGTGCCAAGGTTGTTCTTTGGATGTTGGTAGGGTTGATTGACTAATTTCATTTATAACAACAAATTTGCAATGAGTTCCATACCCTATGGATCCCGAAAGATTCTCTCATTTGCAACAAGAGTTTTGCAATGAGTTTCACACCTATGGATCCCGAGAGATTCTCTCATTTGGCAACAAGAGTTTTGCAATGAGTTTCATACCTATGGATCTTGGGAGATTCTCTCGTTTTCAACAAGTTTCATACATATGGATCATGAGAGGTTCACTTGTTTACAACAAGAGATGGCTTGCAACAAGCTTCATACTTTTTTCATGGAAGGCCAGAGTGAACCAACAGCCACCAGAACATCATCCATTGGAAGGCTGAATTGACTCAGTTTCTCGATGGATGAACCTTAAACTGAGTTTCATGTCAGGTTTCACCATGGTCACCTATCATCATGTTAGAATGGATGTTATGACTGAGTTTTGGATGAACCCTAATTTGAGTTGAGGCTGGACTTCACCTTGGTAACACCTACACTGTTGGAAATGGGCAAAGAGTGAATCCAAACAGCTGCCAGAACATCATCCAGTTGGAAGCCTGTTCTGACTCAGTTGTGGATGAACAATGGTTCATAGCTAACCACAATGGTTAGCTATGTACTAAGGAGCAAAAAAACACTTTTAAGTGACTAGTAAGGTTATAAGTGGCTACTAGGAGCATGTGGCTGGCTAAACTAGAGTTATATGTACTAACCAGCAAAAACATTTATAAGTGGCAAATTATAACCTAGTAGTAGCCACTAGTAACCACCATTGTCTCACCTCCTTAACAGTTTTTTTTTTTTTTTTCATTTTTTATTGAAATTTAGCCAAATTTAATCCCCAAAAAATAGAAAAATTATTTGAATTTACACTTTTTTTTATTAAAAAATCCAAAAAACTTTCAATTTCTTTGCCAAAAAATGGTGAAAATTCGCCAAGAAAAAAAAACAAAAAAACCTGAATCCTTACTCCTCACCCACATACATGGTTGTCACTTTACATTATAAAACTCATTACAAGTTTCCAATGGATGGTGCACTCATTACAAGTTTCCAATGGATGGTGCACTAGGCTAGTGGTTGTGGACCAGGAGTCATTACGAGTTTCCAGGAAACCAAGGCTTGCATCACTGGTGGGGGTGAGGTGGGGTGCTTGCTTTATAGAGAGAGGAAGGAGATTCTGCAATTCCAAAGACATTGAACAGCTTTGAGGGCCCAATTCTGCCCCCATGGACAGATGGATACCCACATGTAACCAACACACACTCTTTACATACAATTATTTATTTATTTATTTATTTATTCATTTAATTTTGTTTTGTATATGAAATCAATGCTTTGTAGGAGCTGATTATGAGATATAATGTACTGGAAAACAAGGCGTTTTTCTGTATTTTAATTTCCATAAGGAATGGTCAGAATCTGGGCCCCATCCATCATCATCCATTCTACCCTCATCATTCTCCTCACAACTGGAGCTTCACAAGCTGCTTGTCCGCCTTGCTTGCTCCTGCTCAGCACCAACTGTGCACTTTCTCTCAGCAGCTGCGAAATTTCCTTGTGAATTTGGTGAAAATCTGAAGATTTGGGGTGCTTGAATTGGCTGCAGTTGGTGCAGGAAAACATGTAGAGAATTATCAGCAAGCATGGCACAAGTGGGGATGGAAATAGTGGCAGTAATGGTGATGGTGTCGATGGTGCTCATGGTGTCTTGTTCTTCGACTTCTTCTTCTTCTGCTGCTGCTGCAGTTGGTGTCTCTCATGGTGTTCGGCAAGCTCGAAGTTCTAAACCCATGTTCTTTTTCGATGAGTATGTGGTGGAACCTGCAGCAATGCAGGTAAAGGATCAGATGGCAATGACGAGTAGTAGTAGTAGTAGTAGGAGGAGTAAGGGAGCTGTAGCAGCTGGTGGTGGGAATGGTAATGGATCCATTTTGAAAGCGTTGCTGGAGTCGCAGTATTCGGAGCTGGTGTGGTACCTAGACAAGGCGTCGTTGCTGCACAAGCTAGAGAAAGTGGTGAGCATCAAAGGGAATGTGACGATCTTTGCACCCAAGAATAGTTTCCTTGAACAGCATCTGGACGCGGAGTTTCGTAGCTTCCTTTTGCAGGAGGGGAACCAGTTTCTGTTGCAACGAGTGCTGCAGTTCCATGTGTTGCCAGTGTTTCTGGAGGGCGCCAGTTGGAGCAATCGGAGTGTGCTTTCGCTTTCTGGTGATCCGCTTAGCTTACGCTCCTATGGACTCAAGCGTTATGTGGAGTTCTCACGAGTGTTCTCCCCGAACTCCATCGTCCGCGAGGACGGCATTGTGCACGGCGTGAATGGGTTTCTCATCCCGCGTGGTGTTTCTGCCCAGTTCGAAGAATGGAAGAGGAATGGTAAGGTCGCTTTGCTCCCGCAGAGTGCACCCGATGGACGGGGAACTGGTTCAAGGCTGTTGTACCAAAACAACAGAGCTGCTGCAAACCATCCTCCATCACTGCTACTGTCTTCCAAGCTTCCCACCATAGCTCCGGCTCCTGAGCCTTTCCCACATTTCGCGCCAGAGCCGGCGTTTGCACCAGCTCCAGGACCTTCGGAGGAGAGCTTCAAGTGGGACGAGGAAGAAGAAGTGACACAGTTCATGACCACATTGGTGAACTACGGCGGCTACTACGACATGGCGGATCTTCTCGTCAACTACACATCACTGGCTATGGAGATCGGCAAGCTGGTGAGCAAGGGATATCGCTTGACCATCTTAGCACCCAATGACGAGGCCATGGCACAGCTCACTCCCGAGCATCTGAATTCTCCTCTGGAACGCATTCTTTACTATCATATTCTGTCTGAGTATCAGACGGAGGAGAGCATGTACAACACGGTTCGGAGATTAGGGAAACAAACCTACAGCACTCTTCTGCATCCGCTCAAGCTCTCCGCACGGGAATCTGATGGAACTGTGCTGTTTGGAGAGGCCGAGAATTCCGCACATATCTTCGATCATGATATCTACATTGATGGCCGGCTTTCTATTCAAGGGATTAGTAGGGTTCTCATTCCTCCTCCACCCACCAGCAGAGCACCAGCGCCAGCTCCTTCAACATAAGTCCAGGAATAAGGTAGGTTTCTTTCTGAACCCCCAGAGTCTCCAATTTCTTATCTGTTTTTGTCTGATCCGAGATGGGTGTTTTATTTTTTTATTTTATTTTTTTTTCTTTGGTTTGCAAGAAAGCTGCAAAAGCTTTTGATCTGTTATGTATTTGGATTTTCGCTTCTTCAAAGCTGCCATGGCTTGGAAGCCATATGGGTACTACATTGAGAGCTTTTTGGGGACCTACATTGCTGATGCTTCTTGACAGGCATGATGACTCTCAGTCTTGTAATTCCCTATTTCTCTCTTGCACATGTGTCTGGGGTTTGTGGAATGAGCAGCAGAAGTGTCACAGAGATGATGAGTGAGAGAAGATGCCATTGTTATGTATTTGGGTCACTTCTTCAAAGCTGCCATGGCTTGGAAGCCATATGGGTACTACATTGAGAGCTTTTTGGGGACCTACATTTGCTGATGCTTCTTGGCAGGCATGACTGAGTCTTGTAATTCCCCATTTCTCTCTTGCAATTGTGTCTGTGGTTTGTGGCACAAGCAGCAGAAGTGTCACTGAGATACAGAGATGATGAGTGAGAGAAGAAGATGCCATTACTATGCAAGAGGGAAAACACAGCATGAAGAAACTTTCAATGTTAGACACCTGTGTATTCAACAATGTCTCACAGATTTTCTTCTCCATTGGACAACCCACAATGGATCATGAAAATGTGCACTAAAAAATGCTGCAAATGTGCACACCAAAACCGTTTTGTCTGCAAGATTAGGGTTAGTGCATGTGTGCTTGAGGCCTCCTTGTCGGAAACAGGAAGCAAAAATTCAAGCTCAAACCTCTCAAATCCTTGACGTTAAGAGAGAGTGAGAGAGAGTTTTCTTTTCAGCATGCACTGATAGACCAAAAAAGAGGTTTATTTTCTATGTCACATCTCACAATCATCATCATTGTGTGCTTGTGTGGAGCAGAGGCAAGGCCATCAACAAGGGAGAGGAGACTTGTCAATTATCTATCAACTGTCAGGATGTAGAGTGGAAGATTACAGTGGCATGTGATCAAGGACCTAGAAAGTGTGCAATGGACACAAAGAGAATTGAGGCCTTAACCTAGAGACGAGTGCGCTGCCAAATTATATATGAACAATGTAGCTCATGGAGGCGATTGCTGATGCAAGTGCAATGCTGTTGTCAGCTCTTAAAAGTGTCTTCATGAAGGATGCTCATCAAGAGAAAGGCAAGTTGGAATGTACAACACAACACACCCATCCTTATGGCAGTGGTTAATTACCTCTGAGAAATAGAGAAAGAAATTGACCAAGTCAAGTGCACCTTCCTTTACTATGTCAATATTGTCCAATGTTTTTCTCCCTGTCACTGTCGCATTGACCATGACAGCAATCCTTGTTTGTCATCTTTCATATACTTAGTCCTTGTGGAATTGCACTTAGCTGATGATGAACATAAAGTCCAGCTTGATTCTTGTGTACTTCCCCAAGGATCCTTTTTGTGCATCAGATGCTCCTGCTGCTGCTATCAATGCAGCAGACTCTCAATTGTACTTTGTGTAAACCAAAGTTCTGATCAGTTTGCACCCTGTGCCTGCTATCAATGCAGCAGACTCATTTATACTTTGCGTAAACCAAAGTTCCAATCAATTTGCAACTTTTGCAATAAAGATTTGAAACTCGCTTGTTTTGTTTTTTTCAACATATTTCACTTGGTTTCAGATAATATGTGTGGAGATTGTACTTCCCATAGTTTCAATCTCAGATGTTCTGAAATCAGAGCTTTGCAGGGTGCTGATGTCTGGTGATTCTGGTCTGTGGGCAGCTGCTATGGTTGAATTCTTATTGAAGCAGTTGGAGGCTTTTTTCTTCATTCATGCTGGATGCATTTTCACATAATTTCAAGGAGATGTAATTGAACAAGAGTTTTAATTTCTCTGTTTCATCATTAAATTGCATTGCTTCTTTTCCTTAGATTGGATCATTCTTCTTCATCCTGTCCTGTCACCTGTGTTTTATGTTTGGATTGAGCTGTGACTACTTTCACTATACTTCATGTGGACCATCCAAACATGAATGAGGTACCGTACAAGATGTGGATCACTAGCCGAGGCACCAATCATCAACTATACATTTCTGATCATATGCCCTTTGATCAAGTATCCCCAGTAGCCTAAACAAATGTGCTTATGCTGATCATACAACACTCATGAATGGATTGATCAAATGGGTAGTTTGTTCACACAACACTATAAACTAGTGCTGGTTACTGGTCACTCATAAGTGAATCAAATGGGTAGTCTGTTCACACAACATTCTAAGCTATTGCTAGTGCAATCACATTTTTCCCTTTCTTGTCAAATCTTTCCTCAAATATTCTTGTTGACTATCTAGTTTCCTAGAGACATGGAAAAGCTTTAAGAAGTCTAGATAGCTTCCACATCACCTAGAATTTGTGGGCCTCTCTATTGTATCATGTACCAATCTAGTGGTTTACAACTTGTTGATTATTCGAATGAAACAGTTCTATATGCTTTTGCATATTCATAGTGATTTGTTCGATAAAGGTGGGCACATTGGTTGAAGTCTCCGCATTGCTGAATAGCTAGACTACAACTTGCATGGAGGAAGCAAAAATGTTGCCATTCATCATAACCTCCATGTCATAAGATACTCTTTCAAGTCTAAGTTAGAATCAAAGACCCAACTTCAAACACGTCCACAATCATGTGGAGCTTCTCAGTGACTGTCTACTATGAATGATAATGTTATTCTATAACAGGTAACACACAAAATTGGACAACTCCAATCTCTTTTTCTGACTAGCCGCACCCCAACCACACATAAGGTGCAAAACATCTCCAAAAACGAGTATAAGTGATAGTAAAGGCATAAATAGGTGACATCCAGACCATGACACATGTTGACACCAATGCCATCAAGTTGGTAGGCAAGTTTTTCAAGCTTGTTGTTTGGAGAAACCATGCAAAATGAGCTCAATACTACAAATATTCTATGATCAGACTAAATCAGGGTCTCTGAGTTCAAATCTAACATTTTTTGGGCTTAATATGGCCACTAAAAGGCCTCACTCAAAAAGGTAAAGGTACCAACCGGGCATGCTGGTTCACCCTGGCCAATTTTAACATCTATCGTGTTTAGCTAGCCCCATCAAGCCATAAGGCATCCTCATCTACTCATTGTTCAAATTGAACCCATTTGGAGTTTCATGGAGTGTGAATAAGGACTTCGGAGTTGATATAAACCCATTTCCTAACCTTGTTCACATACCTTTACCCTATAGAGCATTTGGAGGTCAACTTAATTAATACATTATTAACCCACAACTCTAAAACAAGAGGCACTTTATGCCCACAAGATACCTCTTGTAGGTGTAAGGTGCCTTCACTCCTATTGCCCCATGAGTTATGTTTGTGTAGGATTATGAGGAAAACGGATACAGCCCATGAGTGAGGGACATTCCTGAAATGCTAGGCCAGGTCCAAACTGGAACACCCGGCATCAGGAAAATTTAGCATTCAATGCTGAATACCAGGGATTGCCTTCCACAATTGGAGGCCGCCACAGGACCCATGGCTGCAGATCTGGAGGTCACAACTGACTGTCCATGTAGGTGAAGACTTGCAAAAGTCCACTCATGAACCAATTAATTACTTGAGCATAGATTTCCAAATTCAGCCCTTCCTTGGCATCTTGGGAACCCAGCAACCCTGTAAATTGGCCAGCAATAATTGACAAATGAGTCCATGATGCTCCGAAGGGTATACCAATCAACATTTTAAAAGTCTGCAATATCCTATGCTGCTATTATAAAAAGTTTAGGTGGAGTTCATGAAGGGCATGGAGAAATGCCAATTGTTCTCAATCTGTTATTCAACAAAACAGCATTGCCTCTAAATGGACACAGGTGATCAAACACCTTAAGCATATCACATAGGGTTACTGTTCTTAAAGATTCTACAGATTCAAAAAGTTGCCCTAACTTCTATCACCCTGAATTGAGTGTGGTGCATTGAAATTGATATGCCAAACTCTAGTTGTTTCTGTACATAATTAGTGTAGCTCCATTTGAATACCTGCTCCCTTTAAGATTGAACACAGCACTGGACCTCTGAAGTTCAGGGTACTGTGAAGCATTTTCCCTTGGATCCAATTAGATCCCCAAACTGAGCCTCAAATTGCAGATGAAACTTGCTTGGTCAGTTCCTGCAATATCAGTTGCCCTAGTCCACATGCCAGGTTCTCAACCAGAAAAACCCTTCAATCACATCCAAGTTTGGCACTGCACACGGACTATCCAGATGGCAACCACAAGGGCTGACAGCTTTTGATACAGTTTTAGTCAAATGAATCCCAAAACCCTAATCTGGCTTCTCACATTCCAGAAAAAGCTTCACAGGATGCTTCAAACAGGGATTATGTTGTTCACATTTATTCCTTCACACAATGGAAACCTTGGCACACACCAAGCCATATGGCCAGAAGTATGAGGCATATGATAAGGTCAAAAATGAGCACAAGCTTCACATTACGCCACCACATGTGAGAGATCATCTCTCGGCGTGAGGATCTCATGCTGCCAGACTTCATCATGTGCCTGTTTGGACATGGTGAAGACCTACTGTCCACAATAACCTCCAGTTTCTGACTCTTGTCGAGCATCCTGCCACTATTTGTCATCATTATCGCCTTCACCTCCACCACCTGTTGTTGCCAACCCGGAAAACCTCAGATTTCACATAAACCTAGACCTTCATTTCAGCTCAATAGATTCACACTAAGTACCTTCTTTAGGGTACGATACTGAGAGAATTTCACAATGCTTGTGATTTTCGTCAACCTGAAAAAGAATTGAGAGATGATTGTACACAATAAGGAAAAGGATGTTTTGGATCTGACCAAACAACCAGCAACCATGAAGAATAGGAAACCCTAACCCTAAAGAAAACAGAAAACCATTTGGAATGGTGGAAAGTATACTACTTACCTGGTCCCTCAACCCTCTCTTGTCAGGCTTTGCTGTTTTCTTCGTCAGTGGCTCTGAAGGCGGCTCACTGAGCCTTGCAGGGTTTTTGCTGTGATCTGAAGCCTCGTTGATGTTATTCCGTTGCAGAAAAGTGTGATCCTGGGAATTGTAGCCATCACCATATTCATTATGTTCTGCAAGCATCTCCTCCACCTCCTCCTCCATTGGATCCATCTCCTTTTGAGGAACGCCGACCAAAGGCTTCACTAAATGTCTGTAAGCAGGAGCAAAAGCGGCTACTAAACTATGCGCCTCCAATCCTTGTCCATCTAATCCACATCCCCGAGATCGAAGCAATTGCTTGAATTCATCTCTCACTCGCTCTAGAAACGTGAAAGCATTTGCCTTCCCTAGAGCCTCATCCACAATTGCACAATACGTGAAGCTCCCGTCCATCAAAGAGGTAAAAATGCGTCTGCTGGTGGTATATGTGAATCTGCTGTGCAGAGGAGGCAGTTTTTCTAAGAAGTCTAACGCTACAGATGCAATGTCGTAAACTGCATTGATGTGCTCGGCTACTATCATTGTTCCCTTGGCCACTGACGCATAGTACACGAGATTCAAGGAAGTCGTCGCCATTGCCAACGAATCTTTGATTTCTCCCGCTATGTATGTATGCTCTTGTACTCATAAGCCTTCTTTTTCAGAGGGTCTCCGAAGAACGCTACTTAGCTGCTTGAGCTGTCTCTAACAAAACCGCCTCAACAGATATCCAGTGCTTGCCTTGCGCATTCATTTCGCATGGTTCACTATATGCTTTTTCTTCCGATTATCATCAAGTTGTGTGTTCCGTGACCTCTGCACTTGGTTTTCCGATCCTCGTAACTGTTCCGTGACTTCTGACCTGGTTTCTCGTGATCTACCTAAAACCAGAAACCGCAAAGAGATTGGAGCAATGCTACAGATGATGCTCGAGCTTTTGCTTTACTTCTCTTCTTATGTGAGGCAAGGTCCTCTGTATCCTAACATCTATTTCCAAAGCCTCCTAAAACTAGAAATTACAAGAGAATAGAGCGATGCTACAAACGATGCTCGATCTTTTGCTTTGCTTTGCTTTGCTCCTCTTCTCTCAGGTAAAATTCTCTGCTGTAAACCCAACCTCTGTTTCCAAAGCCTCGACAGCCTCAAAAGACATCTTACCCGCCAAGCGAGACTAATTCCGGAACGCGCAAACGCGGGAGCAAGCTCCAAAGAAAGTTCAAAGAACAAAGGAGAGTTGTGCGGCAGCACCGTTCCCGTCTTCTTCCGTTTCCTGAGGAGGCGGAAAATGCCAAAGGCCCCACACGGGTTGGCACTCTCCTGGGACATGAAAGTCGCTTGGGCCCCACTACTACTGCACATGACGAAGGAAGGAACGATTGGGCGTCAACTCCATCTCCCGTTGCACAGCCGCAGGGAACGGTTCCGTCCGTCCACACTTCGTACTACGGGTGCTTAGTGCTTACCCGCGGAGCAGCCCTTTTTTTTTTTGGGCTGACTATATATAGCCAAAAAGATATATATTGACAAATAAAACTGCTAAAAAGCTGATTTTAGATTTTCAATTAGCCATAATTCGATCAAAAAAATGTAAAGAAAAAAATTGCCAAATCTCTCTATACATGGTTCAAGTATGTAGCCAAAAATATGGAAGAATGTTTTAGAATTTTACTTTCATATTTAGCTTGTAGCCAAAATTGGCTAAGTCTTCGTATGGATCATCGTCACTTTAGCCATAACACAAAATTGTTTTTTAAAAAAAACACTGCTCCAGGAGCAGTGTGTTTTTTTTTGGTCAATTTTGTTATGTAGCCATAGTGGTGGCGATCCACAAGAAGATTTAGCCATATTTGACTACAAGCTAAATGCGAAAGTAAAATTTTTAAAAACATCCTTCTATATTTTTGGCTACATACTTGAAACCATGTATAGAGAGATTTGGCAATTTTTTTCTTTACATTTTTTTGATCGAATTATGGCTAATTGAAAATCTCAAAAATCAGCTTTTTAGCAGTTTTATTTGTCAATATATATCTTTTTGGCTATATATAGCCAGCAAAAAAATAAAAAGGTTGCTGCTACTGCTGAGTCGGAGAGCGTTTGGTTGGGAAAAAAGCGCATGGGATGAAATCACCAGTGTTCCCAAGAGTTTCAACCCCAGTCCAGATTTTCTCAACCCTGTGCTGAAGACTAGGAGGTACTAATGCTCAAATTCTTTGGTCATATAAAAAAAAAACTTTTTAAAAATATGGTACCAACTTGAATCTGTTTCCAACTGTAACTCAAATTGGGGATGAAACAGGGCCTTAGAGGAGTCAAACTAGGGCCCAAACATAGGGTCACTTTAATAAGGATAGGTTTTTATAATATGGCTGTTTTCCTAGTGTTGTCATAGTGCTTACGGAATTTTGGCCCCTACTAGGTAATAATGATAATAATAATAATAATAATAATAGGTCTATTTATTTTTATATGAGGATTTTTTGAAAGATGATATATTTTGGCTTGTGTTGAAACTTGAGATTAGTTATTATAGAGTTATAATAATAATATCTTGAAGGATTTTGGTTTCTTCGAGAGGATTTTTTTTGGGAAGATTAGGGGTATATTTTTGCCTGGTGAAAAAATATTTGAGTTTCCGTAATTCTTCATTTGCCTAAAGATAACTTTTTTAAGGTGAACGGCAAGGCCAAAAGTGTGAGAT
>Ga0209208_10006369_pt1 | contig 16282 bp, 15 predicted proteins | sample S1TSphfallax_3_FD_187694 | JGI IMG/M metagenome (GOLD analysis project Ga0209208, IMG submission 187694) | Host-associated microbial communities from peat moss isolated from Minnesota, USA - S1T2_Fd - Sphagnum fallax MG (SPAdes) (version 2) | ecosystem: Host-associated > Plants > Peat moss >...
GTGTCCTTTGGAGACCTTGTATGGATTTTAAGGGTGAGAGACAGTGTTAGGTCAAGCACAAGGTAGAGGGAAACAGTTTATCTCCTTTGACCACCAACAAAAACTCAGGCATTTCGGTGTAGCAAACTGAGGAACACAGCTTCCTTTTTCTTCTCCTGAGTGGCAGGTATCATGATTGGGGAACAACACTTGGCACATGATCAGATGGGGACACCCAACCACAAGCCCCCGACCCGAGTGCGGTGGACTCCTAGCCAGATCCAGTTCCAGATTTTAGAGAGGCTATTTGAGCAGGACAATGGCACCCCCAACAAGCAGCACCTTAAAGAAATTGCTGATGAATTAAGACAGCATGGACAGATTGCTGAAACCAACATCTATAACTGGTTCCAAAATCGCAAAGCTCGTGCCAAGAGAAGACACCAGCAGGTTGCCCAGAGATGCAGAACCCACTTGAACCAAGCCAAGGGTGCTCAACAGGTTACTCAATTAATCTTACCTGAACTTCTTTCTTGCAATCAAGTCCTTGATCTTGGTTAAAATTGTGTTTTTCCTGTCTCTTTGCCATTTATCTTGGTTTTGTCCTTTTTTATTTTCTCATTTCTATTGTTAAGAATGATTTTTCAATTCTCATGAGAGAGATATATTCTTCTTGAGAAAAAAGATTGTGAGAAACACAGCAATTATTTCTGTCACATTATCATTTGCTTAAATCCGACTGTCACTAAAATCAGACACTGGAGTGCATGTTTCTCTGTGAGGCTTTAGATTTTTCAACAAATTTGAATGCTTTGGTGGATCTTACAGCAGCATATTGACAAGTTTATGTTTTGTAGGTGTCAATGAAGAATGGGGATTCAGAGGTAGACACAGATGCTGACTCTCCCAGGCAGAAGCAGCCAAGGTATGACAGAGAGCTGACCCAGAATAACTCTGAAAATTTTGCACATGTGAAAAGGATCAGTTTTGATCAAGGAAACAGAAGCGGAAATGAGCAGAGTCCTGGACAGATTGATCACCACAAATGGCAACAGGTCACAGTGTCATCAGTGCTTGTGGAGAAAGATGACATCAAACCCAAAATTCCCTTCATTGCAGGAGGCTTTGATCCACATGGCTTTGCCCAAGGTCATAACTTGAGAATCTATTTGAGAAGTTGCTATTTGCTGTCTGAGTCGGTCAATTGTCTCACCAGTTATTATGTCCAATTGGTAGTGGTAATTAGAATGTATGATGCTTCTGTTGTCCCTAACCTGTGTAACCCCCCCTTTCGCTGGAGGTGAGCCTTTCAGCTACCAGCTGAGTGCTTTTGTTTCAATCATAGAAACATGAGAACCCTGATTTCAACTGTTCAAGCTGCAATTTTGTTCCCTGATGTTTTAAAAATCTGGTGTTTTCCCTGCTCTTCCTCCTGCAGTTTGCTTTTATGAATTGGAATCTCGTTAATCTAAAGTATCAGGTTGTCTCAGAATTCCTTTTTGTGTTGACTCAAACTGTATGGAGAGCTCTCTATGCTTATAGTGATGTTTATATTAAGGTTGGGCTCTTGGAGCATTCCAGTGAGGCATGGCCTCTGCCCAGGATTCTATTGTCAAGCCCAGGACATAACACTCTAGAAGTTGTCTGCATTTACATCTCATTTCAAAGTCTATTTACCTGTTAAGTATTTTTAGATTGGCTCTTTATTCTTTTGGTGTTTCCTTGAGAGTGTTCTGGACCATTCTTGATTTTATTTCCTTTGGTGCCATGTAAGTTGGTAAATACCTTTCTCAATTAACTTTTTTCCTCATGATCTGTCATTGAATTGTTTGTGATGCTGTCAGTCAAGAGATGATAACTCACTGGAAATAGCTGGAGCACATACTTTATTATGCTTCATATTAAGGTTGGGCTTATTATTTATTATGCTTTTAGCAGGAGCTACTGTATCCAGCACAGTGAAGATTGGTGACAGCAGCAAACCATTGCAAGCAGCACAGGATGTAAATGATGAGGGTACTCTTCCTGGTGATTCAAAGGCTTCAGATAATTCCCACCAGTGAAGGGAGTCCATCATTACACCCTATCCAGATTGAAGAAAGCTATAGCTTAGCAGGGTAAGCTATCTCATGCTTTTGTGTATGTTGTGTTCATATTCTATTTAACTTCTGTGGTTTGGTCTCCTTTCACATTATGCTACCTGCAGACTTACTGGACCATTGTGATCAGGGGCCCAGTTCCCAGTATGGCTGAATCTCAAAAGCGGCCAGAAAAAGGATTAAAGGAAGTGCTGGGGGTTGGACCCACCTTCTGGAATCTTCACTAAGTGATGTTTCCTAATACCCAATTGGAGGATCTTTTAATTGCTCCAGGTAGTCCTAGGACCAGTTGATTGGTAATGTGTAAAAGGCTTTAAGCAAGAAAAGAAGAAGATTCTGGAGCCCCAATAACTAAATTGTCAATCCTGGAACATTCATGTGAAAAGATCCTATCATTCTATCCCTCTTGCTGATATTTAATGGTATATGCTGAGGTTCATGCATTGAATTTTGGACCTATAACAGAGTGCAATCAGAGTGGACGATGTCATGAACATGGTTCTCCCAACAGAGAAAGTCCTACCCAAAATCTACTGGCCAACTGTATTAGTCTGTTCACAATGTGAAAGGTCTAGGGTCCATGGAGGTAGTAGTTGTACTTATGTTTTTTGTCCAGATAAATTTTAATTGATTTTGAACGATCATTCCTCGGATGATCTGTTTTTGAACCTGGTGAATTGATTATCATTTCACTTCTGTGTTTCATCTTGGTGGTTTCTTTTCCCCTGGCTTTTTTAGCTTCTTCACCTGTTGATTTCCTCAATCTGCTCAGCCAAATCTCCAGTGACAAACTGTCACTCTTCTCAGTCATCCACCCTTTGCTTCTTAAAATATAATAGATAATACAATAATATGATTGTTTGTGTAATGCTTTGCATGAAGATTTTTGCAGATTTTGGCTTAGTCATAAGCTTGTTGCAGTTTGAATATGTCTCTTCTTCACTTGTTTGACTTGCTTTTAGTGTTGTTGGAGGACCCATTTTATCCAGTAGTAAAGCAACCTCAAGATGAGCAGGCACATTATGCCTTCTTCCTTTGCACTTCTTCTACTGATTCAACTAGGCCCCCTATTCAGAGAATGCCCCCACTTATTTCAAGAATGTTGCCCTACACTACCTAGTTATCATCTTGTGATTGTCCCAACTAAATGCCGATTTGATCACCCAAATCATATGTTAAAGATGGCCTCTTCAAGCAGGACACACCTGTGTTTGAAAATGTGGACATAAGCAACCATATATTTCATAAAAGTACTAGAATAGTTTTAGGGCCTCACTAACATGGTAAGTGCATGCCTAGCTAGTTCCACCCATCTACCACCAAGTGTGGAGTTAGATATATTTCTTCTGGATTGAGGTGCATTAGTTACCCCCCAGACTAATCTAACAAACTGAGCAAACAAAACTGCAATATCCTCCATCTGCTCATGCTGTACTAAGACTGTACATTACTACTAATCTTGGATTTGTCACTAAAAGTATGAAAGTCAAGAACCCAAGTGGTTGGGATTTACAGCTACCTTGCAAATGGTTGTGGGTTCAATTAACCAATAGGCCATGCTAGACAATGGTCATGCTATACATTACCCACTTACCCAATCCAGCTGTAGTTCATGGCGTCAACTGGTCACCAAAAACCCATTTGGGTACCTGGGGGTCAAACTTGGGGGAAAATCTCTGGACAATGAAGCCCCTCAGCAGTTTAAAAAGTGATCAACAGTAGCCGTAAAGGGTAAAGAGTCACTCCGTCACACTTAGTTCACAAGGTGTTCCCCTTCAATCACTAGCACTTTATTTATTATCCATACTTGTGACCTAAACAAAATGCTTTGCATTACCTGCACCTACTGCTGATGGCTGTCTTTGATTGCTTGCCAGCCCCAGCTAACTGATTCCCACTCATTATGCCTCTGAAAGTTGCAAACGTGGGAGAATATTCATTGATTGAAGCTCCTGCCCAAGGATCACAATAACAATTATTTTAGTTAATCAACAACACCTTAAAACACATATCAAACTTTGCCTGAAATATCTTATCAAAAGGCTGACCTGGAACAGGAGCTTGCAGGCATAGGGAAGTTTCATTGTTGCCATGTTCTCTCCACTCTTGCAGTATGTACACAGTGCAATCTTCAGCTTGTGATTATAGTACCCCATCATCCCACACTTTGTGCACACCTGATTCCAAAGCCATTGGTTAGTTCCACATGGACCTCCTTAAAGGAAGGTTACTACAAAAAATCAAAAAGAGGGATGATCAAGGAAATTAGTAGCATCCAGGAATGTGGCACATCATCCCACCCATTGTAGCATGCACCTGAATCTGAAACTGATCACTGGAAATCATAAGTCGTTCCAAAATCATCATGCTAGCCCCATAAGCTATCAAGCAGTCCCTCTCCATTTCACCAAGCCTGAGACCTGCAGCCAGCTATGTGTAAATACCAGCAATATCTTGATACTCTCAATATTCATATCTGTAACACAGTCAACTTCAATAGACTGAAACCATGCACAAGTCACAATTACCTCCTTCTCGGCTTCTTCCTTCAGTAGGTTGCCTGGTGAGCACCACTCGAGGACCTCTAGCTCGGGCATGCATTTTGTCCAACACCTGCATTCAAAGACGTCATCATCACTCCTGCGCCACTGCATGTTCTTCACCCCTCTCTTCATTTCAAGCTCAGCTACACCAGATTAAAAAATCTTCCAACAGTGGTGCTTCCATCATCAAACAATTGAAAGGTGACAGAAAGCATGCATACCATATGTTTAAGCTTCTGGTAATACACTGGACCCATAAAAATATAAGCCTGTAGTGGATATCCAGTAATGCCTGCAGTAGACTTGAGAAAGATCAGAAACCTTACTGGAAATGGCCAACAAGATGTCAACAACAGGGGATTTCAAAAGGCACAAGTCACAACTTGAGATAGAATAGACCTGAGTAAATGAAGTCCTTGCCACTGTAACTGAAACCATGATTTACAAGTGTCTCGCTGTTTCCAAACCACCCAGAAATGTTCAGAGAAGTACTCCTCGATTAAGGTCATCAATAGAGCAAAGCACAGCATGAATCTCACAAGCATCAGATTTGGCCTACAACATCTTGTAGCCTACTTGGAAAACAAACACATACCTGATGGCTGATACAGTATCAGCATGCCCACTAGGCTCCCCAAATGCACTCCCATAGTGAAATCGCCCACTCATCACACCGGCCTTCCCTCCCAGCAGCTCTATCATTTTACCAACTGTCATTCGACTGCCACCAGCCAAAAAGTTCATTAACACAAGCTGTCAGAATCCAGCTGCTATGGTCCACACATATTTATTGTTTATGGACAATGAGATGAATAATTACTAGCAGCCCTCATCTGCTCCTGGACACATGAAGATGTGTTTCAACATCTGGGATGGACTCAAGGAATCCTGAAAACAAAAAAACGAAAAACCCTTGACTAAGATGAGTGCTTACAACACTGGAAATTCCAGTTTTTCAGACATATGAGACCCATTAAACCCCATGTTTCAAATTTCCAGTTTCATTGGCTGTCTCAACACAAAATAAAAGCATCTTAGCTTTCCAGAGACACAAACCTGGGGAAACCATGGGGATTCATGATAAGATCTGGGCAGATACCCCTTTCAGAAAAAGGAAAGTCCTCTTGCTGTACAATAGTTCCACATACTCCTTTCTGACCATGCCTGCTGCTAAACTTGTCCCCCACCTGCCCCAGCAAGGACATTAGACATCAGTAATTGACCGTATACCTTCCACACAATTGTCCAGCGTGCACCAAACTGTTTATAGTCTCAACTGCTGTGCCAAGGACAAACCTAGGAGCATACAGCACATCCTTGCAAAAGAAAGAACTAGAAAGGCCTACTAAAACCTGGATAAAGACATCAGAGAGAGAATAGAATCTAGCAGGGATTCCCAGACACCATGATCAGCCTAAAGAACCAGAACTTCAACTGCTAGATGAACATCTTTCAACAAGATCAGAGTCCCTAGTGTACTACCAAAAACTGCTGGGCACCACAATAGGATGATGGCAAGGTCTTCTGAGAAATCCACTTAATTTTAATACTTTCTGTTTCTAGGTTGAGGGTATTTTAAGACTAAAAATTCCAGGAACCTACATGCCTACCTCTGGCCGTCGGGTATGACGAATGAGGCACTTGACAATAAAATGATTCTCATCATTGCTGGTAAGCAGCACTTTATCAACAACTGCACACTCTCCTGGTGGCCCTTTATACGTCTGTGGTGTCCGCTTATATGCCCTTCATCCCAAACCAAGTCTCCATCTCAAACATTGCCAGAGAGATGTCAAGCACCCCAACACCAATGAAAACAAGCATATCATAAAAGAAGCATGTGACAATCATGCCAGCTACTTTCCAAGTCACACACTTCAATTTGAGTATGCTTGGAGGGACCTACTAAGGTCTGGGACATGAATGAAACTCTTTGTAAACACAGAATGACACAGTTCCAGCAAAGTTGACTTACGAGTCTGGCATTGCCTGTGGGTTCATAACATTGTCTCTCGTGTTAATAGGGCTCTGCTTGTTAATATAGATGTCTCCTGGTCGGATCATTTCACCAACTGCAGCAATTCCATCCCTATCTTGTATCTACAAACCAAAGGATTGAGTCAGAAACAAATTATTAGCTTGACATGCTCCAGAAGCATCAATTTGATTGCAAGGTGCATGCAGAATGTTCAAGGAATTTGACTAGGCCCCCCAGTTTAGAAAATGATTGTAGTCAGTTGTGCAAAATATAAGCATGTTCTAATTACCTGATGCCGAGGAGCAACTTGCACACCTCCCTTGGCTGAGGTATTCATATCAGGAGCCACTATTCGGTCCGCAGTTCGATTATTATATTTTTTCAAAGCTGTAACACTCCTGCATCACTCTCAAAGCAGTCAAAATCAAGTGCATCCCACAGATCTTACATATAGCATAGTCCACATGTTGAACTTGAGAACAGCAGCAAATACAGAGGTGAAGAAACTTACTTCTTCAGGACTATGCAACGACCAAAACCACGATCTAGGGATGCCTTGTTCATGACAATAGCATCCTCAATATCATAGCCACTATAACTCATCACTGCCACAGTTGCATTCTGTCCTGCCCCAAGCTTGTCATATCCAACCTGCACATAAACAGCAGCTTAGTTTATGTAAGTAAATTGCTTTCTGTCAACTTGTGCCCAACTTTTCACAACAGGGTGGCTTCTGTTCATTGCTGAGTCCAATATGATGTTCAGAGTGATTAACCAAAAAGGGTTTGCCATTAAGAGCTGTCAAGCTTCAGTTTAAAGAAGTCATTAGAAGCCTTTTCCACCTCACCTGTACCAATCCTGTCAAAATAGCCTCTAGACTACAAATTGTTTATTTTTCACTCCTCCCATTCAATTTATGTATCATATTTCAATTTTGTTCAGGCGATTGTGGAGATGGTTTAGGGTTACCAGTTCAATGGTCTTCGTTGTTAGTAGTGGGCGCTGTGGGTACACCAAGAGATAAAGAAGTGTATCAATTCGGTGCAACTGCAGCATTCCACCCCACAAAGCACTGCCTAATCAGACATCAAACAGGCATAAATATCTCTTCATAAGCACTGAGAACTCATTCCTCATGGTTTACATCACCCTGACTAGAATGTATAGGTGACCCAGGAAAAAAGGTTACAGAGATTTCAGATCTGATAACATATCAGCAAAGAGGAAAGAGAGGAAATTCAAACCTAAAGAACAACAGGAAGAAAACTAAAAAGAGAACAGGATTGACAGCCATTATGTTCAGCTACCTCCAACAACAATACGTATAGTAGTGACCAGCTACCAGAACATCCCCACTGCTACATGAGCTCCCAGCTAAGGGCACAGGCCAAAACTATACATTAACAAACATACTGAGTTTCTGTCAGAATACCAGTAGTGATGGGAAGACTCAGCCATGCTGCTGGCTAGGTCAAAAAAATCCAACGGCAAGGAGGAGACCAAGGACACCAAGAATGAGGAGGAACATAAACAGATGAAGAGAAAAGATATAAACAACACAGAACTTTAAGAACATGATGTTTCCAGGACAAAATGGCCAGTGAAAAGCTCCTCACTTTGATTAAGAAAACCTTAAAGACAGAAACCCCAAGCACAAATCTTTCTCTGTTAAGCAAATCCTATGGTTTGATTTCATCGAAGAGTAACCTTTCCTCTTCAGAGGACTGATTAAGCTTTCTCAAGAAGCATTAAATGTAGAACGTATGATAATAAACAGGAAGTGTTGTCCCTAGTATCTTCCAAATGCACCGAAAAGTAACAGCATGAACAAATGAACTTGTTGAGTGAGATGATAAAACCTGATTGTATGCAATATTGCCCATAGCCTGCTTCCCCATAGCACACTGCCACAAGAAGAGATAAGGGATTTGTACCTCAGTCAAGGAATTGGTGTTTGAAAGGTAGCTGTCTGTTTAGAACACTACATATGGTCACATCAATGCTTTGCCTCTTCACATTCAACAAACCCATCACCACAGATCTACCAAGACATGAAAGAAATCCTTGACACTAGGGACCCACCGATAAAAAACCCCTACACATGAAAAATATTGAGCCTCAACATAGCAGATGATAAAACTCAGCAGTCTTTTGCATCAACAAACATTCTTAACTGCCAAAATCCTCCAACCATATACCTGCAACCTGTCTCAACCAAGAATGCTGGAAAAAGAGCCCATTTGCTGGAAACCTGAAATATAATACCTGGTAGGTGTTGCGAGGAGATTGATTGTGATGAGGGTAAGGAATGAGGCCTGCACAAACACCCAAGATTGTAAACGGTTCGATCTCAATGTGCGTTGTGGCAGGTGTTGCATCTGCTTCATACAGGGCTATCTGTTCATGCCCAGAACCCATGTCAGAGATTGTCTATATTCACCTTCATCAGACACTAATTGGAGGGCAACTGCCAACTACAGTGCTTCAGGAGTATCTGCAAGCTGACCAGGCTGTTGTTCTCCTCATTCACGTCCAAATATTCCACAAGACCTTCTCTTAAGAAGTCATCAAAAGTACGAAATCCATCCTGAATACATGGCCATGAAACAAAAAGAGAGATTAGCCTTGAGGGTCTTTTCACTGAACAGACTGCCATGTCAGCAGGGCAAAACACTTATAGAAATTCTAAAAACAACAATGCTCTATGCAATGATGGTATTCAAAAGATGCAGGTCACACCTTGAGCTCCTTCATGTGATGTTCCTTGATTCGGGACACACCATTATCTGCTATGACCAATGGGCGGCAGACACGCCCTCCATCTGATGCAATATGGATGCTATGCTGTTGACATTATTGCACAAATTAGCACATAGATAATAAAAAGAATATCACAGACACAGAGATTTGGTGAGGCAACATGCAAAACCTGGCCACATAAAAAGCGATGGCCCATAAACAAGCACTTTGGAATCAAATTTGAAACTAAAGCAACAGCTCATAATACACTATGTGAACACAAAACATGGCAGAGAGCAATTCTGTAACTACACCTTCAGTGTCAATTGAACCACAAATTTCAACAAGACTTCATGGTTATAAATAGAACCCAACTTGTGAGGGCTCATGCTGATGCCCTAACACACCTGCCCAGGATTCACATGAATGCTGACAAATTCTCCAATCTTGCCAGCGCGTCGCAATTTCCTCAGGGTCTCTGCAAACCGCTGCATGATACATGCCCTGTTGAGATAGCTTGCTGGAAACTCTATGAAAACAGAAGCTACTTCCTTGAAAACTAAGAGATAAGTAATTATCATTCAGAGTCTTTGGGAGAATAAGCAATTTCCTTTCTGCATTCAACCACTGCAGAGTGTAAAATATAAGGTTCTCCTGATTGCATGTCCAGAAACTCAGAGAAACCAAAAGAAAGACACACCTGTGGTCTCCTGTGCACCCCAAGAATAATTCCATTGAAGAACACAATATAGCTATGCTGAGAATGAAGCTCCTCTCCAGACAACATACTCAAGTCTTCAACTCCCAATGTTGTGCACTGCCAACAACTAACTATATCAGTCCAATGAAAAATAGACAGAGATCCGCTTGCTCTTACCAACTCCTAAAACCCAAAAGATAACCAAATCTTACATGGGTGAACTCCTGATGGAACAGTGGAAACTAGAACATACATACATACCAAGGCAATTAAGGGGCCTTCCTCCTCATCAGTGGTGACATGAGTCATCAAAGCCAGATTCTTGACTAACCCACAAGCCTCGCCCTCTGGTGTGTCACATGGGCACAACATTCCCCACTGCCATCAAACCAGGAACATAAGAACTACTCCTACAGCAAATCAAGTATGCCATAGGAAACAATACAACAAAACCATACTCAACTTGATCTGCCCTCACCAAATGAAGGCAAGCAGCTGAGTGCACAGATGGAACCTGAAATACTTCAGATGAGAAAAAAGCATACTTGGCTTGGTTGAAGTGCTCGCGGTCCACTGACTTTGCGAGTCTTCTCAAACTGGGATGTTATCCTTGTCATGTGCCCCAGTGCAGCAATGAAGGAAAGCCTGGATACCACCTACACAGCATGCAGCACATCCAGTCCAATAATTTAAGATAAACAGACCTAAACACTTTTTCAGCAAACAAAGTTGCAGTCATACAAAACAGCATCTGGCTTCCAACATCCCAAGTGCTACCACTTCACCTGCCTCCTCAAACTTGTGTGCAAAAGCATTCCACCCCTCAATAATAAGATTATCATTCTACACCAGTTAAGGAAAAGGTTCATTTTGAAATTCCCTGAATGCATGTGCCAACAATGAAACCAGACTGTATAAGGACATCAGCTGCACAAACCTGAGTGACGCCCTTTCTGTCCATCTTAAACCGCTTAACAGTCCAATTACCACTAGAGATGGCATGCTCCAGTCCATTGCTAAGAAAATCTGGTCTTATGCACTGGTTCATGAAAACAACAAGCTAGTCAAAGGTCAACACTATGGACCAAGCCCAATGTCATACTCTGAGAGAGAAGGATAATCAACAAAGCAAATAGCAGCAAGACAAAATTCAAGTACTGCAGTGGGAATATGATATCCCCAGTTAGAGGCAAATCCCTTCAACTACAGCAGAAATATGTATCCCATTCTCAATTGATGAATAGCTTCAAGTGATGCATTTGCCATACAAACATCTAGGAATACATCTTAAAGACAACACCCACTTCAAAGTTAATGGGTCACATACAGGGACCCGTAGTCGATGCAGCTTTTAGTCGATGTACTGACTATAGTCTCCAACTATCTACGTAGATAGTCGACTAGACTACCGAGCAATGGTCATAATCGACTATCAGTCAGTTGTAGTCGGGTCAATAAAACCTCAAAATAAACGAAACTTGCGACTCGTGAGGGCAACACACTACAGACCGTTGTGTCTGCCATTACTCAGAAGAGGGCTCGCAATGAGTAAACAACAACAGTCTACAGTTGACTAATTCAAAGCCAGAGTAGTCGACTATGTAGTCGACTATAGTCGACTATCTATCTATGGGCTAGAAGATAGATATTTACAACTACAACTATATGTAAATAAAGACCAACGACGGGTCCCTGGTCACATACCTTGGCAATGTCAAACTGTGTTGACCGATTTGCTTTTGCTAGAGTCATGTCAACTGATTTCTTCAGCTCACCATTCATCCTTTTGAACAAGTCCTGTAAACAGTAGTCTAAGTAGTGTCAAAGGAGCAGTTTCACAACTACATCAGTGCTACTATGCATCCAAGCATGGAAGACAATGACGAGTGTGCCACACCTCAAAGAGCAGTGCAAGCAATTGTCCAGCAAGCTCCAGCCTCTTGTTACCAACATAATCCTGCAACAACAACCGTGTCAACTCACGCTTCAAATCACACAGTCCAATTTAACCACAAACTCTGTCATTTCATACTTGGAAGGAACTGGAAGTAGAGAAAATGCTGGAAAGACACAATAAATTTCTGAGGCAATCAACAATTAACCTTGTCATCAACAGCATCAGTATTAAGCATAGCCTCCAACATTTTGCGGATGATGACAGCTATATATATGCATTTGGGTCGAAATTCAAACTGGTGAACCTGCACCAAACAAAAAGAGCAAGTCAACTGGGAACAGTACACCAGATTGACCCTTTGTCTCACTACAACTGACATGCAACTGACACCAAGTTTCACTCACACCTGCCAGCTCCCTGCCACAAAATTAGATCAAGTTGGGACCCTGCAAGGATTGACCAGCCCTGTGTCTATCCAAGAGATTATATATCCGCTACCAGAAACCATGCAAGGATAAACACACCAGTCCTTTGCAACAGACAATCACCTACTAAGAATCAGGATACTTGGGGAACCTGCTTGACAATCAAGTAGACTTCAAAAGCATCCTCACAAGCGGGGCTCTCAGCTGCAACCTCAATAACACTGACAATACAGTGGATGCCCATGATTAGCCCTAGCATGTAGAGGACATACCGGGACATGAGCCAAGACCACAGTTGCCAGAATATCGCGAGCTTCATCTACCTGCAGCACACCAAGTAGGCCAGTATATAAACAGGAGAGGAGTTTCTACACGTGTCAACAGACATAATTGAAAGTACACATGATACCAATCCAAGGCTTGCCCCACTCCTGTTAAAGAACTGCTTGATATACCTTTGATCTCTTTGTTTTGACCCACATTCCTCGACTGCTCCTCACCTGAAAAGACCAACACATTGTCACAAAGCGATGAGCAACATCAACCTAAATTGAAGCAGATTCATCAAAAAAGAAATCCTTAATGAGTTTTGACCAGTAGCTTATAACTTCCATGCTTTGGCAATGAGAAGTTCAATGCATCAATCTGTCTAGACTCTCTAGATGCCATAGTCAATAGAGTCAGGACGGACAGCCTTATAGCCAACAAACCTTGACACCAAGGTACTCCAGCGCCTGTTGCTGAGTGTGGATGCCAAGGGCAGAACACTCCTGCATGAAAAAAAGAACATGCAATGTAAGAGAGAACTCAAATTACTCATGAATTTTCCCTTATCAGGCGCTTACGGAAAGTACCAAGCATCAACAACAGGCAAGTTGTGCAAACCTGGAGAGATGGAGCAAGGATTCCAGCATATTTAGGGTCTCTGCCAACCATCTGTACAATCTCTTGATCTGATTCCATACCCATGGCTTTGAGGACCACCACTATTGGAACCTGCATCTCCTCGACAGTCATTCAATCAGAGCTTAAAGATACCACACAAGTATATTTTCATTGCTTGTATGGTATATCTTCATCCTGCATGGCAAGCTGACAAGCAAAGTGCAAATTATGAAGACTAGATGCCTAACACTATACTCACAACAGTTACTGTGTACTTACATCATCAGAAAAGGTGTTGTGGCGGAGAAAGATGCGCTCGTGCTTCACAATGATGTTGGTCTTGCTCTTCCTTTCATGGGTACTGCTTGTAACTGATGCAGCTACACTGAATTTTATATAGCAAGATAACAAGTATTAGGATAACTAGTCATAAAGCCTGCACTATTGTACTTGGGGACACTGCTTAGTAGGCTTAAGCTATCACCAGGAAATGACCAAACACCAAAAAATCTGCAAGTATTTGAATCCATATCATATGCCTTGAAAAGCTCCATGTACAAGCATCAAATACAAAGTTTTGACTTACTTGCCACTGCTGTCTGTATCAATGATTATCCTATTCTTAGATAGCTGTTCCTGTATCAGTATCACCTGTACAAACAGAAATTCTAGCTCAGAAAAGGGTCTATTGCAAGGAACGCTCTTTCAAAGTCCCACACCAATGCAAGAAAATAGGGATTTATGTTCTTGCCTTCTCAGTTCCTTTCACAACAAAATAGCCCCCTGGATCAAGAGGACACTCTCCTGCAAAATCCAGAATATGTAAGGTCAATTCAGCAAACAAGCAGCTGATTATTGGATTTTAAAATACTTCTTGCAGCTATAAGCAACATTCAACAGATCTAATCAACCTCACTATGGCAGAATAGCAAATGTCTCAGAAGGGAATTCAAACCTGCTTTAGCAAGCTGTGCCTCATTCTTCCCTGACAGAACACAACGACAACTACGCAACATCAGTGGCATCCTGCCAATGACCAATGCTCCCTGCATAAAACCAGCCACAGTATTAACATCTGCCAATTTCATACTAAAAACAAAACTCTGGACTCCAATTCATGCCAAAGCGCAAAACTACACAGGAGGAGAAGTTTAGAAAGCCCAGTTCCTGTAACTCAATTGAATTCACTCACCTCTTGCTTCCCCTCCTTTCCTCTGCGCACTACAATCTCCCTGCCTCTTGTGTACTCCACATCCACACTAATAGGTGCTGCATACCTGTGTGCCAGCAGATACATGAGTCCAAAAACCAGCACTCTACCATCTGACTTCTGAAAAAGAAAAACTTGAAATTGGAGGCTGCAACCTGTCCACAAATATAGTGCCCGGGTTTTCCAGATCCTGTCAAATCTTCATTAACATGCTTTCTAATGGCCTAGGGAAGAGCCTCCAGCAAAATACAAGCCCATAACTGAATTTGAGAGCAGGATTTACACATACGTCATATCACGTAAACGGCACTGGTGTGGTGTAATTGGCTCATAGATGTAGTCTTGCTCCACACAAGGCTCCCCGACAAATATGTCCAAGTATCTGTGAGGAACTCAACCTTCAGGAAACTGAAAAGACCCAAGAAAGAAAAAGACCAGCATTGCTGCAGGTTGAACTCTGAGGTTTCCCAACACCTAAACCCCTCGACAATCACAGCATCACCACTCTGCTGTATGGGCAAGTTTCGAGGATTACTTGAGATAGAAGTTTGGATCCACATCAGAGGTCACTTTCTCATTTCCTGTAGCATGAATGATCTTTTTGATTTCACAGTTGATGAAGTAGTTGAAGGAGTCAATGTGCTGTTTCACTAATCCTCGCACCTGGTTATTACAACAGCAAGTTGTGAGATCTTTCAGAGCAGAAACAGGGTGGGTGAGAGGCATCAGGAATGGCAATCCAACTCATCCTCCTCCAAGATTGCATGCATGCATGACCGTGTTACAAATCTCAACATGATGTCCTCACAGACTCTTACAGTGAGTTGTACCTTGAGGAAAGCAGGAAGGAGCTGGTACTTGTCCACCGTAGACTTGATTGGAAATTCCATTTCCCTTATGCCTGGGCAATCTGCAACAATGCAAACACGCTGAAGAACACACCTCTGGATCTCCCTGTTCTGCAATAATCTTCTGTTAACCAATAAACCCTAAACCCTAACCCTAAATCCCTTTCGAAAAACACGAAGAACAAGCAGAACCCTAAACCCTAAAGCTTCGACGTAACATTGAAAAGAGAAGAAAAATCACTGAGAAAACTACGGCGATCATCTCTCCCATTCCCTGAACTACGAAACAAATCAAGGAAGGGTTTACGAATCAAGGGTTTTCCATCTACCACTCTGTACCACCCCGCAAAAACTCTCCTGGATTGCAGTTGCGGAGGGAACAAAAGCCAACACAACCGATTGCAACTTTCACAATCATCCGAGCGCTTCAAAACCGAGTCTGTAAATTCACGCCATGCGCAAAATGCGAGATGGATCCGGGAGAATTTGACACAAATGTGAAAAATAAAAATATTGCTCTTGCATATTCCCCTTTTTCTGGGGAAATTGAGAATAATGCCAAAATAAATTTTATTTTATTTACCATATTTTCGACTTAGATGTTGGTTTGGTACAATTTTTTTAGCATTTTTCATTGTTTATAAACTTTAGACAGGTTTTTTTTTTTCTTAATATGTAGACTACTCTTACTTTGTACTAATATTAGGGTTTTTCATTTTGTTCTTTTTTTTTTTAATCTACACAAGATAATTTTAAGTGAGAAAACATGAAAAGTTCAAAATAAAATAATTCATGTGATGGTGATAATTTTTCACATGTGTACATTGTTAAGCATCAATATTTTGGTTTTTTTTTTTTTTTAATGCATAAAATGTTTAAATAAGCTTTTATTAGACAAGTTGATTTGTTTTGCATGATTATTTTTGGCATCGCCTACCAAGGCCAGGATATTGTGTTAAGATTCATTATAGAGTATAAT
>Ga0209208_10006370_pt1 | contig 16282 bp, 18 predicted proteins | sample S1TSphfallax_3_FD_187694 | JGI IMG/M metagenome (GOLD analysis project Ga0209208, IMG submission 187694) | Host-associated microbial communities from peat moss isolated from Minnesota, USA - S1T2_Fd - Sphagnum fallax MG (SPAdes) (version 2) | ecosystem: Host-associated > Plants > Peat moss >...
GAAAAGAAAAACGATTGGAAATGATAAACTTCACAAAACCAAAAACCCACAACCTTCATTTTATGTAAACAACTACAAGGATGATGCCAATGAGAGACACATAAAACAATGAAATTAACCACCATACTAATATGATGACAACATCATAGAAAGACTATAACAAAAAAAAAGGGTCACACTAAGTTTCACAAATACCGCATCATCAGTTCCCAAACTGTAATGCACCACATTTATTTCAAATTAAACATTAACAATTAATGTTCATACAACAATCAAAATCTTAGTAGCCCTATGCAATGCCATGATCTTAAATTAAGATAGACTATGGATTAAAACATTCTAGATCCCCTCTCATTGGCTATCTTGGTCACTGGTTATGGATTTTCACAAATTGATTAAAAAACAATCGATTTCCTAGTTAAAAGCTAATCATGGTTTGAAAAATGTGTAACACAAGCTATGATCCCTTCATTGGTATAACTTCATAAAATATCCCAATAAACACCCAACCTTCCTATGAAGGAATAACTATTTGGAGCTTCCAATGTCAAGGTACTTAACCATCCCTAGAAATGATTAAAGCTTGATTCAAATATATCAAATTTGAGTGGTGAATTCCACAACTCAATCACCATTAAATCCTTTAGAACATTTCATCCATTCCATCATCCGCCTTTAAAGACCTACTAAGGATTAACATTTTGATTTTAATTCCAATACAACGAATTTTTTTGAATCAACATAACGTCAATTGCATCTTATGGGCATTTATCCCAAACTCAAACTCACATTGAGTAACATTGTTTACACAACAAGTCTACATACAAAATCATTAGCAAATTAAAGACAAAACAACAAAGAGAATCCTTTGTTTGGAATTCCCAATGTTTCTTGTAGTCTCGTGCCATTATCTAGCTCCATTGCTCACACCATTCTTGACCAAACATAAAAAAGAACAAAGAACATAACAATGATCCCTAATTTTTCACTCCTTAAAAGCATAGTTATCATCAATAGGAAACCTCCCCATCATATGTGCTCTTGTGCATGACAATAGGACAAGATAGAAAGTGGTTTCCAACACCAAAACAATGATAGTGAACACCTTTTCACACAAAACCCTAAATCCATATCTTTTTGTCACAAGGCATTTTCATTGAACTTGCATTGTTCACAACTTTTGACATGTAGATTGAAAATGAAAACATTCAAGTAAATTGAATAAAAGTTGGAATGAGTACCTAAGCAATGATGGTTCATTGGTATAGCCTATTCTCAAACCTTAGCACCTCAAGAAAAGGTTTAGTGTGACCGGTTACGGGGTGGCCGAACGGAAACCTGATGATGGCTCCTGGGTTTGGGAATTTGATCTTTTTGCTTTAAGGGTTTAGGAAATTAAACCCGTTGGAAAACGGACTTAATGAAGGCGGCGATTTTATGATTTTGGAGACATGGAATTTATAACGGTGCATGGGAAAGCTTGAGTGGGAAGCCAAGGATGAAACGGTTGGAATTATTGGAGGGAGGTGGTGGCGATTTGATCGGCAGACTGAAAAAATGCTGGGTTGTTAGTCTAGTTTTTCTCTCTCTTGTTGTTCGGCTGGCAACTGCTTAGCTTGTTGCTGATTTCTTCCGCTGCGCCAGTGTCTTGCTAAATTGCTATGTAATCTTTTGATGCAAATTGTTATGGAGGGTGATGCCGAGGAGTGATGAGAGATCTAAGGGGGTCCGAGCCTTAGATTTATGGGCAGGTAGAAGAGAGAGTGAGGATATGTTAGGGGAATGTGTGTCTGTGGGGATTTGCTTTGCATTTGAGTTGTGGGCAGCAGAACGTTATTGGTGGAGAATGAGTGGCAGGAGGGCTCTGTAACTACAAATATGTAGTCTGTGCATGATGGGGCTGTCATTGTGAGTGGATTCTTTGGGAACTTGGTTTTCTGTTGGTATGCGTCTAGAATCTCAGAAGGTTGCTACAACAGAGGGCTTCTGGGTGCTGGGTTTCTAGATGTTGAGCGTAAGAGCAGTGTATAGAGGCAGTTAGGGGGTGTGGTTTAGTGGCTCAACGGACCGAGTGAACACAGAGGGATCTGACTTCGAAGGCCTCACCTGAAGTTTCTGTTGGATCCAAGATGATGTGCATTATGGATCAGACATGAGACGGTTCCTGGTTTGTTGATCTGATGTCAGGCACAAGGATTTGCACTCAGTGATTCGATATGTTGATCTTTGCTTGAGTAAATTATTTCTGTTCAAGGATCAGGGTGTTGTGTGTTGATGTGTTCAGAGAGTCGTTAGAGTGGGGTCTGGTGTAGAGCAGAAGATCAGGCAGCTGGGAATTCCTATTGGGTCTATACCCTCACCATGGCTGGTTGTATATGTGTTTCGGCATGGCTCTTTCTCTAACTCTCTCCCTTTCTCTTTTGGTGACACTAGGTTCAAACTCAATGGATTGCATGTGAAATTCTTGCCAACCCTTTGTTAATGAGTTTAATTTGGGGGTGACAAATGACTTGTCATATTGGGTTTGATATTATGCTTCCCCCCAAAAAATAAAAATAATGAAATGGAATGAAAAGTTGAACAACTTACACAATATGAGGCTTTAAGAACAAGCTTGTGTAACAAATACATTAAATTGGGAAAGGAGTGTTTGAAAACAACAAAGCTTTATACCCTAATTGAAAGGCCACAATTGCTTTCAACTTCAAAACACAAAATCATTCAAGTGTGTGAATAAAGTATTGATACTAGAAGAGATGTTTACACTAAACAACAAGGGGATTGGATATGCGCTTTAGCATCTAAACCCTAATATCAATCAAATTTGGTTTGGTTGTCAACCAATTGCATGTTTTCGCAAAACATATACCCAAGATATATTCATATTTCCTCAATACCATTACATTGGGGTTTGTGTGATGGCAACGGGCTCAAAACCCTGGCCGGTTCTCACCTGTTGAATATACCCGCCTAATACGGGACAATAACAAGCTGAACGGATATATACCCTTTGTTTCGAGGCGCGTGAAAAGAGACAATTACCCGGGCCCTCCCCCGCGCACCCATCAAGAAAGATTTCGAATTTCTGCTGCGCTTGTGGCGTTTAGGGTTTCCTCACGACGCCATCGCTGTTGCTGCTTCTCCTTCCTTCCCTAGTGTTGTTGTCCACGACTCCCATCGCTGTGTTGTCGACTTTGTGTTTTGATCTTCGCTTGTCAAGGCAGAGGAGGAGGAGGAGGAGGAGGAGGAGTAACCGCGGATAAAGACGGACAGAGAACGCACGAAACTAACTGCGCAAGAGTAGAGTGAAAGGCGAACAACAGGGACGTAGAGAGACTCGAGGGAAGAAGAACAATCAGAAGAAGAATAAGAAGAATCATACAGGAAGCTCAGAAACAGAGATGCCTCGAGAGATTATAACATTGCAAGTAGGACAATGTGGGAACCAGATCGGTATGGAGTTCTGGAAACAGCTGTGTTTGGAGCATGGAATCAGCAAGGAAGGCATTCTTGAAGACTTCGCTACTCAGGTATGTAGAGTCGTCTATTATATAAATGTCTCTGGTGTGTCTCTCAGTTAGCAGTAGTCTCGCTGTTGTCAACTTTATAACAGTAGCTGTGTGTGTCAATGCCATTCGTGTGAGGATCGAGACCTATCTGCAAAGGTTGTTGCCAGTATTTTCCTCTTAATTCAGCATTTGGAGGTTTGAAAGATTAGAGGATTTTGTGCAAGCAGGGAGGAGATCGCAAGGATGTCTTCTTTTACCAAGCAGATGATGAACACTATATTCCAAGAGCATTGCTTATTGACTTGGAGCCGCGTGTCATCAACAGCATTCAGAACAGCGAGTACCGCAACCTGTACAATCACGAGAATGTGTTTGTTGCAGACCATGGTGGTGGAGCTGGCAATAACTGGGCCAGTGGTTATCATCAGGTTAGTAATCAAACACACAATTTCAAAGCTCAGAGCAGCTCTGGGAGACACACAAACTGGTCCAGGATTAGGGTTTACATCTTTACAGTTATGTTGGTGATGGACTCCTGTGACTTGGTGCAGTGGGAATTTTCCCACTGCACTATTTTGTGAGTGCTGGTCCTGTTGTTGCCACTACCTTCTAGAGCAGGTGTAATGTTAGTGCTCTGGGGGGGGTGCACTGTTTGTAGTGGCTAGGGTTACTGAAGGAAAGCAGCTGTAATTTCAGGGAGAGCAGGTGGAGGAGGATATAATGGACATGATAGACAGAGAGGCAGATGGCAGCGACAGTCTTGAGGGCTTTGTCCTTTGCCATTCAATTGCAGGAGGAACAGGGTCTGGTAATCATACAGCCCTCAACCTTACATATGTGAAAGCCTATCTTCAAAACCCAGAGCACATAGTGCACATGATTGGAGTTTATTGAGGACTAACCCAGTGAACTTTGTGGCACAGGAATGGGCTCTTACCTTCTTGAGGCACTCAATGATAGATACAGCAAGAAGCTTGTGCAAACTTACAGTGTCTTCCCAAACCAAATGGAGACAAGTGATGTTGTTGTTCAGCCCTACAACTCCCTGCTCACTCTGAAGCGCTTGACATTGAATGCTGATTGTGTTGTTGTTCTGGACAACACAGCTCTGAACCGTATTGCTGTGGATCGTCTTCATATACCCAATCCTACTTTTGCTCAAACAAATTCCTTGGTGTCCACTGTCATGTCTGCAAGTACTACCACACTGCGCTACCCAGGCTACATGAATAATGATCTTGTTGGCCTGGTTGCATCATTGATTCCTACTCCTCGTTGTCACTTTCTGATGACAGGCTACACACCTCTGACAGTCGAACGTCAGGTGAGCGGTAGTTTCTTTGGTTCCAATGTCAGATCCTGTGAAGATTATTCCTCTTTATCCTTGATTTGATCCTTTTGGCATGGTAAGGATATGGTCTTTGTTGGCTTTTGAGCTGTTTTCTCTATCTGGTATTTAAGTTTGAACAAGCTCACCACGGTTTGGTGTAATTGCAGGCAAATGCAATTCGAAAGACAACAGTTTTGGATGTGATGCGACGGCTCTTGCAGGTGGGTTTTCAGGTTCCCTATGGAGTGCCTGTTGCTTCTATTCAGTCATTCCTTCCATTTTGTGATCCCTGCAGTTTGTAAATGGATTTGTAGTCAGGTTCAGGTCATTTGTTTTGTGAATGTTTTAGAAGAGTTCATTCCAAGATGGTTTGCAGAAGTCTTGTTGTTGATCAAAAGATTTGCTTCTTCATGCATTTGTATATGAAGGTGCTTGATGTAGATAAAGGGAATGTTCACACTAGTTTGGTGAACTTTCCAGCTTGTTTTGCACCAAAGACTTGCACCCTGGAATGTCCTCCTTTATTCTAAAAACTGAATTTGATGACACAGGCGAAAAATATTATGGTATCATCCTATGCAAGGACAAAAGAGGCAAGCCAAGCAAAGTACATCTCAATTTTAAACATCATCCAGGGGGAGGTTGACCCCACTCAGGTTAGCTGGCATTCTTGCAAAGTTAGTGTATTAGTTGCAAAGTTAGTGTACATAGACTTAAGTTAGGGGGCCAGGAAAAATATGCCTTCTGGGCTGGGTGGTCAAACACAAGTGCTTTAACATTGCATGCAGTGTTTTTTGTTCTGGAAAAATTTCGCCATTTTTGGACAAAGAAATTGGGACAATTTTGTATTTCGAGTGTAAATTCAACTAATTTTGCTAATTTTTTTCTTAAATTTCGCCAAAATTCAGTACCAAAAAAATGAAAAAAAAAACTTATTTCATTTGTCATTTTTGGTGGAACATCAGGTACACAAGAGTCTGCAGAGAATAAGAGAGAGGAAGCTTGCCAACTTCATTGAGTGGGGTCCTGCAAGCATCCAGGTTGACTCTCACTGCCTTATGTGGTTGCCAGTGCTGCTCAAATGTGTCACAAAATAAATTTGAGAGTCTTAATGCATCCCTGCTTAAGAGTTGTTTCAACATTGATCAACAGTTTTATGGTGGCTCCTGATGTTTGCAGGTTGCACTGTCAAGGAAATCACCTTATGTTCAGACAGCACACAGGGTAGGTGTCATTCTTGCACTTTTGTGAAAGTTTGTGCAAACAGGGTCTGTTCAGCTGGGTTTGCATGGTTCACAAGGTTGCAGACAGCCAATGTGAACTTGATGTGACTAGAATGTTGCACATTACCTGAAGGAAGGTTAGAACTCACTTCTGCCAAGTGATCAGTTTAGAGAGATGAGAGAGAGAGAGAGATAGATTACTCATAAGACACTTCTTGCTGTAACCATCGCCTCATCTCTTTAGTTCAGACAGACTGGAACATGGTCCAGGTTATGCTTATTTGACATATGAAAAGCAGGTAAGTGGATTGATGTTGGCAAGCCACACAAGCATTCGTCATCTCTTCAGCAAATGCATCAGCCAGTATGAAAAGCTGAGGAAGAAGCAAGCTTTTCTGGACAACTACCGTAAATTCCCTATGTTTGCAGTAAGTCTGAACCCTGATTGGTAGAATGTGAATATTTTCAAAACTTCCCAAGTGTTTTCAAGAACTTACACACATAGGGGAAGATGGTGATTGGTCAAGTATGCTTGTATCAACAGCTCAAGATCCAGGTTTGATTATTATGTTGTGTGTGCTGCAGGATAATGATCTTTCAGAATTTGATGAATCAAGAGAGATTGTCCAGAACTTAGTGGATGAATACAAAGCGTGCGAGTCTGCAGATTACATCAAGTGGGGCATGGAGGTAAGTTGTGCATGTTGTGCATCCCAGGATTTTGGAGATTGAGAATCAGGTTGGATATTGTGGACTGAAAGAACCCTTGATCTGTATGTGGATTATCAGCAAAATCTCTATTGCCATGAGTCTGTTTAATCCAGTTCTCTGGGTATTTTAAAAAAAAAATCTTTGGCTGTGCAGGATCGTGGGAAGGCAATGACCAGTGAGGGAAATGTGAGTGGGACTCTGGATTCTAGAGTGCCAGCATTGTGAAAGACTTGACAATAGCCCACCTCCTTGTACTATATTTCTTTAGTCAGGTATGCTGGTTTCCAAACGCAGTGGCATTCATGTTGAGGAGCTTTAGTTTCAGGTTATGCCACTAAGGAGGTGTGTGTAAAAACTCCAAGCCACATGTAAACTGTGATGAGGATGGCTTGTTCCACTAGTCCACATAATGACATACAAGTTTTTTGATCAACAGGTCCTTCAAACAAAGCATTTTGAAGTATGCACTTTCTAAGACTAATGTACTGTGCATTGTAACAAGGAGATCAGAATCTTCAGTGCAGTTGAAGGTGGATGTCTGAGAGTGTTGTTTCCTACTCTGTTTGGCTATCAACTACAGTTATTCCTCCCTTGCCAGCACAAAGGCTCTCACATGAAAGTGCTATGTAGGAGCATCTCATACTGTGTTATGCATCAATGACTCTTTCAGTGCAGTTCAGTGCAGATGGTAGCTGGTTGTGAGACAATCCTCTTGATGTTTGGAACGATAGGAAGTGGATACAGTCTGAAACTATCCAGTCTACAACTAATTAGTTGCCACAGCAGGTATTTTAATGCTTTCCAATATCTGACAATTGCAGCAAGAGGAGACTAGGTAGTATCTTGTATTTGGCCTTTTGTGCTTGGATTCCAGATTTTATTTTCTTTTGCTGCAATGGCATGCCTCTGATAGCATGTAGCCAAGGCAAAAGTTGAATTCAGAAAAGTTGGACAAATCAAGTTAGATGGAAATTTCGGATGATGGATGAATTTTTCAAGAGGTTGAATCTTGGGATATTGAACAACGAATGAACTTGGGGAAAGACTGGACAATAGAAGAACCCAGGGCAGTTGCATGATAGAGATGAACTATGGGAAGTTGTGGAATGAATGCAATTGAAGAAGTTGGGAAGATGGGATATATGAAATTGAATCCAACAAAAGTTAATGGATGGACCTGAGGAAGTGGGGTGAAAACAAATGGATGAAATTTGAGAAAAGGGGGACATGGAAAAATGGGACAAAATAAATGAACTTAGGAAAGTTGGATAATCATCATGTAGCAATGTTGGATGATATGGGGCAAATTGGATAATGGATGGACAATGCAAAACTGGACAATGGATGAAACTTATGAGAATGGAGCAATGGATGGAAACAAAGAAAAAGATGGATTCCAAAATTTCAGAAGAAGTTGGGTAATGGAGGAATGGGGGCAAGTTGGGAGTGATACAAGGAATGTATTTGAGAAAATTGACGCTTTAGGAAGTTGGAGAATAGATGAACTGTGATGGGAAGTGGAACAAAGGATGGAAGTTACTGGAGGAAGTTACACAACACAAGGAAGTAAAGAAGTTGAATTTGTATGTTTAGTTTTGCACTGAGAAAGAATATTATTTTGAGTTTGGAAAGAGAAATCTCTTAAAAATGATTCAATTGTCCTATTCTAATTTATAACACTTTTTTTTTTTTGACAACAAACATCTTAAATGACAAATTTTCAAGAATGTTCAGTAATCACTTTTTGGTTTTGGGTTAGATTTCTTTGAACTTATGGCAAATGTTATGGCAAATCTTTGGATGCCTGGGCTGTGAATTTAGTTTTGAATAGCGGCTTGATGATAAAAAAATGATTTACATAGTTGCAGCTACCATGAAGGACTTTCAGTGTCCAAACTTATGATACTTCATTGTACTTGGTTGTTGGACCAAGTTCTGCATACGTAGACTGGTTATAACAGCACCTCTGTTGGTCGGGATGCATGCTTACTCCTTGTGACAAAATCGTATCTCAGTTGCAGGTTTGTCAGTGTGTTTAGTTGGGAGGTTCCTGTGCTGTTTGACAAACCAGAATTTCAACTCCATATTTTAAGTGAGCTATAATTTGATTCCACCTTTGAAATCTTCTGCACTCTTTTTGACAAAGGCAAAATGGTTGACAAACCCCTTCTGCTGTTGGTAGCATGTGGATTACCTTTCACTTTCCTAAGTTGAAGTTGTTGTGCATTTGATGAGTTGAGTACCGATTACTATTGCCACATCACATTACAAATTGGGGTTATTTAACTCCCAATAAGATGAGATGAGCCACAAGAAGAAGAAGAAGAAGAAGAAGAAGGGATTTATGCTCAAATGGGATTTATGGAGATTACCGTTTACTTTCCTAAGTTGAAGTTGTTGCACATTGATAAGTTGAGTACCAATTACTTTGTCACATCGCATTACAAATTAGGGTTATTTAACTCCCAATAAGATGAGATGAGCCACAAGAAGAAGAGGAAAAAGGTTTATACTCAAATGAGATTTAATTTGAGGTATGAAACACAATGATTAGTTTGAATTCAAAACCAAACACAAGCTCAAAGAAAAAAATGCCCATATACCCGTTCACATTTCATAGGGTTAACATTTTAATCCTTGGGTCAAAATCCTTTTGGAATAAATAGTTTTGTCTCCAAGGTGACTTTGTTATACACAACATCCTTTTCTTTGGTACAACTGTTTGTGAATATATGACCCAAAACACTCCACTGACACACACCGTCCATTGGAAAACCCCGTATATGACTTTGTGGGTGGGTTCCACCTTTGGTAACCTCTCTTGTGTGAACAGTTAGTTCTACTTCCGCCCCCCTTGCACTACCTAGTTAAGAACCATGTAAATGGGTAAGTATCATAAGGCAAGTAGGTAGGAAATGGTAGTAGCTGGTTAGAATGTTTTTCTTGGCAAGTAATATGGCACCTGAAGGCTATTAGCTAGGTAGACGCGTGTTGACGCTTGTTGGTTACATAGCTAACCACTATGGTCACCTATGCGACAGGGATACAAGGCACAAAATGTTTCCTGTCAACACAACCATCCATCCCGTATGGTGTGCTGGTGGGTGAAGATGGGTTCACTCTGCCCCAAATTTTGTGGGAAGTTAGTTGTGTGTCTCACATATAAACAATGTACTACTGTAGTGACAGTAGCAGGTTCAGCACTAAAATAATTTTGAGGAAAAAAATAAAATTTCAGGACTTTTTAGAAATCGGTAAGGTGCAATTTAATTAACAAGTTAAATGTACACCTTCAAAATAATTTTCTTAATGGTGTTATGATGAAATCTTAAGAGAACAAACATATTAAATATTTGGCATCAAAGTGCCAAACCTGCTAGGCTAATACTATGATATTATCTAACCTGAGTTAACCTTTATCAATGGGAAAATGTATTAAAACTATGCATCTTGTTTAGAAATGCAAGGTTGGCTTGAAGCCCCATAGATTGTCATCTGTTGTTGGTTTATGGCCCATACCATGTTCCACATCCATTGGAGGTTGAAGCCCATGCCAAGGTTTACATCCATTATAGGTTCAAGCATTAGACCAAATTTTACATCTGTTGTAGGTTGAAACTTGAAACCTCATACCAAGTTCTACATCCATTGTAGGTTGTTGCACCATTTATCAAGTTTTACAGCCATTATTGGTGTAAGCCCGAAACCAAGTTTGTCACCCATTGTAGGTTGTTGCACCATATATCAAGTTTTACATCCATTCTCCATTTAAGCCCCAAACCAAGTTTGCCACCCATTGTAGGTTGAAGCCCCAGACATATAAAGAATTACATCCATTATAGGTTGTTACGGTGTGTTTGGAAGAGTAAACTAGAGGCATTGGGCCTTTACAGTCTATGGTTTGTGTCCAAGGGTTGCAAAATACAAGAATACTTAGATCATCTCCAGCGATGCTCGCTATGTGATCCTGCACAGTAAAATTGGATGAAGAAAATCCAAAGTATGCTGGTTTGGCTCAGGAAAATGGTTTTGGGTCCACAAAATTGGATGTGGCCAGTAAAACGCACAGCAGCGCTGTGAACCTCCAAAAAAGAGTGTAATAAATATGATCTCGCTCATGCTCAGTGTTTCCAATTGGCCCATCATAATGATTCGTCCAGGCGGTTTGCTATTAGTAGTCCCCCACCTATTTGCTCTCCCAGTTTCAGTTTTATAGTTGGGGTTGCAAAAGAGTACATAACCAAACTTAGATGTGAAAAATATTTTTGCAGGGTCACATACTGAGCACCGCTGGAGATGCTCTTAGTTCATTTCCATTTGGTTTTTACAGTGCAAAATCATGCTAGCAACTAAGAAATAGAGCACCAATATTTGTGCTTAAATACCTTCACCATCCAAAAGCCTGCTCTATCCCACTCTTATATCGTAAAATGGCACTCAAATGTTGGATTGGAGATCCAGCACAAAAATGTGATTTTGAAAGGCAAAAATGTTTTGTAATTAGATGATGAGTCTCACTTACATGGAGTTTGGAAAGAGGAGTAATTAAATGACTAGCCTCAATTACACGGAGTTTCACACTACAACCCCATTCTCCTCTTTCCAACCAACATTAAGCAACAGCATTTATTGACACACATGGGGATCCACCCTCTCTACTCTCTTCCATTCTGATATTTTCATCCTCCTGAATGAGTATATCCTGGAACAGCCAACAAGTCATGGCAGAGATGCATATAGATGCTTGACCTCAAATCATTCATTCTGTAACAAGGGTTGCTCCATGCCTCCTAATGTGGCAATGAGATTCTAATGGTTGGTTCCCCATTGCCATGCACGGGATTCTAATAGAAAGAGAAAGACATGAAAGCCAACTTTTTATTGAATCGTTGACATCAAATATTGAGAGAATTAGAGTATGCTTAAGAGGATCTATGATATTGTAAACATACCATTATTTCTGGCTGCCCTATTTCTTTTGCGGTAGTCCAGAGTGCCAGTGTCTCATTGAATACACTGAAACCCAGCAGAGTCTGAAGCACCTATTGTGTGGAATATAATGCCCTCCAAGCTTGACCCACCCGCATATGCAATTTGGGTCATCGGATGACATCCACTGCTGTACACTGTTTGTGGTTGCACGCAACATTTGATATCCTTTTGCAGAGATTAGGTCAGCAGTGCCATCTTTAGAATCAACACCCCCAAGAATATGGGGGGGCAGAGCTCCTCTGATATAGTATGTGTGCCTTGTTGTGGCTCATAGTTTCTTGCTGAGATACACATCCTCAGCTGACTTGCTCACCAATAAGATCAAGTCCGACAACTAGAAATGAAATCCCTTGAAAGAGAAGGAAGTAGAAATGCACACCCTTTGCTGACAGTAGGCTCCGGGCTGCTGCTGTCAATAGCAGAAACGCCAAAGCAAGCTCTTTCCTGTACAGGCGGTTTGCCTTCTTCTTTGGTGCCGATGGCACTAATGGAGGTAGTGGCAGATGCATCTGCTCCTGTTTTTGCTTCAAAGCATCTAAGCCTGATTCAGAAGCCCCACGACTGAGCTTTGCAGGGGGGGGCTTGCTTTCCTGCAATGAAAGAAGATCTGCCTCCGAAGCACGCCCAGTCTTCTTTGTGACCACCCATTCATGTGCACTGCTGAGCTGGAACAGACCCGATATCATGGCGTTGAACTTTGTTACAGACATTGTGTTCTCAAAGAGCAAGTAGGGGATGAGGAACGGGAATGAGCGGGGTGATGGTAAAACGTTCAAAAAGGACATCAATGCAGGGATGTAGCACACAACCCATACTGGCAGCTGCGCTTCAGGGACAAACATTGTCACTGGCAGGATTATGCAAAAGAGTGTGAATGAATAGAAAGGCAGTATCAATTTCCTCAGGAGGAAAAAGAGAAATATGAGATTTGCTTTCTTCAATGCTGATACCTGCATGATGGATACAAACCAGAAACAGTTTGGTAACAGTCAGGATGGTTACTACTAAGAGCCAATGAGAAGTCACTATGTATATCATGTGACTTTCTGAACTCATAAGACTCTCACAAAGCTGACTTGAAGTACCAAGGAAGTAATTGAACTTGACATGGACGCAAACCAATCAATAAGGATTCTGATAAACCCACCTTAGATGTGATGATATCAGGAAGACACAGACGGAAAAGTTGCATGGGGCCAGAATGCCAGCGATGCTGTTGTTTCCTGTATGCTTCATATGACTCTGGCAACTCACATATACTCTGCAAGCACCAACACTCCTTATTTATTAGAGACCCTCAACATCAAACAAATTGCATGTAACATCTGCAACAAAAGAATCTCATCAATGACCCAACATCTGGCATTCATTCATATCTCCCATCTTCATTCACTTCTGGTTTTTTGTTGTCCAAATGGTATACCCAATTCTACACAGCCGGTGCCAAACCAACTTGTAAAACCCACTACCCTTGATGCATTGATGTGCTGCTACATACAGTTAGTACACATTCAGTCAAGTAGGCAAATGCAGTTGCCAGGAGAGGATGCTGCTTACTCGAACATCATTAAGGAAGATGAATTTCCAGCCACAGAGATGAGCCCGGACAGCCACATCCATGTCTTCCACAGTGGTGCGTTCCAACCACCCACCACACTCCTCAAGTGCTTTAATCCGCCACACGCCTGCAGTGCCGTTGAAGCCAAAGAAGTTAAGGAACACACCATTGACCTGCTGTTCCACCTCAAAGTGGAATGACAGATTTATGTTCTGAAGACGAGTGAGCAAATTCTCGTCCTTGTTCACAAATGACCACCGCGCCTGCACTAAACCCAGTTCTGGGTTGTCCTGTCACATCATAAAATTTGTGTCAGAAAATTATGTGTGTCTTGTCTTTCCCCCCTGTAGACTGCAGAATTTTTTCAGAACCAAGACCGAGAGATTGTATGCTCTGATCTTGCAAGAAAAACAAACCCCCAAAAGAGTGAGTAAGATCCCAAGAGTACTGTGGGGAGTAGTAGTACCCTAAAGTGGGGGACTGTGCGTTTGAGGAAGTCAGCCTTGGGCTGGAAATCAGCATCAAAGATTGTGACAAACTCATAGTCCTTCACATAAGCACAGTTCATGGCCGACTTCAGGTTGCCTGCCTTGTACCCTGTGCGGTTTGTACGGTGCCGATATATGATGTTCACTCCCTTTTGCTGCCATTTTGAGACCTCCCCCTTGATCAAGAACTGTGTCTCGACATCGTCTGAATCATCCAGCACTTGCACAAGCATTCGATGCCTCGGCCAGTCAAGCTGGCAAACTGCTCCAATGGATTGCTCATATACCTGCACGGAATCATCATACCATCAGTGCCAAAACACGCCCTCCATTCCTTGAATCCTTTCAAAGCACACTGCAGGTGGGTGGGTACAGGCGGGGAAAAAAGGCCAAGAATGCGCACAGATGCTGCTTCCACCAGCACCATGGAGACAAAACAGCAAGGAAGGAAACCAAATGTATGTATGTATGTACCTCACGTTCATTGCACATAGGAATTTGAACAAGAACCATGGGGTAGCCCTTGTCAGGCTGCTCCAGGTCATCAGACTCGAGCGAAGAATTTACAGGAATGGGTTTGATATTCTTCCACTTAATCCACAGGCAACCGAGGCAAAGGAGAATTCGATCTGCAGACTGAAGGAGGAAGAGGTAGATACAAAAATTGATAAGGAATTGAAGCGGCGGTGCAATGTACTCTGCTCGGAAATAAATCCAGCCAACATAGATAGCATGTGGCAAGTTGCGCACACCGAATGCTGGAGGCCAGTGTGGGCCAACAAAGTGCCAACCCATCATATGTGCCCCAACTTCAACACATAACATGAAGATTGCAAACACCAAGAACCCAGTAATGGCCTTGAATAGGCGACCCTTTCGTGGCCTTTCTGTGCTAGGATCCGCCAGACCTTGACCAAGAATGAGCCGTTTCTTGATGGCAGCAAGAACCGTCCACAGCCCTAGTGCCACCCACGCAACACAGCCGGCTGCTCTGTGAGCTTTGAGCAGAAGTACCCATGTCAACTGCTTTGCATTCTTGCCCTTGTCTTTCCCTCCCTCGAAACCCGTTTTGGGGCTCTCAATCTCAAGCATGGAGTAGTTGGGATTCTCCATCTTCACCACCACCGGAGTCCCTCCTCGGTGCTGCTCCTTGTTCCACCAGTCCACGAAATCGAAGCTGGGTGCCATCTTGAAGGTGATGGGTGCCGCCGCTCCGATGCCAAGAAAAAATGGCACTCAAGGACCGATTCTTCCTTTCTAGTTCTACTGTCAAGATGACGATGCTAATGATGATGATGATGATGGCAAATGCAGACTATATCTACTGCTTGTTCTTCTTGCTGTTGCACTGCATCTTGATGTGGAGAGAAGATGAAGAAGCATGGCAAGAAACTAAGTTGTGGTCTATTTCCAGAACCGTAAATCCGTTCTGGTTCCTACAAGAATGCTGGCAAGATGCTTCCAGCTCTGCACCCATTACAAGCCAACCTTCACAAGCCTCTCTCTCTCTCTCTCTCTCACCTCAAGCGGTCGGTACCCAGCATTGTCTGTGTACCCTTTTGTTGAGATTCTTGCTTTCACTTTCTTTCTCCCTTTTCTTCTCACCTTACAAGCAACACTTGACAGCAAACCTGCCTATCACCCACCATCCGGGGTGAGGTGAAGCTCCACTCCCCCATTCAATTTCTTACCAGACCACCACACGAGGATCTGAGCTCTTAAGGAAAACCACCCACAACCGGAAACAACCTCACAACCTCCTCCTCCTCCTCCTCCTCCTCCTCCTCCTCCTGCCGGCGTCTAGGCTTAAACAAAACAAAAACCCAGCAACTCACCCAACACCCTTTCCCCAAAATCCTCCTCACCTCTTAGATTTCAAATGCTTCTTCTCCTCAGCAACAAACAAAACTAAAAAAAAAACACATACACACACACACACACACACACACACAAATAAAGAAACAAAACAAGGCTAGATCAAGACGAAGACAAGCACCATCATCTTCGACAAAACAACAACACAAGCCTTGCTCTCATTCTCGTTCTCATCTCTTTCTTCTTTCTTCTTCTTGTCACATACCCGTTCTTCCTTCTCCTCCTGCTTTATGCGACGACGAGAACCGGCGGGTAATAATGACGAGCAAGTGTCAATATGAATAGTGCGTGTGTTTGGGTGCACATGCGTACGCATATGTACCTACTTACTTACTCACCTACCTACCAAGCATATGTGCTTACCTACCTACCAAGCATATGAGTGAGTGAAAGAAGAGAAAGAGAGAGAGAGAGAGAAAGAGAGAGAATAAAAAGCCACTTATGTGCGTGTGCTTTTTCTTTCTTGCTCATTTAGGTAAATGCCCAAACTCCCCTCCCCCCCACCCTTACTCTACTCTCTCATTGCAAGCTTGTATCTTTTTAAGACCTTGGTGTCAAATTTCTTTCATTATATAAGGATTGAGAGAATGAGAGAG
>Ga0209208_10006371_pt1 | contig 16280 bp, 11 predicted proteins | sample S1TSphfallax_3_FD_187694 | JGI IMG/M metagenome (GOLD analysis project Ga0209208, IMG submission 187694) | Host-associated microbial communities from peat moss isolated from Minnesota, USA - S1T2_Fd - Sphagnum fallax MG (SPAdes) (version 2) | ecosystem: Host-associated > Plants > Peat moss >...
GAACTAATCAACTTGTGGTTGGTTTTGATGCAGGACTGAGTAACTAAATAGTTGTCCTTCTTCCTAGTCTAATCCCGGAGCTTTCAACACGCCCCTCTCACCCCCTTTGGTGCTGGAAGTTGGGAGCCCCACCAAGTTCCAACTACTATAATTGATTTCCATGTTAGTTAATTAATTAACTAATAAGTGAATGATTTGATAAATTTGTATTTCACTTTAGAGAAACCTTATTTCACTAGGACTAATGAAACAATTCATTGTCCGTAACACCTAGTCCATGTTCACTAGGGGGTTAAACGATTTCACAAGTAAAAATGTCCAAATTCACTCAAATTCTAATGAAACCCAGAATGAACTAAAACGCATTTTGTAGTAGTGATTATTAATTATTAATTCATAATTCATATATATATAATAAATGATTCAAATAATAACTAATTAACCAAATTATTACTTATACAATTTTGTTAATATTTTATAAATTTATAAATAAATAAGTAAAATGTTAACCATTTAATATTCAATATTTAATTAATAAATAACTAATTAATAAAAAAATATTTATTAATTATTATTTATATAATAATCAATTAACTAATTCATTTAGTCATATATCATTAATTCATAATTCATATATGAAAAAATAAATGACTGAAATATTAACAATTTAATCAAATTAATATTTATAAATTTTCCTTAATATTTTTAAAAAATTGAATAAATAATTAAAATATTAACCAATTAATGATTAGATTTTAATAATAAGTATTCAATTAAATTATTTATTTATTTATAAATTACTAACTCATAATTCATATATACAAAAATAAATGACTGAAATTATAACCAATTAACCACATTATTACATATAAATTTTCTGTAATAGTTTTAAATTTTAAAATTAATTAATTCAAATATTAACCGATTAATAATTAATATCTAAAATAATTTATTAAGTAACTTATTAGGTATAAATTTTATTTAAGTAATAAAATGAGTAAAGAAACTAATGAGTTAGTTATAAATTATTGATGAATACTTCATAAATATATTTCAAAATAACTAAAATATTGTTACATTAACCATTATGAATACTCATTTTTTTATAAATAATTGAGTAATACTTATATAGGAACAAATAAATAATTAATATATTTAATAATATTGAGATATTAATTATAAATACTAAATATAAATCATCAATTAATTAATTAATAAATAGGTAATTTATTTTAAGTAGGTAGGTAACCTAGGTTTGAAAGGTAGGTAAACATATAAGTAGATAGTTGGATAAGCTAAGTTAAGTAGGTAAAAAAACATATATAGGTAGGTAGGTAGTTAATTTGCTGAAATACAAACCTTATAAATACACCAATGGAAACATGCCCCATGATATTATTAATAGAACTTAACAAAAATATACATAATTTTCAAAAGTTTCCTAATACACCTATGTATACCTCTAGGGGCTATCTTGACACCCTAGTAGTGCAACTAAGTTTGGTTCCATTTGCAATTAATGGGACATATGGGCATGATCATGGAGGAAAAAAACATTAATGTGTAGGATAAAGAAGTCATTAGTTGTAAATGTAGTTGTAACATAGTTATAAGAATGGTCAAAGATGTAAAATAGTTGCATAAACAACTAAAACTAGTTGCACATGATAATTAGTTACATATAGTTGCAAATGCATTGGTTGCATTTTGGGAAATTTTTTCTAGTGTTTCATATATTTGCAGTGCATCAATTTCTTGGAATTGATCTTTGAAATGTGTCTAGTGTATTTGCAATACAAAAATTTATTGGAATTGGAAATGATTTACAATGTGTTTCATGTATTTGTAGTGCATCAATCTATTAGTATTGATCAACAATGTATGTGGTGTATCTGTAATGCATTATTTATTGGAATTCAAATGGGTCAATTAAAACCATATAGAATTGAGCTTGAATTGTTGAAATGTCCTTGGATTACATCTTGTATTTTGTATGATTTCAAGCACTATTGAATTCAAGAACATTACCCTGTTCATCATCACTTAGAATGTGTGTTTTGCAATGGCAAATCATTTTTTGATCCCTTTGAAAAACTAAGTAAAGCAATTGTTGGAAGCATTATGGCTTGATCTTTTATGAATGCATGGCACATGGTTGTGTTCAAATTCAACATCACATTAACCATGCTCTTGATTCTCTTGTGGACCTTCTTGTCTTTTGACTTAAAATACTACAGTTGTTCTTTGAAAGTGTGGTTGTGAAATTTGGAGTGGTGTTCATTGATATCAAGGTGAGTCACACTGATCTTATCCATTACATTGACAATAACCTTATTAATTTATTAGTGGATTCAATAAATGATTAGAGAAAACATATTATTCCACTTCCTTTGAACCCTAATGTTGTTCGTTACAAGTTTTGATGGTGTGTCAACAATTATGACAATAGGAGGCCACTTGTTGTTGTTGGGAAGTGGTTTTGTTGGATCTTCAAATAAGTTCACCACACAATGCAAACATTCATGGCAAAAGAATGTTTGCATTGTGTTCTTGAAATTCTTCCACATTATCTTGTGACTACATGTTTTCATTCTCATCTAATGACTTTGGTGTAAATCGTATGTAAATGAACTATGTTTTTCAACATTCATGTCTATGGTATGTAACAAAACATTCACCATCTTTGCACCTTGAAATGCTTCAATCAATTCATAATATTTTTTGTTGTATTAATGAGGTAAATGGAACCTTTTTTTCTCTTCAAAATACAACTCCAAAAATGAAGTATGGTTCCTAATACCTTTGTGATAGTTTGCGAGCTTCTTGTAATTGGAATTGAATGCATTCAATTTGTCTTTGCATATGGTGTTATTTTAGAATCATGATTTTGTGTTGTTTTTGCAATTCTTTGGCATTATTGTCCCAATGTTATGCAATAGGTATCATATGGGTCCAAGCATGATTGGGGTACCCCCTTTAAGTCATGGGAATCCACTCCAAGGACTCCCAAATTCACCTTTTTCTTCATTTTTCCCATGACCTATCTTACATTTCACGTTTTCTTTTCATGTCAAATGAAATAAGTTTGTTCCAATTATTATATAGGCCTCTAAAGTATCTACTATTTTCACTTATGAAATTGATAATATTAAAATTTATCCACTGTGGGCTATGTTTTATCAATGGCTTAAAATTTTAAGAAATTTGATTTTTTGAAACATTTTACATTGCAATAAGGCATTTGGTTATTGTCACATTCATGCATTTTATACACATTAACACATAAGGTGTTTGTGGTAAAAATCTTGGGCCAAAAAAAGTTGTTTGACATTCCTTATGAGTCCTTGAATTTTTTTCTCATGAGACAAAGTCTTGGATTTTTTTCAAGGACTTGGGACGAATCCTTAAACTTGTTCAATCTTGACATTCTATGCATAAAATTGTACCTTTATAATGTATTTATCTATGAATAAAATCAATATGAATTTGTTATTAAGTTTCAACAACATGTTTAAGTGAAGGGGTCCAATGAATATAAAATGAGACAATTGTTTTGGGTACCCCAACCATGTGTTGACCCATATGTGACCTTGGATCAACGATCTCCTTTTGAACTACTTGTTATGTGCATTTGTAAGAGATGAATGCCAACATTTCCTTTTGTTCCTAGTTGGCATGATGTTGAGGAATCGAAGATTCTTCACCACTTCAACCAAATCTTCTATTGTTGCAACCTCTTCCTAGATTGCCCATCATCTTGCTTACACCCATGTGTGCTTGCAAACTTCCTTATGATTCTATTGGGCTTCTTCAACTTGTCATCATCCTATTTGTTGTTTGTGCATGTGATTTTATTGCACGACTTGCATGTGAGTTTGCACCTACTTGTGGATGAATATGCAAACTTTGAAAAACCATTGCTAAATTTTATGAATCCATTGTTGTAGAACTCCTTTACGATGAAGCTCAAAAATAAAGATAAAACCCAAGAATTATTAGTTTACCACTTTTCTTTTCAAATTGTTAGTTTAACATTGTTGCTAGTTGTTTGAAAGAGTGAAAAAGTATATTTTTGGGTTGATTCTATCAATGTGTCTTGTTCAAAACATTTTGCGATCAATTAGTGATAGACCTTGTGTTAGTCCACCATAGCAAAACATGTCACCTATCTTTTGGCAATGATGACCATATGAAGTTTCACCAACTCAAATTTAATGACGTTCATAATTAAATCTATGAACATGACAAAAGTATCCCATACATGACATTGATGATGATCAATATTAGCTTTGCTGAATTATTTCATTAGGTTCATAAAAAGGTATAAGGTAGAACAACCCATCACCAAACACATACTTATCATCAAACAATTTCCATTTTTTTTTTCATTTCTTAATCAAGTTGAGTGATTTTTGTGTCATTGGATGCATAAATTGGATGGCTACAAGTGTTGTTTAAGTGTCAAAGTAAAGGAACAATGCAAAAAACATAAGAAGAGCACAAGTGATAATTTGTTTCATTTTATATTTTTAAAATAGCTCTAGACCCCTCTCTAGTTCTAGACCCATACCTTCTTGATTTTTTATCTGACATTTGAAGGATTTAAAACTTGATGGGTGCACCAATTAGGGTTTTAACTTTTTATTCCACAAGCAAATATGCATCGATCAAATATTTTAAACTCAACATCCTAATTTGTTTTAACTCACCCATCATTAAACATTAAATTCCTTTACACCAAACACCTCATATCTTCTCTATTCCTTTATCAAATTACACAGTTTTTGTGGTGTTGGAAGTGTTAGGTGGAAAGTTACAAATTTTCTTTAAGTTTTAGATGTAGAGAAACAATGTGTGAGGATTTGACCTCCTTTGAATCTTTAGTGTTCGCTCACCAACCTATCTACCTTTGTAGACCAATTGACTAAATTTCATCATTTTGACAAGTCTAAATAGTACACGAGTTCTATTGCATTTTTTATACATGTAGTAATAACCTAACATAACCTAAAATAATGGATTTTGTAATTTCCCATTGTACAAAGGTTTGTGTTGATCATTACGTTGGGTAATATCCTAATGCTAGGTCATTACCCTACATTAAACACACTCACACAAGATGGGCCCATAAAATGGGGCATCACATAGAAACTTGACCTAATTTTACTTTTGCATCTGTATATATATTATGAAGCATAATCTTCCTCCAATCCTTGGACATGCCATACAAATTATATAAGGTGCCTCCGGATTTGTATTTCAAATTACTTTAGTTGCTTATGTTGAGGAAAGGGCAAGTCACATCCACGGTTATGCAGTTCTTTGGTATGCCAATTTTGATGTCAAATTCCATCAAATTATATACACATTTTCAATAGCAGAAATTTCTCATCCAATGGGACTATACTTCTTGATTTATCACCTATCCATATCAATGTCTATAATTTAACATAATGGTCAGTTGTCCATTTCAGAAATAGACATTACGGTTCAAAATTGTTTCCCATAATCTAATGGTCTCACTACTGCCAATTCTGCTTGGTTTGGTGCCATACTGTATTATAATAGGCAGTACCTCGACCATTATCTAATATATAAACTCCACACAACTTTTTGGGGGGTATAAATAGTGTTTTTTCAGCAAAAATTTGCCACTTTCATATAGACTGAAAAGAAAACATATTGGTGATCAATTCTAACATTTGGCTTATGCATTTTCATGAATACAAAATACTTACCCAATTAGACTTGTCCCATGATTCAACTTTAGAGTCAATAAACTTTTTGCCCATTAATTCATAACATGATGTCTAGGGATCGTTATTCGGCCATTATGATGGTGCCATGTTCGATGGACAATTCTATGTCAATTCAAGATTGAAGCAATAATTTTAAATGATGAGTTACAAAATGTCAAGCTACTCATGGAGGACTTTATTATTCATTAGTTATTGTTGCAATCCAAGGGGGTTTTTTTTTCTTTTTTTTTGGTTATATAAAACAGAAAAATAATTAGTCAAATTTACACTAATTGTTTTTTCCAAAATTTTCTTATTTTTTTGGTCAAAGAAATGACAATTTTTTTCTCAAGGAAAAAGAATAAATTGTTAATACAATCTAGATGAATGCTTACATGTGGACTAGATCATGGTGTAGAATATTGACACTTGTATTGTGTTTTGGAGCAGCATGTAATAGAAAACTAAGAAAATGCAGTGTAAACTGACAGGTATATAATATGGTTCAACAAACAACTGTAAAGGTGTCTTAGTTCTATCAACCACTTTAATCTCTTTGCAAGCTTCTAATGTTGATGAAGTTACATTTTGGTTTGAATATTATTGGGCTTAAAAATTACGCATAACATATGTTCATACATTTTCACCCACAATAAATTGTTAGAAACGGTAACTAAGTTTAACTCTTAAATGGCTAGCAGGGTGTTAGGGGACTCAACCATACAGTTCCTAACACTAAGTGTGAACGCACCTTTCGACCACTGTTTGACCTAAACTTGTTTTAGTGCTTGACATGGCATCATATAGTAAATTGATCATTTCATTTTGACAACATGATTAACACATTTTGTTTCACCCGTGATTGTTGTTTTTCTCTATTATTCGTTACACTCGTAGTTCTCGGTCTGTGAAGATGCTACCTTTCCATGTTTTATTTTGTTATAATCTTCATGTCAATGACATGTTGCTAGATAGTAGTAGTAGTGTTATGTGTTCATAAGAAGTGAACTGAAAGGTTTTTCAAGTGGAAAGCTCGATATGAAAATTGGTGAGGGAACTCAGTCACCAAAGTGCACAAGATGCAAGAGTGTGAATAATAGAATCCTTATGTGTGTAGGGTAATGCCCTCCAGGGGCAGGCTTACATGGTGTAAAAACCCCTGGGGGCGCATGCCTTCCCCAACATAAAGTTAATTATGGTTTGTGGATTTGCAACATGCAAGGAGGCGGCAATTTGTTTTAATTTGCAAAGTTGAGTTGATCTTAAGACACAACCAATGAAGTAAACACTAGGGAAAATTAATATATATACCTCACTCAAATAAAGGTTAAGAGTTAATCTATATACCCATCTTTATCCAACAGACCAAACGAGCAAATAAAGGAAGTCCAAGAAAAAATAAGTTGAGATTTGTTTTAGAACACAAAGACATCGAACTCCAAATGGCTTGAAAACACACACCTACAACAAAATTACTAAAAGACAAATAAGTGAAATGAACATATGAATCTGTCCTTTTGACATTGGCATGGAATGAAGCAAAAACCAAGTACCATGTGCAAACAAAAACCAACTAAAGAGAGTGAAATGCTATTTGTGTGTAAGGATTTGAAATTGGCATGATAATAAGTTGGTCTTTTTAGAGCTAATAAGCCACTAATTTTTGTGAAGGAAAAATAGTACCCACAAAAGGTTGCAAAAACACGTGCCGGTTGATCCATACACTAAAAGGTCTACTTACTATTAAGAAACCTCTAATTTATGGCCTGTGATTGAGATTTGCCATAATAATCATGAACTTTGAGCACGTTGCAATGAAGTATATGCATATACAAGATTGCAAATAGACTACATATATTGTACAAAAACCTAACAAATAATGGGTTGTAATGGGAGTTTGAACTTTGAACACTAGTAAACTTATTTTGGTTTCATGAGCCTAAAATGTCCTTTTATCATTGCACCCCAAATCCTCTGAAGGACGACCCAACTGGACGGCCATATCTTCCACTAACTCCAGGAGGTGGCACAGGTACCGGTCCACCCTGGACATACAGTGAAAACCATGTTATCAAACTCCTTAATTCACAGATTGAATGGAGTTTTAGAAATTTGTCAAAAAATGGTACAAAATTGCAAAGCTTTTGAGAACTTAAAGTCATGTGCTCCTATTACACTTGGATATAAACAAACAAACAAACTAGAAAAGGTTGACGAGCATTCAATGAAGCTCTCTATGCAACATGTGCATGATGAGTTGATCTCACTTGTAGTTAGGTGGGTGACCAAAAGAAGTAAAGAAAAAAAAAATGAGAGCTTTTTGAGTTCAGGGGAAACTCACATGATGAGCACTTGATGTCTGTGTATGGAATGTGGGCAAAAAGTTTGGAGTATTTGTGGATGATGGATTCACACCAGGAAAATTCCTACTAGTTGTTTGAGCACCAAGGTTCTCCCGAGCAAATGGCTCCTGCACCTCACATCAAAACCACAATATTATCCACACAGTTTAACGAAACAATTTCAAGCTGCTAACTTCTAACTAGTGTTGTGCCTTTGGATAGAATCAAGCAGAAAAAGAAACTTCAATTTAAAAGAGCACTTGTAACTTGTAATTAATGATAACAAGAATCATATCAAAATTTTAACATCCACAAATTTCTCCCCAGAAAAAAAACCTGCAGCTTGAGTTGAATTCTATTCGCTATCAAATACAATTTTGCATGCAAAAACAAGCATTGCCAATAGAGTACCACCCCCACACCCCCCCCCTCCTCCCAAAAAAAAAGGTAGAACTTATTTTACTAACCTGGAAAATGCCACCAAGTTTCTTGAGAGCTTTTGCTCGTTGTTGTAGAACTTCTTTCCTCACACTTGTGTCATGTAATAACTGTGACAAAAGTCATAATACAACTGTATAAACATACAACAAAACTGAATGATGCATAACATGTGGATATGACATGCAAAAAAGGCCTAGAAGATTTCAGTATTGCAATAGCTTTCAATGTACTGCTACTACTACTACTCTACTCATGGGTTAGAGACTAAAAATCAATAACAACAAACTGCATTTTAAGTGAGAGAATACAACTACACACCGTTTGGCAGACATGGGAGATGGTGAGCTCAATATCAGCCACGTTGAGCTTCCACAAAGAATCCAGCATCATTTGTTGCTTGGACTCCATCAAGCTTTCAACATTCACTTCTCCCATCTCCCCACTTTGCAACTGGCGCTTGAGATCCTCCTGCATTTGCATCAACTGTATTGCACCTGCTCACACCAATGAACATTCATGAGCCCTCCTCCTAATTTCCTGTTCTGCTGGGTGCCATTACCTACCTATGTTGGGTACATGGCTATTTGATTTTGTTAATAACCACTGGTTCCATTTTTTCAAATAATCCAGAATTAGAGAACCATTGGTTCCAGTTTTAGAAGAAAATCAGAATCAAAGAATCACCATATTTCGAGAGAAAAAACAAAAAAAAAATCTGAAATAGGTTTGAGCATGTCACTAAAATATAGCAGGATACTTAACTTTTTCTACTTTCCTCTCCAACCTATAGCCAAAAATATTCTTGTGGATGATCACCAAACCACCTAGCTCACAAAATTGAAAGAAAGAAAGAAAAAAACCATGATCTAGATCATATGCATTACCTGCAGCTGCAGTCACTTGGGATTTGATAAAATGACCTTTGTCACGCATCCATTCAGTGAAAAAAGGCACCCCAAGAAAAATAGCTTTCTTCCCAAGTTCCTTTGCAGCTTGTCTTTGATAGATGTAACCTATTGTTTGCAACATGGCTTGCCCAAACGCTGCATAACCAGCCCCCCACATTCACCCACCACAATTTGTCATATAACACCAAATCAAGAAAGAAAATCATTGCCCTACCACCAAATGACTAGACTCTTTGGTAAGGAAATGCTAATGAAATTCAAAAACCCTAAAAGGTCTTGGCCATCCACTTTGTATGCCACACACTATATCCTCATGTTTAGGCATTCCTCAAAATTTTGGAAATGTTCAAACCTTCCCTCCTATACATAACACACATACTTTTATTGGTTTGTATGTTGATCACCCAATTATTTCTGACCTCAAAAACCATGAGAGTGGTGCATGAAGTATTATATCTACCAGCTTCTTTAAGTCGATTTCTTTCTTCCATGGCCCAATTTGTAAACTCTAGTTTGTCACCCCGAACATATGGCTCTATGAGCTCCAATAGACGAGTGACCAGTGCCCTTTCCCTCTTAGCTTGTATCTCCTGTTCACATCCACCAACCACTTCAGACTTCCCATATTTTATTGCCACTTATAAAGAATTCAAAAAAAATTCCTGTATATTTCAAGGGCACCTTACATTCCTCCTAGAAAAGGGGAGCAATATTACCAATATAATACCAAGAAAAAAACCTTCCTGGAAATTTTTTGCCATTTTTGGACAAAGAGATTAGGAAATTTTTGTTTTTTTTAGTGTAGAATCAACTTAATTTTTCTAAGTTTTTTGGTTAAATTTGGTCACAATTTCAATATCAAAAAAATGAAAAAAAAAAAAAACACTGATTCCCCATGGAATTGGCTTCCTCAAACCACAAATTTCCAAAACCTCATAGAGTACCAATTCAACACACAATTGGTTATTCAATTTAGAGAGGCTAACCTTGAACTTCCCTTGAAGTTGCATCAAATCAACAGGCTGACCTGGTGGTCCTGTATCCATTCCTGCCATTGATGCCATTGCAAGCTGCCACATTCACAACAAAAAAAAATGCTTAATATTAAATTCTACAATTTGGAAAGAAACTACAACCATGTGTCTAAAGTCTTAACCAGTGTTGGGTGGGTATTAGAAATTGCACCAAATCCCCACCAGTGATCAAGGTGGTTCTTAGGGTTACTAACTGCGGATCTTGAGAAAACCAAAGAACCAGTTTCCAATGTTTACCTATCCAGAGTTTTCAAATTTTCTGTGTGCAAATGTCAGATAACCATTTACAAAACTGCTGGTTCTTTGCTAGTTCTTTCATCAGAACCACCCATTCTTTGAGCTTTAAAAATCTATCAGAACTGGTGGTTCTCTGACTCAGAGATGTTTAAAAAACCGGAACTGGCTGATTGACGTTAACAAAAAATCAATTACCTGCCCAACACTTGTCTAAATATGGGAAAAACTTAAATCCTTTTGAAAATGTATGTACCTGACCAACATAGTCTTGAAATGCATCACTACCAAACAGCATGCCAAATACAGCAGCTGGATCTACCATTGTATCCCTGCACCATCCATCAAACAAGTAAGTATTCTTTTCCCTGGAAATTTCAACAGTCCTCCACAACTGAAAAACTGGCTTATCAACTAAATTCATGTAGCTCAATGTTTAGGGCCACCATAAAAATTGAAAATCTGTATTCTTACTCCATATAAGGACGTGATATATTTACACAAAATTTGGGTGCTTCTACACTAGTACAGAAGTCCAAATTTCCGTCCAAAATAGCAGTTGACATTTCTCAGAGGAAAAGAAAAAAATAACCAAATGCTAATTTCTACTACCCATGTGAGATTTTTCAAAGTCATAGCTGAAGAAATAGTGGTAGGAGATGATGAAAAGACATACTGAGACACTCCCTGTTTCCCGAGCTTATCATAGGCATCCTTTTGCTGCGGGTCACTGAGAACTTGATAAGCCTCCCCCAACACCTGCACCATGAGTCACATGACATTTTTTCCTGAATGCAAAAGTTGGGTGTAGTGTGTGATTTCACAAAAGCAATTCCTTGAAATCTGTTGATTTTGGCACATTTTTTTCACAAGATTCCTTTGCATAAGTCACAGTGGATTGTTTTTTTGTCAGCAAGTGACAATAATTTGCCCCTCATTTCCCTGGGGAAAAAAAAACCCCTGGTTCTGAAACCTCACAAATGAAACCCAATTGATGGTTTTTGAACCCAGTTGAAGTTGTTCAGCTCACTCTATGTTACAATTTTAAACTTGCAGGAAGTTAAGATTGGGATTCATTCAAGAGAGATTTAGGGCAAAGAAGGGGGAAAATCACACCTGAAAATTGTGTGCTGCTTCTGGATCATCAGGATTTTTGTCCGGGTGAACTAACCTTGCCTGTTTTTTTTTCACATTCCAAAGAAAAAAAACATGTCAAGAGAATGTGAAGTTGGGTTTTACGATGGGTGATATTATGTGTTCTAATATTCTCCAAATCATTCGTCCAATGATCCATTTGTTTTCTAAAAGACTAGGACTCATATTCTCAAAGTGAATTTGTATTTGGAATGCGGTCATTATTATTAAGCACTTGGATTCACCAAATCCAAGCTATTTTTTACACAAATCTTGACACTCTGAAGATTGGAATTTCATTTCATTTTGTTGGAAAAAAAGTACTCAAATTTTATCCCTGTTTTTCCCCCCCAAAGACTTGATACCCAAGAACATGAGGTGAGAGATGAGTTTTAGCAAATTTAGGGAGTTTTAGCAAAATCTATGCAAACCCAACACAAGTCTAGCTTAAAGATTTGAAACTTGGTGGCCTACAAATTCAAAGACTTTGATCTCAAATTGTAAACAGACAAAAACTCAAAAATGGCTACAAATTTGATCTGTGCTTTTTTCCTGCTTCTCGAAAGAAAAAAACCCCAAAATCAAACAGTATTCAAGACACTTGAAACTCAAACTTGATCTCTGTTTTTCACTTCTGACAAAAACAAACACAAAAACCAAAACATTGAAACCACTCTGAAGAATGGGTGTTTGGAAAACAAAGCTCTGAGAGAAAGAAAGAGAGACAGAGAGAGATGTTGGTGTTGTTGGACCACCTTAACATAGTAAGCTTTCTTAATCTCAGCAGCTGTTGCATCAGGCGCTACACCCAACACTTGATAGTATTCCTGATCCTTCACCATTTTCGCCTTCCCCTTCGCCTTCGCCTTCCTGCGGTTTCAGAATTTATTTTCCACACCAAATCTCGACGATTAGGTAGCCGATTGCTCCAGAGTTGTTCAATCGCATTTACTCCCAACCCTAACTCCGCTGCAAACTCATGTGCAATGCAAAAACACCCGCAGTGGAGCTGGAATCTTGATCTTGAAATCTCTTTGTCGAAAATTCCTCCGCGTCTTAGACGGTGTATGTTTATTTGTTTGTTTGCTTGCTTGCTTGCTGCGAAAGTTCTAATTGTCGGTTGTTCACTGCAGCATATCAGATCACAGTGTTGCCAAGCCAAAACGCCAGATCACAGATATGTTTTCACTCCTTGAAAACGCCACATGGCACTTCACCAGTCTAAGCGGTCGGTGACGTTGCAGGGAGAAAAAAGACGAAAAACAGGATGAGCAGCGACCTGGAAAAGAAGAGCACTGGCTTCGCAGAGTAGCAATAGCAACAACAGCAACCCATCTCGTCCAATCCAATCATCAAGCCAATCAACAGCACGTGTTAGGCTTTGCTACTGTACATTTAGCCAGCCACACAGCAAGCATCTTGTGCAAAAACAAAAAATGCTGACCCAAAACTATTTTGCTGAGCCAAACCAACCATCACGTTTTGACTTTTACTTCATCCAAGACTTGTTGTTGTTCAGAGCTCTAATAACTCCATAATCAAATTCCCCTGAATGCCCATTTCTCAATGTTACAATACCTTGCCCCTAAGGTCAGTGTGAAAATATGAAGTTGACATGTTGAAAATCATGATATTTATGATAGGTTAATAAACCTTCAAACCCTAAATCCTAAACCCTTATCATAGTAGATCATGGCAAAACTTATAATTTCAAAATTAGAAAACGAATTCACATTTTTGGAAAAAATAAAAATAAAATTTAAATCGTTTGGTTAATGTGGAAACTGAATATAAGCTGCAGTAGTACTACCTATTGCAAATTTTAAAATTCTTAAATTGTGAAATTTCATGGTCCTGTTGTTGCCTTTCTCATGAGATTCAGATCTGCTTTCAATGTAAGGTAGACACACCCTTTGTCATTCAGTGGCTGGTGTCTGAACAGCCAGTGAGTGAGAGTTTTCTTCCAGTGGCCTCTTTGTCATTCAATAACACACGCCCATGACCACACATTTGGATGAAAAAAGTTTGTTCAGTCTCTTTGGTACATCAGTTTGGAAGGATGGTTTTGTGAACATCAAACATTTTTTCATTAGATATTCCTGTCATATAAACTCTAATCACAGTGGTTAGCTATGTACTAACCAACCATCCATAATGTATCTAACCTACATAGTAGTAGCCACCAAGTGCCTAGTAAACCCATTTTACCTACATACATACATAGTGACAACTTACATTCCCTACCTACTAACCTACAAATGTGGATCCTATGTACCTAGTGATAATGGTGAGTTCTCTCTTAGAAGCCCTGAGCAAGCTCATGCAAAATCAAGTCATGTTCACATGCACCAAAATGCCATGTGCTAGGGCAGACATTACAAGACTAGCCTAAACCCTAAGCCAATGCATGTGTGAAGGGTCTATTTTCTCCATTGTAAAGTCAAATGCAATCTACACAAGAAGAAAATAGACTACTGGCTGCCAAGAAATAGTAATAACGCAGACAGTCACAAGAGGTAGAAGAGGAGAAAGTAGTTATCAGGAACCTTCTGAAGAGCTTCTAGAAGTTTCTAAAACTTTCTAGAATGATTTGGTACCATTTGATTTCTAACACTCCCCCACTTGGTATCAAATCGTGAGTCATGGGAGATTTAACTGCTCTCCAATGACCCAATCTTGGTGATTTAACGTAACATTTTTTTCCATTTCCAAATTCAAGTCATGATGCTATAAGACATATAAAAAATATCAAATTCTTAAAAACAATAATAATAAATTTTTAAATGTTTAAAAAGGTTTTAAAAATAATTATAGTTGTTGAGATTTTGAAAAGTTCATAACGTAATAAATTAAAATCACATTCCATTCATTCAATGGATCTTTAATTTTTTAAACATAATTCATTCAATATCCCAAAGTTTCAAACACATAAGATTAACACATTGTAAAATAAAAATTCATATTTACGAATTTTGTAGGGCACAACAAAAGTCCATTATTGATTAAATATTTTGGATTTTGATTTTTTTTTAATTTTTAAAATGCCAACTCTATTACCATACATACATGTGATGGCTAAATTAAGTTAGGTTAAAATTAATTAAAATTAACTATGGCTAAATTAAGTTAGGCCAAACTATTTATGGTTAAATTAAGTTAGCTTAAATTATTTATGGCTAAAATAAATTATCCAAAACTAACTATGGCTAAATTAAGTTAAACCAAATTAATTGTGGTTAAATTAAATTAGGCAAAAAAATTTATGCCTAAATTAAATTAAGCTAAAATTAACTATAGTTAAATTAAATTAGATTAAAATAATTATGGATAAAGTAAAATATGCTAAAGTAATTATGGTTAAACGAAATTATTGAAATGCAAAAGGAAAAGAGTAATGAAAATTTAACAAGAAGAAAAATAAGAAAAATAAGCTTTCCAAGTTACAAAACGTTTTTTTTTGTTTTCCTCCTATTTGGACCCTTCCTATTTTCAAATCTCATAATTTTCTTATTTTTTATTCATTTTAAACGATTTAAAGTGTTATAGGAGTGCCACTTGAAGTTCTACAAATCATCTTAGAATTATATTAGCAACAAAGCAACATATAATGAATTTTTTGGGTGTTTAAGAACCGGCCCTTGTAGTTTTCAATGGTTTGTTTTTTTTAGTTCATGACCCCCCTTTACTTTGGGGGGCCATAACTTTCTTATTTCCAATTCATTTTTGACGATTTTTGGTGTGTTAGATGCGTGAAGAGGAAGGCCTCAAGAGAAGGGTTTCAAGTTTTGTTTGGACACCAAAATCAATGGAGCCCTCCTTGAGCTAATATACTTTAATACAATACTTGTATCGAATGTGCAACTAAGTTGGTTCATGAAGTTTAAAATGGAATTTTTTAATCTCATATCCTTTGGATTCCAATTCAATTTGGCATAATATATAACTAGAGGCAATGACTATGGACTAACCAAATACCAAGTGCCATTGGGGGTGAGTGAATAAAAAAAGTTTGACCTTTATAAAATGGTTAAACCTAAAAATAAAATTAGATTATTCTAAACCTATTTATATAGCCTAAGCCTAATTACTTTTCAACTCACTTACATATTTAAGTAAACCTACCTATCTAGTAGGGCTTAATAAGTACCTACCTACTTAGGCACTATGTGTCAGCATCTTTCTGTTTTAAATTGGATGACTTAAATTTCATTAATTAATATTTTTTTTTAAAAAAGGTGAGCTTTAATTGCCACATGTCACCATATAATTGTTGTTTAAAAATCAACATGTGTCAAATGGTTAATGAATGTTCCATGGTGTGCCACGTGTCATCATCATAGTGGTAGAAATTTGAATGATTGAGATTAATCCAATGAATTTTTAATATTAAAAACAAAAAAATAATTTAGAAATGACATGTGTTTACAAACACCATATATACATGTTGCA
>Ga0209208_10006372_pt1 | contig 16273 bp, 8 predicted proteins | sample S1TSphfallax_3_FD_187694 | JGI IMG/M metagenome (GOLD analysis project Ga0209208, IMG submission 187694) | Host-associated microbial communities from peat moss isolated from Minnesota, USA - S1T2_Fd - Sphagnum fallax MG (SPAdes) (version 2) | ecosystem: Host-associated > Plants > Peat moss >...
AAAAAAAAAAAAAAAAAAAAAAAAAAAAAAAAACCAATTGTTTGGAAAAGCTCTGAAAAAATAATAAACATGATGAAACCCTTGGCAAACTCCATTAAACAAAGCACTCCACACAAGGGGAAAAGAAGGAACAAAGAGAGTAGTGGACACCAGTCTGACCCAAAAGAGCAAAACCCTTTCTTTCTCTCACAGGTGGTTTGCTATTAGTAATCTCCCACCTATTTGCATTCCCAGTTTTAGTTTTATGGGTGTTGTTGGAAAAAATAAATAACTAAATTTGGGTGTGAGAAATATGTTTACATTGGTCACATATGTTTTTGCAAGGCGAAATAAATTTCAAGAACTAGGAAAAGATGGATAGATATATATATATTCACAAAAACTAAAGAAGAATATTTTGTGTGAATATTTCCAAGTGACTTCCTATAAGACCAAAATAGTCATGTCTTTGTAACTGAATTCCTATAAGACCAACATAGTCATGTCTTTATAATTGAATTAACAATGTTTGTTGATTTTAACTAATGATCATAACTTAAATTAAGAGTTGCTAACATTCTGCCAACATTCTCACATAAGCAAGTTTGTGAAGCTAAAATCAATGACGATGCGCCTTTCAACTGCACACGTGTTTAAGTGATCCCCAAAGCTTTAGAGCGAAGTACATGCTTGAGCATGGGTATAGATTTTGTCATAAATATCAACCCACTGGTTTCAGTTGATGTGAAATGAAGTTTCTATTCTTAAAGATCAACTTTTTCTTGTAAGAAGTGAAATTGTAATTCATTGTGCTCGCATCGATCATGAAAACAAGCATTTTGAATGAGTTTTATGCAAGATCGATTATCACAATGAAGACATGTTGGACCATCTCAAACAATACCCAAATCCTTAAGTAATTGTCATAACCATAAGGCTTCCTTAAGATCAACAAGGGATATATCTCGACTCAGTAGAAGGGAAAGCCATAGTAGCTTGCTTATGACTTTGCCATGACATGGCACCACCGCCATAATGAATACATAACCAAAGACAACAAATCGTCAAATATCAAGGTAGTGCACCCAATTTACATATGTTCAACATTGAAAAAACAAGAGATAAGATGGGATGGACAATGCAAAATATTGAATGCCCATATGTTACGTTGCTAGAAGATAGTGCAAAAGGTGTTTTACACCAGACCACTACACCAAATCCGGATCAGACATAAATTGACCCAAATGACTAACCAGAAAAACAATGTTAGGCATAGTATGGTAGCAAGATACATTGAGCTACCAGTGGCATTAACATACGGAATTGAAGTCATTGTTACTTTTTTTTATGGGTAGTGGGCGTCATGTCCCTGGTATAGTGAATGATTACTTGAAGAGAAATGGCAATGGGTTTTACAAGTTTCCATGTGAAACTTATGCAAAATATCGTAAATATATCTCTCTTGCAAAAGAAAAAGGATTTTGCAACCTCAATCATGTTTGATTTGAATACCCAAACAATATTCAATGTTGCCATTTTTTGTCGTAGTAAACTCTTGTGCCAAAAGAGTATGACAAGATGAAGGTGATGGTCTGGCTCTTTGTGAGTGATTCTCAAAAGTTAAATCACTGCACTCACTGTAATGTTCGCTTTAAATTGCTGTTGTGAAGATCTCTTTGCAATTTCATTGATATGTGGTCTTCCTCTATTAGGTGGACCTTAGTCCAGTAATCTCATTCTGGAGGATTGATTGAAACATGATATTGCCATGATTGCTTGGTGAAATTGCAGTATTGTTGTATAGGAGGAAAAACAAGTGGGCCACAGATCACAGAGGTGTTCAAGTTCTAACAATCAAGCAAGGAAATGTAAAAACACAAAGACAGAACAAGACAAGAACCTAGCTATAGAAACTTGCTTGAATGCAGATCAACCTTGAGCCCCAAGTCCCTTGAAAGTTCTACCCCGCTATAGTTATCTTCTATTGTTCTGGTGAAGGCTCTATGCCATGTGGTGTGAAGCCACATGCCAAAAATTGTGAACCCTGAGCCAAATTTATCTTTCTATGTAGAACACACCACTTTATACACCAAGTGGATCTCAACAGATGGTGCAGCAAGTGCTCAATTAGGATCCAGAAGCCTTTTGTCTTCCTGTGATGCAGAAAATGCTGAGGCCAAAACTGTAGTCACTGGGGGCTGAGGCCAAAATCTTTTTCACTGGGTTTCTCATGCCATCAGCAAGTGTTAAGGTCCAACATTAACAAGTCTCATCGCAGCTGTGCCTGTGTCCAAGTTTCCTGTGCAATCTGGACTGGAAGACCAAACTGCTCTTGCTAGAGGAACCCATGTGCAGTACAAGGTTGCAGCGAACAAGGCAATTGTACACATAAATTTTAACTTCCAGCATTTAAAAATGTGTTCTCTAATCTTCGTGATTACTAAAATCTTTCAATTTTACAAATCCTCAAGTTCTCACTATGAAGGGTAATCAGAATTCTGTTGGTCACTATGGATTGATACCAGCCACTTACAAGTTACAAACTGCATGACTGGATACCAACACAAAACCAGAATAAACAACAAACCTGCATTCCATGGGCAATCAAAGTCCTGGAACTCACTCCCTATCAATAACTACTCTTATAGAACTTGGCTTTGGGGTGGTTCATGTACACATTGTCCCTTGAAACTGAAACCCACAACTAGACTAGTTCATGGCCAGAATATGCCAAAAAAAAAACATTTAGTTGTCCCTGTGAAATTTATTAAAAGATTGTGATTGATATGACGCCACCCAAACTGCAGCTTGAAAAGTTTGAATAAGTTTTGGAATGTACAACCATGAATGAAACACATGATGCACTGTGCTCAGGCCCTGACTGCTCACTAAAATTCTGATCTCTCCCAGGCTCTACAAGCTGGAATTGCTGATAGGTTCACAAACAAATAAAATTCACTCATAAATTTGCCCTCAGTTTTCTACTCTTGCCTGCTTTGCTCTGAACTCATGTAGCACGTCTTCAGCAGGGGGACAACACCACGGTAACACAAATCTGACAGTATCCGCAAATACAACCCAGGGACTATTTCACTATCAACATGAGCATCCCAGATGACTGCATACCAACCCACAATTCCTTTGACCTCTCTTGCTTAACAGGTTGCCTCATGAAACCCTAAACACAGAGGGGAGTGACCACTGTAAAGCCCCCAATGATTGCTACTACTGCAACCATACTTCAATCCCATATTGACAAACTCCTGGGAAAAGATGAGACAAAAGGCTTCTCCACTGATGCAATCATCTGACCATAATTTTATTCACAAGTGAAGAAGCTCATGGATGAGAGAACACATCGATCTCCACCTGAACCATTGTCAACATCCTTTGACATCAATGTCCACCAAGGGACATACAGAGAGGGCAAGGCACCGACAACGCACCTTCAATCATCACCATATATGCTGTTGCTTTTCCGCCAGGAATTGAAGAAACCCTAAATCAGGGTGAGCTAGTAATGATTACTACCATTAATTAAGCAACCACCATCCTTCAACCCTAATCCTCAAACAATACCTAGAAACAGATAGATGGGAGAATGAGTGAACTCAATTCTTTATGGCATTGGGTTGTTGGCGGTGCTGCCACCATTCCTCAACACTGGATTTAGACGAGGTCAAATTGACAAAGAGGTACACTTGTCTTCTGCCTTCTCTCCAGCCCTAAAAAAAAGGATGTATGAGAGAGAGAGAGAGAGAGAGATGATATATACAGTAGTTATTCATCATCACTACCATCATCATCTTGAGCATCATCTTCAAAATCAATGCCCGCAAACACAACATATATAAGAATTGCCACAAATTGTGCAATTACAAAATACTTTGCCCTCTTTTTGAACAATTTGTCCTTATCATTCCTGGATTTGTTGGCTGGTTTCTCCTTGCCAGAAGTATCAGGTGAGGAGGATTGATGGGTGGTAGAAGTTGGTGGTGGCGGGGGTGGAGGAGGAGGAGCCTTGGGATTTCCAAACGCAGAGCCCATTGGCACGCCATCGTCTCCTCCCAGCAGCTGGCTCTTCAGACTCTGGGCATAGGTCACGAGGTTGGGATATTTGGAGATCTCTTCCCTCAGGTTGGAAACCTCCAAGGAAACATTGAGATGGAAGAGCAAATGCCCGAGGACCAAAGCATCCAAGCTCGTGGGTCGATCACCGAAGAACAGTTTCTGGTCCTGGAGACGGACAGAGAGAGCTTGGTACGCCATCCCAGCTTTTCTCAAAAGCTCGTCGCCTCTGGACTTAGCATTCTCGGTGGTGACCCCTAACCGCTGCATGACAGAATGGCGCTGCTTCCAATCAAGGGCATAAGACAATCCCAATGGCAATGCCGCAAAGTAAACTTTTCTGACAGCTTTATCGTTGTCACGCATCCAAATCTCATATAAACTCGCATCAACGATCCATGACTCCACCATGGCCTTACAAGACTCCAGCTCCGCCCTCTCCCCCTCCGTGAGAGCAGCATCCAGATCCGCAATCTTCTCCTTCTTCAGAAACTCCAAAATCCCGCCACTCTCGCTAGCGAACCCTACTGCTTCCCCGTACTCCACAGCAGGGAGATCCTCAGAGTCCGGCTCCACGCCGCTGTATTGCGTCTGGAAGGAAACCGAGGAGAGCTTGAGGTACAGAAACCACGGCAGGCATGCAGGGCACGCCGTGGGAAGTCCGAAACCTCCTTCTCTGACCAACAAAACGAGCTGAGATTCCTGTTTTTCTTGCTCCGCTACTGTTGCCATCTCTTCTTCTGACGCCACTACTGGGTAGATACTCTTCAGTCTACATTCGTGTCAGAGGAGAAGATGCAAGCTCTCAAAGCTCCTCCTCTGCCATGTTGCGCGTCTGCTTCGATCCGGGGTCGCGAGAAGCTACCATCGCCATCTCCCCCTCTTCTCCGCCTTTCCTCCCTTCCTCCCTTCCTGCGCGCCCCTCTGTCTGGCTTTTTCCCATTTCCTGCCCGGGGCAGAAGTAAAGAAATTTTATTACTTCACGGGCAGATTAAAAATCATCTAATGGGCATTCCATTTTTCAATTTATTTTTTTATTTTTATTTTTTTCCCCTATGATACCCAACAAGTATCATGAGGAAAATTTAAAATAAATCAAATTAGGTCTTTACACTCAATAAAGCCCTCGAGTGCTTTAATAAAATCAAGCCCACATTCAACTCCACCTCACATAGGCCCATATTTTGGCAAAGCTTATGAGCTCGAATTTTATGCTACACTTTATTCTTGTGTGACATAGAATGGTAATTGGGCATTTTTTTTGAGCAAGTGGGGGAACATAGTTGAAGTGTTTAACCTAATTGGATGGATGGTGGATGAAAAGAAAAAAAAAGATGTTGACAAGAGAAAAGCAAGAATGTTTTGGAGGGGTGTGTGGGAAAGATTAGGGAAAGGAATCAAATGCAATTAAGGAAAATGGGTGTATCTCTTTGGACTATTCTACAAATTGCACTATGTGTGTTGTTTGCTTGTGTGTTGCGTTGTTTTAAGGTGATTTTGGTGTTTTGTTCACGTAGGCAAAGCATGCATTGTTTTTCGAGAATGAATGGTTTGTTGGTTTTGTTGTGGCGGTCTTCATGATGTTTAATAACTAAAGCTACAAATCTAATATTGGGTTGTTACCTATCTCTTGTTATTTTTGGAGGTGATGAACTTGTTGATGCATTGGAGATAAATTAGAGACAAGAATTGGTGGAGCAAGCAAGCATTGCAAAGAGCTAAGTGTTCATAATCTTGAGTGTTGTAATTTGATTTTTTTTCAAATTTGTTTTTGGGAAGAATCCTATTGAGACAAATGAATAGATTGAATGTTTACAAAGTGAAAAGTGTGATTGTTGAGGAAAAAAATGTTCATAAGATGAGTGTCTTTTGTCATCATTAAGCTTCCAAATTTTATGTTGTGTTCAGAAGTTCTAAGTTAGAAAAGCAAAAATGTTCAATAGAATGATTAAGTTAAAGGCATGTTATGGAGATTATGAAGATCCATAGGGGATTTGTGAAGCTAGTTTGTGATGACATTATCATTTCAAGTTCAATATACTTAAAATTTTACAAGGGATTTTGATCATTGTAAGCAACTATGGTATGGTAGATAAAGGAAGTGAATACCTATACAAATGGGTGTCCTAAATGGGGTTTACTATGGATTATATGGGAATTTATGATGAATTGTTAGGATAATTATAATAAGAGGTATGAGGGATGCAATTGATTAAAAACTAAGAGACAACATTTATCACTTATCAAAGCTTCTAGGATTATGGGTATATGAGGAAAATGTTGTTGTGGGAATTGGGGTTTGGTATCAATGTTTAAGGTTGGGAAGGACTATGTGAATAAAAATGAGTCTTGGGTTTTGGTGATCACATAATGTCATGAAGAATATTAAATAACTCATAAGAGAAAATCCAAAAAAATTTAATTTGTCATGTCGCAACCTTAGCTTTGGGCTCACGACCAAGACAAAGGGGTTGCAAGGGTGCGGGCCAAGAGAAAACCCAAAAGTCACATCACATACTCCCGAAAGTGTAAGAAAGTGTGAAGGAGTGAACCCTCGCACTCCCAAGGCAACTCCCACTTTGGGAGATGAAGTCCCAATGGACTCCCAAAACTTCAGAGAGCAATTTCAGGGGTCAAAACTCAATGGCTTGTGACGTTTTTTATATCATTAGAAAGATCTTAAAACTTAAATGTTTAAAATGGGCTCACATTGTTCATTTGGACATCTGAAACACAAGTTATGGCCAAAAGAAAGGTCGGGGGTCAAATTGTCAATTTAATTCCTGACCAGAAAAAGTCAAGAATCAACCCAATTTACTTATATGCAGACAACATGCGACATATCATTGGAAAGCTCTCGACAAGGGCTACAACTTTGCTTTAAACCGCATCTCAATCCAAATTCTGCTTGCAAAGTTATGGGGCTCCAAAGTTGCGGGAGTCCCAACTTGGGCAATTTCGAGACTCCCACTTTGGAGTCCCGGGACAAAAAGCCATTTGGATGTGGGCCCTGTGAAGAGGTGCAGGGTATACTATAAGGGGGAAGGTGGTGGCTTCCCCCAAGTCCGGGCCGTGGTGAGTCTTGTGTGTCTGTGTTGCCTATGGTTCATCTTAACACCAAAAGTGCTCCAACTACGCACTAACCACCTTGTGTGGGTTTTGTGCAAGCCCGTGTGAGTGAGTGAAACTTGTCAACTTTTCCTAGTCCCATCCCGAAGCTCCAGCACGCCCCTCTACCCCTCAAAGTGTTGTGAACTAAGGAGCGTGCCTTAACTCCTCCTTTTTCCAATGTTTTTTACTTGGACTCACATTTGAGTCCATTTGAGTCTTTTAAGGAGTTGGGAGTGCGTCACGTCAACTACTTATATGTTATAGTATATGATTGTGTTTAACAATATTATGTGATTGCATAATTTTTTGTTGTTTAGCTAAAATAAAGTGTGGTGATGGTGCTTTCCTTTTAATAGATTCATAAAATGTCCAAGTTTGATTATTGTTTATGAGATCTATGAAAGGACAAATGGTTGAAGAAATCACATCCCCTACCTTTCTCTTTTAGGTGACACATGTGTATTTGTTTTTTACAAGAACTACAATACATTGTGGTACAATGTTTTTCTTGCATAATGGGAATACGAACAATTGTGTGAAACAATTCCTACCCATTTTATCATAATGACTGGATGCATATAGTGTAAGGTGAAAACTAAAAAGGGAATTATTTTAAGAATGAGAACTTGATCCAAGGTAAGAGTTTTTACACACGAATGAATCAAGGTTATTGCAAAAGGGTATTGCATTTCAAAATAACCTTCCTTATGTGCATAAGAACTAATGTTGGGCAATTATTAGAATTTATTACAAATACCCATAGGTTATCAACCTAAATATAAGTTCATTTAACCAATAGGGATGAAAATCGAGGAGAACCAAGACCTATAGGAACCATCAAAAGTTAATCAAGGAAAGAACCTTGAAACACAAAGAATTAACAATAAGATGATATAACTTTTGGCATTTAAAAATAAGTTGGGGTTGTCACAAAGATTAAGTTGTTTGTTTGAGTTTTAAAGGAGCCTGGAGCTTTGGCAACACAAAACTTTTGAGGCATGTCCACTTGATTGTTGAAGGTTTTACTTGTATGTTACAAGTTGCACAACATTAAAAAGAAGCAACAACAAACAATGACATTAACAACTTGGTGGCAAGTATGATTCTTGATGCATGTTTTTGTAGCTTTTAGCTTTGTGAAATGTGAAGTTTTTGAGCTCTAGTTTTTGTTGTTTTGTTCCAACTTTCACAATTTTGTAACCCAACAATCAACGTGAGGTGCATAGTGCAAAGGATGTTTTAAGTTTTGAATGTTCAATGTCTATGTACAACCCATATCCATCAAAATGGAGGTTGATGATCCTTGATCATTTTATGACCTATGATGCATTTCCTAATTAAAAATTGCGTTGCAAATCCTCAAAATGTTGAAAATGTAAACATTTTAGTAAGGGTGTCAAGTTTGTTACACATAAACTTAAATCATGTTGTGTTCAAGGCACCAAGCTTATCACATGGAAATGGAGTTGCCAATCCTAAATCACCTTTTATAGAAAGGTCACCAACTACAAAAAATAGATTGAAAGTTCTATGTTTACAAGCTAAGTTTTCGAAACCTTAAAATTACACCTCCTAGGTAACATCAGCCTCTTTTGTTTGAATGATGACAAACTTGTAGACCTTATCAATGTTGAAGTGATGTGATGCATAGTCTATTACAATGAAGTAATTGGTTTTGAATTCCTCATTCAAATAACTATATGTAAAAAAGGTTTGATTATTTACATCAAAGTGAATGGCATCATGACCATGACAAAGTACGTTTTTGTTGAACATTCTAAACTTGCACATAACTATTTGAATATGTACCATTGCAATAATTACATTTGTTTAACAAGTTTCCAAGAAGAGGCCTAGAATAAATCCAACTATGTTTTTAAATTTCTTTGGGTTGGTTTATGCATTTAAAAATGACAATGAATAACAACAAAAAAATCATCATGATGTTTTTTTCATCACAAATAGTTGTTTAACAATTCAGACTATTAAACACATTTTGCTATAATGGATGGGGTTGTGACTATGTCCTTGGCTTGGTTTTCCTTCTCAAAAAGTCTTCAAGGAAAAGGTGCTACTTGATTTGGTCGAAAGTGCCAAATTTTTGTATGCGTTGCCTCCTTTATTTAAATGTTTGTTTGTTATAGCAACCTTCCATCTTTAGATGTCAATGGGTGTGCACTGTGTTTTTTTATGTTGGTTGCGAACTTTATTAGTGTAGATTAACAATCAAAGCAAGTGACCACAAAGTTGTTTGAGGCAACTAAAACAACTATCCAAGCATTGACATTGAATCTCCAAGCTCTTTTGGATATGTGAAAGACGAGGGATTGAATTTGGGAATGATGACCATAACTTTGAAATTTGTGATAAGTTGTGACAATTTAAAATTGGACAAGCCTTTCTTCGAAGCACATGTTTTGGGCACACCATGTTAAAGGTGTGTTAATATGGTACAATGGAGAAAAAGGTCTTTGTTGGACTACATAAAATGTCCATCAAGATTACCCATGCATATTTTCAAAAATGCATTATGTGGCTGAATAAATTAACGAAAGGATGCCAAAAATGGACAAAAATGTGTATGAATGCAAATTATGACCATGGAAATTGAACACGCCTCTAAAGACAAGGTGAGGCATTTGTGTTTTGATTTGTTTCATGGTGTTAATTTCTAAGTGAAATTGATTGGTTAAATTGGAAGTTTTTAAAGTTTATGGTTTCAAAATGTCAAAATGGTTTTATTCATTATTTTCTTGTTATAAAAAAATAATTTTGAATTTGAATTTCATCATCTACTTAATGATCTTGAAAGTTCCAAATTTCATATATATCATGTTCTGAATTTTCATATTTCTCATGGATTGTGTTTCTTGGCAACTCTTGATTTGGGATTGTGGAATTGACAAAAAAGACATCAAACCTTAAATTTTAAAAAATTAAATAAATTAAGGTCATCGTGCAACTATTTTTTGGGCCATTTGGGCAAACTTGCTAATAGTGGTTGTTTATTGTTTCTTGAGAATGCTTCAAATGCCTTTAAATTGACAATTTTTTCTATTATCACAAATATGAAATTACGGGTTTTGAATACTATCATGTGCAAGCTCTTTATTTTCATTTGATAGAGTTGGTGGGAAGTTGGAAGTTGATGTCCAATATATGGATCATTTGAGTATTGATTATTTTAAATGGTGGTAGTTTTTTTTGTTTCTTGACAAGGTATCAATTGAATCCTAATTATCAATAGGAAGTTCAAAGGTGTTTGAAAACCACCATGTGAGGTGTTGGTCAAATTGTGTGAAATGCAAGCAATCGTTGAAAGTTGAAATTTGACAAGATGTATATCTTGTTTTTAATTATCATTGTTTGCTTACAAATAGAAAGCTTAACATTGGGCCTATGTGCAATCAAGATGTGATGTGAAGCATTGCATTGCCGCAACAAAAAATGAAGCAATTTGTTACTATTTTTTTTGCTTTTGATCTAAAGGTGACACCTAAACAAAGTAGCTTACAAATGAAACAAGGGTGTGAATTTTCATTACAAATATATCATCTATCACTTCTTTGATCATTTTATAGCCTACATGTCAATTTAGTCAATGAAGAAAAACACAAGGATCCATATGAAAAGGTTGTTTTCCCTTGTGTTTTTTGGATCATGCCCTAATGAGTTTTCAATAAAAAGGATCCTATTATGATTGGTATGGATGTAATTGCAAATAGGACCAAGGTTGGAAATTGGAACACCTCTTTGTGTCTTCACAAAATGACATTGATATTAGCAAAATTGTGTCAAGGGAAGTCGACCATAAATTACTTGCTATTTGATACATTCTAAAATTTTCCATGATTATTTATGTTGGCTCTACTTATTAGTTATTAGTTTTGAACTTAGCATTAAAAATTTCATAGAATTTTTTTCAATACAACAAAGAAAAGGCATGATGTTGCAATGAAAACTATTGTGATTAATGTAAATGAGATGCATAATATGTTTCATTGTCATTTTAACATTGAGGATGAGCTTGTGAGTTGCATCATCAATTGACAATCCATTGATTTTTTTAAACAATAATTATTGAGATGATCTATTAAAAAGAATAATGGAACCTAGTGATGAAGTTCAACAAGTTTTTGAAATTACCTTTAATAAGGGAAGGAAAAAATGTATTAAGTGAATATTTAACCAAGGGGGAACTTTATGAAGAATTGTAGTGCTAAAAATCTTCAATAAAAATAAAACATTTTATACTAGAGTATGGAGTAGACGATAGATGGTTATTCCTTGTTACATGATTAATATGTCACATCCAAATGTATGTTCGACTAATAACATTTAAGTTTTCCCCTCAATGAAAGGGGAGAAAAAAATTACTATTTTAAAAAATTAAATAGGCTTTTCAATTGAATTCAAATTTTTATTTGTGATTTTTATTTTGTTTGTGAAAGCTTGTCTTTATAAAAAAAATCAATGACACAAAGGATGTGATCAAATGTTGATTCACCAAATATTATATACTAACATTTGCAAATGAGTGATTCAAAGAACATTTTCATAACCATCATATACAATAGTACCTTGGCAGCTTTGGCATAAATTAAATTGTGTTTTAATTTCTCAAATTTAATAAATTTATTCTTCAATATGCCAAAATTTCTAAAACTTTTTTAAAGTCATAAGATTTTGATCCTTAAACGTCATGAGAAGAGGATATTAAACAAGGTGCCACCTAACCACAAAATCATATTGTACAAAAACTTTAGTGTTTACTTTCAAGAAATTTAGAATTAAGAAGCCAAGCCCCAAACTAGGAAGCTAAACTTAAATTAATTATTCAACATTGGTCATGTGCCAAATCCGCCAAGGTACTATAATAGTTAGGTTTTAAAAACCAAATAACCATAAAATATAAGCACTTGTTCTTTAGTTATAAGATAATTGACTTGATTAAGAATTTGGGAAGTTTAGATTTTAAGAAAAATAGAAATAATGACATTTGATTTATTTTTTAAAACCAAATTAAAGATTTATTATATTTTAAATTTAAAAGCAATGGTTTTTTTTTAATCAAGAAAATGCCCAACACTAATAATAACCCATCGTATTGGACCATTGGATCTTGGTTGTTCATGTACCCAATTACTTTAATCATTCCCTTTGGGCATGACAAGTTGCAAGACTTGTCCCACCTTGGAAGGAATCATGCACCTTTAAAATTTGAGCCCACCCTAACTTACACCTTGGGCAATAGGTTTTAACTTGAAGGAACACCCCATTTTTCAATGTTGCCCAACAAAAAATGAAATGTTTGGTATTCCATAAAATCTCAATTCAACAATTTATGAGTTCAACATTGTTTAACATTAAAAAAATTTCAAGAATTTGTTGTAATTAGCTTAGAAAAAATGAACAATTAACATTGTTGTTATATTGCAAAAAACTATTTCTTTATTTAAACAAGTGAGCTTTTAACCCTTGATTTACAAGATGGATGAATTGGGGATGAAAAATGAATATGCATGAATGAAATGCATCCATGAGATATTAATTAAGTGATGAAACTATGAAAGGTGGACATTCAAGAATGAAACTCATCCATAAGTATAATTAAACAACGTGAATTTCCATAGGAAATACTCCAATCCCCTTTATTAATAACTTGGGTTCCATCTTGTTATGCATTATTAATGATGACCAATTGTTGAAACATACATTAACCATCAATTTCAAACTAGGTTACTTAAAATCAAAATCAAAACCAAAACTTGAATCATTATTTTTTGAAGAAACAGACTAAAACTAGACTTGGGCTTCCATTTTTGTGAAACCAAAACCATTTTAATTTTTAAAAAAACCAAAACCAAAGGTTTTTCATAAAAATCAAAGGACTATATAACATTGGTACAAATCAAGTCCAAAATTTGTATTGGGAAGAATTTTTTTTTCTAAATGTGAAAAAAAACCTAAAAATATTTTAATACTTGGTCCAATCCAACACTAATTAAATCATTTATGATTTTTTCAAAAAAATTGATAAATATTTTGTAACTATGACTAAACTTCTAAAAACTCTAGCCACTGCATGTTGAAACTTTATGAAACCATGTCTTTCAAGTTAGCTTCATTTTGCTTTGCTTTCTTTCACTTGTCAATGGTAGGTCGGCTTGTTAGTGATTGGGTTTATGTTCCTTTTCTTCCTATTAAGGTTGGTGTTTGTTTGTCGTTAGGTTAATAGATGAACCAAAAATTTGACCACAATGCAAATCAACCTAAATCCATGTGTAAAGAAGAGAGATTTCTCATTTTCAAATTATTCCCAAAATTAAAAGATGGGAAGCCAACTAGATGCTACAACTTTCTCAATTGAACACAAGAACAAATACACAAAGCATCACCATATTGTATAAGAATCACTATGCAATCTCTCCCACTTACAAGTCAAATATAATACAAAAACCTCATACATGGAGGGATATGAACTAAAAAAAAACAAAGTTCAAACAATCACCAACATAAGGTATCATTTATAAAAGTAATCATCAAATTGGCACTCTCATCACCAAGTGTGCAACCTAAAGCTAGGTTATAAGAAAGGACACCCTAGCTTTCACATTAAAAAATGATCATATTTTTAATTAAAAAATAATGATCATAAATATCAATTTACCTTTACATTTAAATGTTTTTGGATGTTTCTTTTTAAAATGGTTAAAGATAAATTCAAATTTCTTATTTATTTTCACATTAAAAATGATAACATTTTTTACCTATATACAAGTATTTCTTGTTAAACAATTTAATAACACTACTATTTAATTATAGAATTCTCAAATTGGAATTATATAACCTTGGATAAATCAAAAGGTTTTCCCTCACTATGGGGTTTTAGTTCAAAGAGAAACCATTTTTTCATTGTATTCTTATCCCATGGCAAATTTAGATGAAAAAAGAAAAAAAATTGCAACTTTTTCACTCTAGTTTTGGTTTGATAACATTTTTTTTTGCATTTTTCGAGATTAGGTAGCCAAAGGGGGGGAAGTATGAGGTCAATAGAAGGGGTTACCCAGGTGGAACTAGCCAAAGTGAACCAACACGCATGAGTGCACCAAGTAGGATGTATGACATGTGGACAATAAACATTTTTCCATTTGTATTCTTGTCGTGGAGCTAACCATGGTGGTTAGCTAAGAACAAACTATCCACATACATCTACTTAACATTATGGTGCATTCACACTTGATGTTAAGCCAATTTTAAATGAAAATCTAGGTGGCACCCAATGTTAAATTCATGATAACTTCATGTTAAGTCAATGTCAACTTAACATAAAATGTTCATTGTAAGTAGGTGTAAGTCGTAAATGACTAGCATGGTGTTAGGGGACTCAACACTAGAGTTCCTAACACCAAGTGCAAATGCACCTTTAAAATAGACACAAAGTTGCTACCTACTTACTTACTTACTAAAGGTTGTGTGTTTTACCCACTTTAAAACATGTATCATTTTTCTTACTTTCATGTCCTCTGATACCCATTGGGTACTCCTGGATATCATGAGGAAAAAAAAAAGAAATCAACATTTTGAAAAATAGAATGCCCCATATAGGAAGATTTCACTACATCAAAACCTCCACCAAAAGAGGAGAAACAAGGGGTGTGTCACACTATGGCCTTGCCATTTTACATTTTAAAAGTATCTTAAGGCAAAATAAGAATTATGGAAACTCAAAAATTTCACCGTGGAAAAATACAATGTTCAAAAAATCTTCTAAAAGAAACCAAAATCTTTCAAGATATTATAACTCTTATAACTAATCTCAAGTTTCAATACAAGCCAAAATATCATCTTTCAAAAATCCTCATATGAAAATAGACCAATGACTTAGGGGCCAAAATCCCTTAAGCTACTATACTCTATAATGAATCTAAACACAATATCCTTGCCTTGGTAGGCAAGCTCAATAAACATTTTGGGTAATGTGCCATCTATATACACTATGAAAAGAACTGCCAGCATTTTCACTTTGTTACACATCATTCAAAAAAAAAAAACTATGGAAACTCCCCAAAATAGAAGGTTCTATTACGAAGTATAGAGTTCTTTCCCCTTTGACCCACCTATATAAGTGAAAGGAGGACAACATTTGCCAAATCATATGGGATAAAAATGAGGTGTTATGGAGAACATGGTGAGAACACATTGGAAACTTAGGGAACCTAATGGGAACTCATTGGGAACTTAAAGGGAACATGATGGGAAAACAATGGGAAATAGGGAAAAATGAAAAAAAAATCCCCCCATGTGACAACTAGTGATTTGGTTTTGTGACAAATTTCCTCTATTTGAAGGGGGTTCAATTGAAGTTATTATTCTATGGTTTTGAGATCGATGAAGAGATTGTATACCCAAAGTTTATAATACAAAAAATTGCAAACTTAAGGGATAGTTTATGAGTACACAATTTTTTTTTTGAAGGCCTCTTATTCTTATTTGCAAACAATTATGTGTTACATAATACACATGAGCCTTTTAGCGATTGTCTTAATGTACATTTTCAAATTTTATAATATTTCTTCTTTTTCAACTTTTAGTTTGTTATTTTGACTCTTAACATAGCATAATCAGGGTTTTTTGTAAATTAAAAAACTAATTTGGGATAATGAAAATTTGGTGATTTTTGCTAAATTTAAGAAATTTTAGTCAAATTTACACTACAAAAATAGAATTTTCTCAATTTTTTTGAAAAATAGAAAACATTTGTCTCAAAAAAATCATTGAGTATAATGTCTTAACATCATTCTAATGAGTCCATTGTTTATTATGTGTCATGATTGGTCGAAATTTTATTTCATTCTTCTATGAAAATGTAATATAAACTACCCAAAAATGAATTCAAAACATGATTGCTTTCATCGCGTAACCACAAAACAAACATAAAATTGGTTACTCAAGCAATATTTCTCCAAGTAACCCATATATATATAATGCATGCCATTAGAAAAGTCATTAATTGATATATTGTGTATTGTTTATGAATTGTGACAATTGTAACCTTTAATTCCCAATTCAAATGCCACTGCAAAAAAATTAAAAAAAAAAAAAAATGAAAAAA
>Ga0209208_10006373_pt1 | contig 16272 bp, 7 predicted proteins | sample S1TSphfallax_3_FD_187694 | JGI IMG/M metagenome (GOLD analysis project Ga0209208, IMG submission 187694) | Host-associated microbial communities from peat moss isolated from Minnesota, USA - S1T2_Fd - Sphagnum fallax MG (SPAdes) (version 2) | ecosystem: Host-associated > Plants > Peat moss >...
TAATAACTTGTAAGTGTGAAGATTTCTTTTTTGAGGCCAATGGGATTTGTTTTTTTCTAGTTATGCTGAGTGCAAAAAAAAATTCAATGTGTAATAACGATTTCCAGACATGTTCTTGGACATTACTTGTGAACTTTGTTGGCCTTGCCTACCAAGGCAAGGATATTGTGTTTAAATTCATTATAGAGTATAGTAGCTTAAAGGATTTTGGCCCTGAGGTGTAATTGGTCTATTTTTATATGAGGATTTTTGAAAGATGATAATTTGGCTTGTGTTGAAATTTGAGATTAGATATAGAGTTATAATATCTTGAAGGATTTTGGTTTCTTTTGGATGATTTTTTGAAGATTATATTTTTGGTTGGTGAAATATTTGAGTTTCCATAATTATTTGTTTTTCTTAAGATACTTTTTAAAATGTAAATGGCAAGGCCACAATGTGACACACCCCTTGTGTTTTTTTAAAGTGTAATTGGAGGGCATCTTACCCAGTTATCTTGCTTGGGGCCAGTGTTTCAAAAACTGGAATGCTTCTCAGCTTGCCAGGTATCATGGGTATCACAGGAATTTTATGTTTTTTTAATAGTAAAAGTGTGCAGCCTTTGGCAATACCCTACAGTTGATGAGCTCTGAGTCCTATTTATGTGACAATTGTCTAGTCTACATGCCTACCTTACCCTAAGGTCAGTTTTGTAATTCTCAAAATAATGAAATGAAACTTTGTGAAAATATGAAATTGACATGTTAAAAATAATCATAATTATCAATTACCTAAACTCTGAATAATTTCACTACTCATTATCACATAGTATAGTAGATGATGGAAATTTATATAATTTCAAAAATTAGAAATTTTTTTGAAAAATAATTATTATTCGTTTTCTCAATGTGGAAACTGACCCTAGGCTATGGGAAACTCTAAACCTTTCAAAAGGTTAAGCTTAACCAGCCAAAAACCATCACAAAAAATCATTCAGTTAATTTACCTTCTAGAACAATTTTGAACTAGTCAAGTCAGAAGCGCCATCTCTATCCAAGTATTTTTACAAAATGCAGACATAAAAGTTAAGCATATGACCACGTTAGTGTCCACCAAAGTGTGTACCCTAACCAAATAAAATATACCTCAAAATCCAACACCACATGCCACTTGTGTACTACTTTGTGACACCGAACAAAATACAAACATGCGAAAAACAAATAGAGTGCCTTGGAGCTTAATAATCGTGATCTAGAAGTGGTAGGTAAAGCTGGAGAACCTGGGCTTTACCAGAATATTCAAGCACGGACCCCCCACCCATTCTAGTAAAACCCATTGGTCAAGGACTTTAACCAGATGTAAAACCTCACATTAGTTTTTTTCTTTCATGTTTTCCTTATGATACCCACCGGGTATCACAGAAATGTTATGTAAGCCAAACTAGCGATCACTCACCAGAGGATTTAGCCAAATTTGAGCTACATACTAGATATGAAAGAAGAATTTTTTAAGAGCCCTTTTTTTGTTTTTAGGCTACCTGCTGGAACCTGTTGTAGAAATCTGGCAATTTCAAAAAAGAAAATCGAATTTAATGAATTAGGTTTTATTTTTTTCCCCCACAAAAATGCTTTTGGATGTGTCAAAATCCTATTTTTACGGTTGAAAAAAATGAAAAAGTCACCCTAAAACACACACACACACACACTGAAAGAATCTGTTATTTTGAGTTTTTGAAACAAATTTGGAATCAATGAACCTCCAATTTTGGATTTTCCAGAACCATTTTACTGCTTCTGGATCTGCCCTTTATGACTAGTATGGACTACCAAATGCTCAGTTTTTTTTTTGCCAAGTTGCCATTGCCTAGTCACCAAGTCCGTTTTGCCAAGTTGCCAAATCCACATTTCCTTCACCAATTTTCCAGGTGCACTTTTTAAAGTTGCTATGTCACCATTGCTACGTCACCAATTCCACCTTGCTGTGTCATCAAGGTTGCCATGTTGCCAAGTCTATTTCACCTTCTCAATTGGCTGAATGTGCCACAAACTGCCCACAATCTTACAAAATTTATGAGCTGCCTAAAGCCTTTATTCTTTTCCTTCCTTACTCGAACTATTATTGGGACCTTTGCATGATTGCCCAAAAATGAAGCATTCCTATTGGGATCTCAAAGCATTGTATTTGGCAAATTTTCCTTTCCAAGTTCCTGTTTGCTACGGCCAAATTGCCAAGTTTCCAAATCCACCATGCAAGTTTCCAAGTCCATGTTTGCTAAGTCCACTTTGCCAAGTTTCCAAATCCACATGGCGAAGTTCCCAAGTTCAAGTTTCCAAACCCACATTGCCAAGTTTTCAAGTCCATGTTGCCAAGTTTCCAAATCTCCTTCATCCCCTTGGTTGCCCAAATGTGCCATTAATTTGCCCATAATTTTTTTTTAAATTGCAAGTTGCCCAATCCATGTAAGTTTTTTCTTCTCTACCCAATCATTTGTTAAGACCTCACATTTTGCACAAAAAGAAAACATCTTTATTTGATTGCAAAGCATTTTCCCAATAAAGAATGACATATTTACTAGGACCTTGAGCTTTTAAATTCTCTAAGGTTAGAAGTTGTTCATGCAAAGCTTTCCAAATGAGCGTGAATTTAACAATAAGGTTAAGGTGAATTTCTGTTAAAAGGTTCACTGCTAACTCCTTTGTGTAATGCTTATAAGGAGTGGGTTAATAGGTCAGAATGATCTGATAACACTAGATTGACTATTAAAAAAGAATATTCGTAAAATCCTGATTCTCAAATTAATATTTAAAAATATATGACCTTAGAAAATGTTGCATTAAATATTATTATGTGAAGATTTTTTTTTAATTTCATGAAAATTTCATTTTCAAATCATTTTGAATATTTTAAGAAGTTGATTGAACAATGAAACCATTGACTATATTTTTTTTAAAAATTGCATGTGTTTTATATTCATTATATTTATTTCAAATTTATCCAAATCTTTTCATAATATATTAGAAAAAATTATATAAATGCACAACTTAGTTATTTTCAATGTTAACTTTCCATACCATTTTAAAACGTGTAAAATGATTACACATTCTATGACTCATTTTAACATAGACCCACCCATTATGGTTTTTAACTTGAATCTAAGTCACCTTGTAAGTTTAGGTTAGGGTGCAAATTAAGTTACTTTATGTTCAATTTTGAAATTGCATTTTTAGGTTAGGTGTAGAGTATGTTCTATGTTTGTGTTGGAAATAATTTAAGAACCAACATTTGTAGCCTAAATACATAGTAAAGGAACTTCATGAAGAATTTCAATTAGGGTTTCCTTGGAAAAAAATACTACTACATTGTGAGAAGGCTTTAGATGTTGTAAAATTAAGACCATCGATTAAACAAGCCTAGGAGGAATGGTGGGTGGTAAATCACACATTGAGAGAAGGCACATGATTGATGTGCATGCATTATTATCATCACAATTTGACAAAACATGAAAAATGTAAATGTTTTTTTTATGAGATTAATAATCATTGTAAGTTTCAACCCTAATTCCATTCCATAATATCTTGATGAATTATATTGCCAACTACATGCTTAGTATATGTGAAATGTATGGCAATCGATATCAAAACTAAATGAAATATTGCGTGGCAAATAACCCATTTTTCTTTTTAATTCAAAAAAGGTGGAAGATTTTATAAGAAAGTTGATTTTTTGGCTTTGGAAGTCACTTCCATTTTATTAAAAATAGCATACAAAAAAATGTAGGGTGCAACCTATTGAAAAAAAATAAAAACTATAATTTACTTAGATGTAAATAGGGTGCCGATAATTCATTTTGAAAATATATTTAGACATTACAAATATATGAAATTATTTCATAGCATACTATAAATAAATAAAAATTGTCTCAAATGTTTTTTTAATATACAAGGACTAACTTGCCCAAGATTTTTGGTTTAAATGTTCAAAATAAGATAAACATAGTGAACTTGTAATGAATTTCATGTCTTGTACATTCTTACATGTAACCATTCTCCTAGATGATGATTTCAGGGTGAAAGCATCATTGGCTGGTAACATTAGGAACTTCACACCTTGATTTTCATGTACCTATTGAACTTTGAAAAATCATAGGAAACATTTAAATAAATATTTTCATAATTTTCTTTTAATGAGTACATTTATTAGGTTCCATAGATTTTGAAATTTCAATCATATTTTTTAAAAATTTGATGTTCCTAATCATTTCATTTAGAAAAAAATTCAAGAATTGTCATGTTAGTTTTTTTTTTTTTGAACTTTTTAGTTAAGAACACAAATTTGAAACATGATTTGAAAGTTTTATTCAAGTTTTTTTCCTAAGGTAATTTGGAAGTCAATATATTTTAGGTTTTTATTAAGCAATTAATTGAGTAGGTATAAATTTTTTATGAATTTTCAAAGTTAAAGCTATAAATTTTTGAAAGGCCCATTTTAATTAGGAATACAAAATTTTAACAATTCTCAATTTTTTTATTCCAAAATAAAATTCAAGCCATATATTAAGGCATGCAATTGATAAACATGAGAAAAGAAAAATTATAGTTGTGAAAACATTTAAAGTAAAGAGCCTAGGAAAATGATGTGGCCGTTTTTGGTTTTTTAATTAGTCCTTAAGGTGGTTCCTAGTGGTACCACCCAAGGATGTTTTTGCCCTTCATGATTGTTTTCATCACAAGTGAATGGAAGAGTGTCTTGAAGAGAATCCTACTACTCATCAATGCCTTGCTCCTCAAGTTCCAAACCAATAAAGTCAAGAAAGAATTTGTGTTAATAAAAATGATAATCTATAATTGGAAACATGTCTTTTGTTTGGTTGCATCATTAATCTTTTTCCACTTCCTCATATAGAGTAATAGCTTGTCCAAACATTTATCAAAACTCTTGAACATTATCACTTTATTGAAAAATAGGTGTAATATAACATTTGATATGTGCACAAGTTTTCATGTGAAATTTGTTAACACAACTAAATTTTTTGGACCTATTCCAATAAGTGTTTCTTAACCCCCAAACACAAGATGTCATAACATTTTCTAAATTGTCTATTACACATTTTTGATGCTACATGCAAAAAAATTCATGATTGGATTATGCAAACCACATAAATGCAAAAAAATCACAAATCTTCTACTATAGTGTGGACAATTGTTGATCAAGTTATGAAACCATCAAACTTTATGTGTTTACCATATATGATGCCCTTGTGAAAGGTGCTAAAATGTGGACGTTTTTTTTATCATGTCATTGAAGTTAAATTTTTTGATATCATATGCATTGCCCAAATTGTCATCATATGTTGGGTTAATTTGATATGTTCTTTGTATACATATGTGTGTTTGTGTGTGTGTTCAATTGTTTCCTCCAAATCAAGTGTCATTTTTTACTCTAACATCAATTACAAGCCATTTACACAATGTACATAATACCCACATTACAATGTTGTATAGCTTTATGGAGATCATGTTCACACATCAACATTGATAGCCTTCTCATTGTCAACCAATAAGACAACAATATATCATAAAAGAAATTGTTTGTTCTCATGTTGCTTGTGACATCAAACATGTCAAAAAACCTAATGACATGGTTAGTCCAAAAACTCCATAAACCAACAATGGTTTGTTGTAAGCAACTTAAAAAACCATTAGCATAGCAAGAAGGTCATTATTTCAATACTACCATGTGGTAGGCAACTACTATATATGCAAGGCACATCTCTTGAGGGCATGTTCTATTGTTAATCCACCTCTTTGATTACTAGAATGTAAATGTCCATTATTGCATTATGTACTAAATTATTATTTTTATTTTATTTTTGCATAGAGGAATTTGCATATACACCCAATATTAAGCTTTTCACCTAACCTTGCACTTGTAGGTCTAGGATGCCATAATGGCCATGTGCAATCCTCTTCACAATTTTTACTAAATTTTTAACAATTGTCACCTATTGTAATCACCCATCCCACCAAACCTAAACAAACATTAATCATGTCTTCAATAAACTTTTAATGTTCATGAAATAGAAGAAATCACAATAGAAACTTTCGCACAAAGATTTAAAACACATGACCTATATCAATAATATACATCTAAATATGATGGTGGCAAGTGGATAACTATACCTACTTGTGTAGTGGGGTTCAAGGGTAGAAGACATGTTTTCCCCACATGTAAACTAAAGCCAGATTCTACCATTATAACAAAAATAATAATTAATATTGAACTTTGTAAGGGAAATTTTGCATTGCATCCCAAAATGCAATCTAAAACAAATGCACAAATTTCAACAAAAATCATTCAACCAAAAAACCTCTAAGGTAATGTGCAACTTGATATCATACTCACTCCCATGCTATGAGGTCCTAATAAACTCCTTATGTAATGGTGGTTTAAGTCATCATTGTTTCATTTATTAAACTAAATTCATGTTGTAATGTTTAAGAACTAACATAGACAACTACCAAAATAAGCCTTTGAAGGTACTAACCAACATGTTAGGTTTAGCAAAATTGTATCATGCATAACAAAAATGGACATGTGATCCAACTATGTAATCCATTAATACATGCTTTCGATAATTGTTTAACATGTAGTTTCTTGCTTTGGTATCGAAAATTTCTCTATTTATCACAATATTATTTTCACAATTCTTAATGAAATTTTGTCTCACGACATTAATAAAAGATGATTTTGGAATGTGAAGACAACATACACTAAATGACCTTTATACTCATTGCTTAAAGAGACAATCACATAGCTGGGTTAAAAGAAAACTTGCCATAAAACAATTTAGTGCTTCAAACTATTAAAGTATTCCATTACATGCATTATTGGAATACATGTAGTTAGACCACTTGACAAACCATTCATTTTTCAATGGTTATGGTGGTTCTATGGTCTCTTTGGTGGTTTCACTTGGTGGTTGATCTTGCATGGCAAAATAAACCACGCATGCTTGACCCATCATGGTTTTAGTGGTCACCTAGTGGTTTAACAAGTGGGGAGGTGGGCTAGGGGAGGGGGGGCTGGGTGGGGATTTATGAATGGTCTTTTGGTGGGTTGGTGTGCATGTTTTGTGAATGGTTTGTTAGTGGTTTAAATTGTTATAATATAGTAGTGAAATTATGGGATGTTTGTTTAGTGGTTTAAGGGGTGATGTTTTGGTTGGGGTTATAAGCAATTTTGTGAAAGGGATATGGGTGGGTTTTTAAATGTTTTTGTAAAGTTGCTTAGTTGCTTTATTGGTAATGTTGTGGTTGGGCTTAAGGTGGTTTCCTAAGTGGTTTTATTGATGATGTTATGGACGGGTTTTACCTATGGTTTATTTGGTGGTTTTAATGGTGGTGCTATGGGTGGGTTTTAAATGGTTTCTTGAGTGGTTTTATTAGTGGTATTGTAGTAGTCTTGGCATGTGTCCACTTTGGGTGGTTTAGGATACTTTCAACTTGGGGATTGATGGAACATGTTCAACAATGGCCATTGTTGTACTTGTTCATTACATTAAAACTTTTTAAACAAAACAAATAAGGTAATCATTTTGCCACATGTTTTAGGTGCCATGTTTTGCATACATGTCAACCAAGATACTTCCAACAAAAACATACAAATTTTATCCATTTGTCAATGGTCTATTCATAAGCATACCTACCTTAATCAACTTTTAAAAGCTTGAAAACCTGGAACAAACTTGAAATCAAACTTGAAAAATAGACTTGAAAACCTAAAATTAGACTTGAAAACTTGAAAATAAACTTAACATTAGACTTGAAAATGACAAGATTGCTGAGTTACACACATTTGTATGAGTTCAAAAATCAAACTTAAAAATTAAATTGAAGTTCAAAGGAGTAAACTTTGACAATTGAAAAAAAAACTACAACATTGAAAATGTACAATATGAAAATGCAATTTTTTTGAAAAAACCGTTTTGAATGAAACACCAAAAGCCAACTCTATAAAATGCTACCAAAAATAGGCATGAAGTTGGAAGGGAAAACATTTTGGAAGGAAAAAATGAATTTGAATTTATGTCTTAGGTATAATGTTTTAGGTATATTAATATAATATATTATACATGTGAATTATATTTAATATCTAGTTATCATAATTATAATATTATTATTATACTTGAAACATCATAGTTATTAACACATAATATTTTTTAATATACAATACGTATGGGTGCAAACATGATAACATGAACCACACCCACCTACTTTTTGACTACTTTTGTGATTGCTTTTGGGGAAATATTCCTACAATATTATTAAAATATTCTTGAAAAATTCTTTGAAAAAGTCTTTTAAAATCATGATAATTTCCTTTATAGTACTTTGATAAGCCTTGCATTAAAAATTAGTCAAAGTATGTCATTTAAAAAAATAAAACAAAATTATTAAACATGTCTTTTTACTGCTTAAAAGCACTGGTTACACTTGTTGTGGTATGTGTTACCATGATTACACTTACATATAAATAAATGTATTAGTGTAAATTATTTATATTATATATACCTATTTATATATTTATAGTGTTTAAAATATATAGATATTTGAATTATATTAGATATTAATACACATTGGAAACATCATACCTAATACACGAATTTAAATTAAGTTTCTCTTTCCAAATTTTTTTCCCTTCCAACTTTGTGTGTCCTTTTCATATCATGCCATAGAGTTGGCTTTTGGTGTTTCATTAAAAAAAATCCATCCTTGTTGGTGTTTTCTTGAAGATTTTTCATTTGTTTTCCAAAGTTCTTACAATTTCATGTTGTACCTTTTCAATGTTGTAATTTTTTTTTTTATGAAAGTTTATTCCTTTGAGCTTTTATGTAGTTTATAGATTTGATTTTTTACCTCAACAAATGTGTGTAACCTAACTTTCTTGCTACCTTGCATGTGTTGAATGCATGTTTCAACATAGATGCACTTGAAGATCAAGGCAAATGTACTTGTGAACAACTTTCCAAACCATTGAAAAAGGATAAGATTTAGATTTTTTACCAGATGTAGCTTGTAAATCATCTATATTATGCAGAATGTGGTGTAAAAAAAAAATGGCATAATGATTACCCATTTTTATCGTTCAAAAAATCATATTAAATGAACAAGTAAACATTGTTGCATTGCAAAGTAAAACATTGTTACCATGCATAACACCACCATTAAAACCACCAACAAAACCATATGTAAAATCTACCCATAACACTACCAATAAAACTATTCAAAAAACGTAGGAAAAACGTGCGATGTTATTATTGGAAACCCCAACTATGATGAACAATAATAGTTTATTAGGAAAGAAGTATGAAAAAAATAAAAAATCTCCACAAAATATTAACTCACAATTTTCAAATATTTTATTGACATCAAAAAATAACCAATGGGGGCATCCACTAAAATTCCTACAAAGTGGTATGTCATATGATAGAAAACATTCGACCACTAGGCTTGGCGGTTTGGAGTAACACAAGTCCACCCAAATCAAATTAGATGGTATTGCTAGTAATCTAACTAGTTAATAGTAAACAAAATCCATACTATCTTCAATGTTCTTCACTTTTAGAAGTAAAAAAATGGATTTTTGAAGGAAAACATCCTTTTGGACATTTTTGCCCATACCAAGAACATTGGCTAAAAATTGTTTTGATTGCAAGTTGCTTTCCAACACCCAACCCTTGTAAGAAAAAATTGCAAGGTTCTCTTTTAGCTTATCAAAAACCCCCTTCAACTTGCTAGAACGTTTTGATTACAAGTTATTTCCAACATCCAACCCTTGTTGTAAAAGTTTGCAAGGTTCTCTTTTAAATTGACAAATGCCCCTTCAACTCTAAAAATGTCTTGATTGCAAGCTATTGTCAAACATCCAACCCTTTTTGGAAAAGCTTCTAAGATTTTCTTTTAGATTTTGCATACACCCCCTTCAACCTCCAATTGTATAACTAAATGTTGTAATTGGAATTTCACAAAGCCTACTTACAATATATTGAGAAATTCTTGTAGCATTCTCTGTAGATAGTTGACATAAGCACTTCATAACATTAATGGGCACTATTGTGTGGTGTTGATCAAAAGGAAATTAGTTAGCCTTATAAAAAAATTGAAGCTACCTAGTAAGGCATGCAACAACCTTTTGGCATTATGATCAAATACTTTATCATTGCTTCAAAACCTAATGGTCCATAATGAACGTCAACAAGATGATTTTTGGACTTTCTAAAGCCATTTAAAACTAAATTCACAATCCAAAATCTTTCCAATTTTCATTGAAACCTTTCCATCCAAAGTGTGTAAAATCAACATCTACATGCATTATCAAACCATTCTACTATTTCTTATCAAGGTCATGTCATATGCCTTGTTTTGTAAGTCTCACAATACTTGTTTCATCATGTTGTCAATGAGTTTCTGACAAACATGTTATAACATCAAACTCTAAGTTTACAAATATGTAGATTTCTTCCAATATCAACAAAATTTTCCCCGTAAGTTCCTTCATTAGTTTATGGCCTTTTAATGCATAAAATGTTATTATAATTTCAGTTTTTCCATGCATTAATCAAATGAACAACACCATTGAAAAATGATCACAAGATGTGGACTCTTAATGTCAATATCATGGAATAATAATAAAGAAGGTGCATGAGGAAGAGAAAAGTAAACCCATATTTGTTGGAACAATTTATGTTCAAGGCAAAAGAATTACCCATAGCAATGTATTAGTTAGATATTTCAAGGATGCAAATTGTGCATCCCTTGATCAAGTGTCTAATCATGATGACAATTATAGTTTACAAAATTAGAACATGTGATTGATGTCACAAAACATAAAATAAGGGTCTTTGGCTTTGGTTTGCTATAAAAAAACTAGAAGAATATCACCAACAATAAAATTGGAAAATGTGGCAAAGGTTAAAGTGGCATAGAAATTGTGGTGAAAAATGTTTTGTCATTTGATACGTAAGTATATGAAATTGACTTGTAAGTGAATTACACAAACCACACAATGGTCCTTTAGTTGGCATTTAATAACACAAAAGGTCTATACTTAGAGCATCACTAAATAGTATGTTGTTTCCTCCTTTTGTTGGCACTCATTTCTTTCATTTTAATTTCAAAAATGGCCTTCATCTCCTCTTGATGTGTTATGTAACCTATGTATGACTTCATTGCAACATACAATGCACATGTGCATATTGTAATGCATGCCTCAACCCATAATAAAATGTCAACTTCACTTTGTGTTTAGTAATAAAATTGTTCCATGTGTTGAAATTGGAATACAAACAATATATCCTAACAAAACAAATTGTCTACCATGTATCATCAAATCACCAATCACATTCATACTCATGGACAAATTATGTTAATGTGGAATAAAAAAAATTCAACAGTGATATTTTCCTACACATGAACTTTCTACATAAGTAATGAACATAATACTTTATCAAAATTACAATATGGTATATTACAATGAGTCATTGTCAGAATGTGGATGAGATTTATAATTTTCAATGACACTCATTGTAATAAATATCTTTAAACATCACTAAAACTTCTAAGAATGTTATAAAAAACATTAAAAAACATTGTGAGTAAAATCATTATGAGGAGACCAATGCCCAAACATCTTCATGTTTACATTTGGAAAAATTAGAATCATTTAAAGTTTTTTTGTCATGTTCATACAAAAATGCAACCTGGTTCTTATGTTTGTTAGCTTGATCCACGGGAGTCAAATCATGCAAAAAAGGCCCATGATTTCTCCATCAAACCCATTGATGTCTTTAGATGGTTTTGGACATGAAAAACCTCTATTATTGGATGTTTTAAACCAATGACCTTTTAAATTCCATTAGGGATTATAGGTGGTGTAGCAATCACAATAAAAAAAACTTAGCCAAATTTGGCTACATGTTAGAGAGGAAAGTTAAAAACAACTTGGTGACTTGCTAGAACCTACAAGCTATATATGGCAAATTCAAAAAAGTTTCCTCAAAATATGGCAACTTGGGGCCATTTTTTCCCAACAAAAAACCTTTGTATGAATCACACTGCTCTTTGTTTTGTTGCCACAACGTGAAAATTCACCAAAAAAGAAATCAAACATGTGAATAACATATGTGTACAAACCATATACCTCCACTTGGTCAACAACATGAGTCCAAGTTCACTTGATTCTCACATTTCCAATTATAAATTCATTGGAGTAAGTTTCCATGAATTTCATTGCAAAATGAATGAAATGGTCAATGAATTGGGCTGATATTCCTTGTAGTCAAACATGAAAAGAAATGAATAACCATTGGGATTGATGGGTTTGGTACACTCAAACCCATGTAAGTGTGTCATTGAAAAATGGGATAGGCCAACTACAATGCAAACTAGTTATGTTTGCCCCATACATGCTCAGTAAAACTTAAAATCATACATGCATGTCTACTATCTTAGGGCAATAATAAACTTTTATAACATAAAAGACAACAACGATACAAAAAAAGTAGTCACTTAAAAATTAATTTCATTATGATTTTTTATATTAAATCTTCATCAAAGCCTTATTGAGGTTTTTAAAATAACCTCAAATTAATTGAAAACATTTATATCTAAAAAATGTAAATTATATTAAAAATGATGTGTTTTATTTTAATCAATTCTTGCATAATCTTTCGATTTTTTAAATAAAGAATCTCATTTTAATAAGATTTAAAGGAATTGAAGCTAATTATTTGTATGTTTATAAAAAAAATTCATTTAAAAAATTAGTCATGTGAATTGTTTTTAATTTCATAGTGATATGAAACCTCATGATACAAAAAGGCAAGTGACAACGAAAAAAAATAAAATGATATAAAGGCATGATTAAATCAACTACCCAACATTCATATTTTGAAAAGAAACCCAACAAGTAGATGGGTAGATTTCAAAACAACCTATCAATTGGATGGGTGCACCCAAAATCTACACATGCACGTCCATTAGCTTGGGGCAATAAATATAGGGAATTCTTTTGTTAAAAGTAGATGAAAAACCATCCTCAATGTTACTGAAAATTTGGCACCCTATATGAGAGTATTCAAGCATGGGAAGGTCAAATGATGAATTCAAAGGGATCATCATGCCAAAATCATGTATTTATGACTACTATGTCCATATGACTTATTACTGATATAAGACTCAAGGCATAGATGTTATGAATATGATCATAGAGGCAGATTTTTAACATAACACACTGGATGTTGGTTGAAATTGTGTTGGGTGCAAAATGCAAACACTCTGAGATTGAATCTTAAATGTGTCCAAATGTTTCCTTCCACGCATCACTAGATACCTAAAAGTGCTTTTTCATGCAATGGCCTTGTGCCAGTTGTTCTCTCTCTCTCTATAAATATAAGTGGGGTCTTCTTGAGCTTTGAGAAAAAGAGAATAAAGCTAATGGAATCCAAAAGTTCTAGAAACAAACAGATGGCAAAAGTCCAAGGGGGCCCAACAACTCCTATGACATTGCACAGAAGCAAGGCCAGACTGAACCAGCACCCAGTTCCCCCATCCAGATGGATGGTCTGTGCACAGGAAATGCAGTAGCTAATCAGAATGATTAGCCACATGCCTATGCATCTACCTACCTATGTAGTGATAAGGGGTGTGTCACCTTGTGACCTTGCCATTTATATTAAATAGAATATTAAGGCAAAAGAAGAATTATGGAAACTCAAATATTTCATCATGAATAAATATAATCCTAAAAAAAATCCTCTAAAAAAACCCAAAATCCTTCAAGAAATTATAACTCTACACATAATCTCAAGTTCTGACACAAGCTAAAATATCATCTTTCAAACATCCTCATATAAAAATAGACCTATTATTTATTACCTAGGGGCCAAAATCCCTTAAGCTACTATACTCTATAATGAATCTAAACACAATATCTTTGCCTTGGTAGGCAAGGCCAACAACTTTTATTTTCTACCTATTCATCTATCATTCTTAACCACCTAGGATAAATAGGTAAGTGAGAGAACACTGAAGAACTCAAAGGAGGTTGAATCCTCACACATTGTTGCTCTACTTCTGAAGATCCAAGAACATTCCACCTAGTGCTTCTAACATTGCAAAAATTTCTCAATTTGGTAAAGGAATGGGGGAAAAACATGGGGTGTTTGATGTCAAGGAGTACAATGTTTGGTGATGAATGAATCAAAACAAATTAAGATTTAAAGCTTAAAATCTTGGATTGTTGAATCTTTGTTTCTGGAATATAAAAAAGTTTTGTAAAGCCCTAGTTGGCACACCCATTGGGTTTTTAATCACTCAAAAAAGGGACTGAAAATGAGGAAGATATGGGGCTGGCACTAGAGTGGGGTCTAGAGTTACTTTTCAACAAAATTGAAGTAAACTATCATTCATTTGCTTCCTGTGTTTTCTAAGGTGCTCTTTTACTTCTGACACTCAAAGAACATTTGTAGCCCTCTGGTTTGGGCGTCCAATGACACAAAAATCTCTCAATTTGTTTAAAGATTGAGGACAACATTGAAAATAGTTTGATGATAGGTAAATGTTCGGTGATGGGTGATTCTATCTTTCATATGTAATTACAAAGGTAAGTTGAAGGTTAAGTATTAGGGTTTCTAGGTGACTCAGTTGTGCTTCAGCCACAACTAAGTGATAAGGGGTTTCCAATGGATGGTGCACTGGTGGGTACCCGCCCTTTTTTTCCCTGGGGAATTAATTGATTTTGGAGATCTTCAATTGCCCAAAGTGAGAGAAATAGTTTTTAAATCGCCAGATTTCTATATTTGATTTTCACTTTTTAGCCATGAACATAGAAGGCTGATTAAAACAATGTGTAGTTTGTATCTGGTTTATAGCCAGATTTGGCCAAATGTTCCTAGGGATGATTGCCATATTTTTTATATCTTCCTCTGGATGATCTCGAATTAGGCTACATTTTAAAAATTCCTGGAAAAAACACTGGTGAGTGGTTGGGCAGTGATTTTTCTACTGATGGAGTTTTGCTAAAATTTGAACTATACAAAGGATTTTTCATGGAATAAATGGCCCAAATTTGCCAGATTTTTCCAGAAAAAGAATAATCCAAGTCACCAGATTTTAATGATAAGCTCTATTTATGGAGCTATGAAAAGGTAGTGTGTTCTTAGGAAGGGCTATTAGTCCAGGCCAAAAATAGTGGCTGCCAACTTTTGGAAATTCTTTAGGAATAGAATTTCCATGCAACTAACCAATGAGAAGACACGTCATGGGAGTGAAGGGGCCTCCCCTTTTTTTTCTTAAAAATCATATACGGTATGAAGCCAAATTTGGTTAAAAAAATTCCTGGATGATAGCCATCTGGACTACATTAAAGAATTGACAAAAAAAAACACAAGTACTGGGTGTCACAAGATCCTACAAACAGGAGTTGATATGTGGGCAATGCAGACGGTCAAGTTCTTGTTGCAAGGTTGAAAACTTGGTGGAGCTCTTATGAGGTGCAAGCAGTAGGAATGCCTTGCACATGATGTTTAAGGGGTTTAGGGTTTAGGGTTTAACTACGACTTTCATTCAGCTATTGCAAGAGGTGTTTAAATCTTGTGGTTCTTCTCATTAAGATGTTGCCTCAGAGTAGTTTTACTAAGTTTTCATGCAAAAAAAACCCTAAATTGCACTCCCACTCAATTTTTCTAAATTGTCATGATTTCCAATCGTACCCAAACATTATAGAGGAAACTATGGAAACATATGGAAATATTTTTTACCAAGTTTCATGCAAAAAAACATTCTTAATTGCACTTCCACTCAATTTTTCTAAATTGTGATGATTTCCAATCATGCCCAAAAGTAAGAGATGAAACTATGGGAACACACAGAAATATTTTTACTAAGTTTCATGCAAAAAAAGACTTTAAATTGCACTCGCACTCAAGTTTTCTAAATTGTCATGATTTCCAATCATACCCAAACAATTGCGGGCACAAAAGTATGGAAACGTATGGAAGCTAATGGAAGGGGGAAATTAGACACAAAACGTTGCTTGTACCCAAACCTTAAGTGATGAAACTATGGAAACATATGGAAGCTAATGGAAGGGGGAAATTAGACACCTACCGTTGCTTGTACCCAAACCTTAAGTGATGAAACTATGGAAACATATGGAAGCTAACCAAACTGGAAATCTGACACCTGATGTTGCTTGTTCTTGCAAATAACCCAGTAACCAAATATGATCTAAATT
>Ga0209208_10006374_pt1 | contig 16270 bp, 14 predicted proteins | sample S1TSphfallax_3_FD_187694 | JGI IMG/M metagenome (GOLD analysis project Ga0209208, IMG submission 187694) | Host-associated microbial communities from peat moss isolated from Minnesota, USA - S1T2_Fd - Sphagnum fallax MG (SPAdes) (version 2) | ecosystem: Host-associated > Plants > Peat moss >...
TGCCCATTATGATTCAATCGTGGATGAACTTCAACTCAGTTAATATCTGGTTTCCCTCGGTAATAAATTATGTAGATTATAATAGACTAGTGGGTACCTGTGACCTTCGGACACTGTGAAGTCCCCCGGTTTCTTTAAACCAAGAGAGACACACACAAAGGTGCAAAACATTTTTTTAAAAAAAATTTATTGTTTTTGAAAAGTCCCCCATGAAATCCGTTATTGGCCAACCTCATTACTGCAACACTTTTCCTCCTTAAATTTTCTTTCTCCCTAGGGGTCCGTGCTGTTCACCGTTCCTAGTTCCAAGCAACCTCTGCCCTCTGGAGCAAAGTAAACAACTTACACTACTCATTCATGAGACTTCCGCCTTCGCCACCGCCACCCTCCCCCACCAAACACACACAACTCTCTTACGCTGGGCTCCGTCATAGTTGTGGGGGTGCCGGGCCGGGCCCGGTCGGCCTTCTGTGACGGACCCGGCCCGGCACCCCCGCAGCGGGCCCGGTCGGTCGAAATTCGGGAGTCTGGGAGTGTTGGGCCGGGCCCGGTCGTCTGTTTGTGACGGACCCGAGCTTTGTCATAAACGGACGTAGCCTTTATTTATGTTACTCAAATTGCTATTTATTGTCAATAGCTTGTTCTATTCTACTTCAGTTCTATCTCTTTATTAAAGAGATACAAAAAGGAAAAAAACCCCACCAAATTCCTACAAAAGAGTTTTTGTGAGAAAAAAAAATTGTGCCAAAGTGGTCAGATCAATATTGAGAGAAATTAAACCGGTTCTGCCATAGAAAATGCAGCAACCCGCCTCATCATCACCGCCACTGGTTCTACCATAGAAAATGCAACACCCCGCCTCGTCATCACTGCCATCGGTTTTGCCATAAAAAATGCAGAGGCCGATTCTGCCGGTGAATTAAAATGCAAAATTATCGTGTCAGACAGACGCATGCACATACAACCTGAATTAATATAGTAGATTGGTAGGAAAATAAGTACATTCTAGGTATGTAGATGGTTTATGTATTGGTAAGGTCTGTTTTTACTACCTACTAATAACCCCCTTGGTGGTTGTTAGTAGGTAGTAAGAAAAGCAACTGAGCTAGTTACCACCATGGATAGCTAGGGAACGGAAACCCAATGGAAAACTGTTTCCTGACCACTTACTATCCATCCTCCATGGTGCATTTGTGGGTGCTGCTTAACTGGGTCAATTATGATATGCCAAAAGCCTGTGACAATTGTGAAACAACCACCATAAAGAGATTTACCTATACAATCTTCTTAGGGTGTGTAGGTCCTAAGATTGTACACCTAATGTGAAGAAGATACAAGCTCCTGGTTATGACATGTGGAGCCTGTCTTGTAATTGAATGCAATAACCATGGGGATATTTGGGCAACACTATTGGGGTTTAAAACTGTATGATATGGGAAAGACCATATTTAGGTCAAGACAGCACCATGTTAATAAGAACATGAAACTTTGTATGCCCTTAAAGGAATTGAGAACTGTATGGGCCAAGGTTTTAAGGGATAAGCTCACTGCCAGTGTTCGGACTATAGACCTTAACATTACAAGGGGGGCCTGGCTATAGACACCAAACTATACAACATTTTTCTTTGGACTTTGATTTGGTTCAGTTTCACTGCACCTTTCATATGAACTGTGTGAGAAGATGCCATACAAATGTGAATTAATTGAAATAAACGTGAAAAATATGAACAAAAAGAATCTATAATTTAACATAGAAAATTCATACTTAAAAATTAAAAACTCAACACAGGAAATTCACTTTCGCACAAAATAATTCATACTTTAATAACTAGCCATCTTCTAACACAAAGTTCAGCATAGAAAAAAGTGTAACTAGAAACTGAAGCAAATCAACAGGGACTTCCAAGAGAATCCACGTCCACTTCAATTAAAGGGTGTTAGAAAATGGCAAAAGAAAAAAATAATGTTAGAAGAACTTGTCCAGACACCTGAACAGTTAGACTACGAATCAGAAGACTGGCGTACCAACACAATGTACCACTCACATTTGGTGGCAGTGCATCTGCAGGCGGCTTTAAATTGGGGGGCATTTTTCCTCCATTATGAACTGCACTTTGATTATTGAGCAATGGAGTGACGAAGGAATCGAGGGAGGGACGGACTCATTACGTGCAATCTTCTTCTTCTTCTTCTTTTGCTTCTCTTCCCCTTCATCTCTTTTTCGCCAGCGGTATTTTGCTATTTAGACGATCAAGCCATGCAAGTTGCTGTCATGCAGCTTCATTCTTGTGTTTTCATTATCAAAGTGGTAAACTTTGAAGGATGCAAATCAAAGTTTCATTAGAGATACGTACTTTGAGCTGGAAAACAAGCGCGATCTTGTACACGGAGTTGCCTGAAGTCAATGTGGTAATTTTGTGATCGTTATTGGGCAGATGGACATTAGTGAGTTATAGCTAGAGCGGGAGAAGGGAGTTGGGGATATGGAGATGTGTGCGTGGACGAGGAATGCACGCATTGGAGAGTAGAGTTGGTGAATCTGGTACTGTTGGAACTTGGTGGTAGTAGTCTAAAGAGGAGGAGGAGGAGGAGGAGGAGTCATGAAAGGTTTAGATGCTGAGGAACTGGTAGATCTGAAGTGGTGTTCTCCTAAATGGAGCAGTGAGGAGCTTGGACCTGGAGTAGCGTTGTGATAGGCGGGTGGAAGTATGAGCGTCGGAATTCGGTGAGAGACGGGGGTTGTTGTCGATTACGGATTCGAACGCGGGGAAGTCTTGAGCAAATTTTAGAGGTACCTAGGGAAAGAGGGATAGTTGGCGTGGTAAGAGGGGGAGTGGAGCAGCCAGCCTCTATGCCGCTGGTGAGGTATGAAGTGCGGTGCGAACACAGCTTGGCCAACCCCGAGCTCTATCGCTCAGCCGCTCGGGACGACCCCGAAGCACTGTTGGAGGGCGTGGCTATGGCCGGGCTAGTGGGCATTGTCCGCCAGCTCGGCGACCTTGCAGAGTACGCTCCTCTTCCTCTTCTTCCTCTGAACTTGGTACTCACTGTCTTGGATATTGACATTGGACAAGGACTAGGTGATGGTAGTGGTCCGTAAACCGATCACTGCATAGTGATTGGTTTATATGGTTCTTCTGTTCTACCGAGGGAAGGAAAAATGTCACGTCACTTGCATTGGCTATCCTCTTAGCAGCAATTACATGGGAGTTCAGCCACTCTGGCCAAGCTCAAGGGATATGACCATGTGTGACATTTGATCATGCATTGATTGTTAGGTTCACTGGACATGACAAAAGGGATTAAGGTGGGGTCATCTGGTACATTGACAACAGATTTGCAGCTGAGATATTTTGGGATCTGCATAATGAGTTAATGGCAATTGGAGGGCGGGGCTATGACTTGACAGCCAGGTTGCAACAGTTGGAGATTGAGCTTCCTCTTGTTGAGAGAACTCTGCTTTCTGAACCCAATCAGATTCGCTTTGCTTACTGTGCAGGTAATCAAGCTTTGGTTAAGTTATGCCAAACTTTTGTGATTTGAACTCATGGTATTTATTGGCTTTTGTTAGGGCACATGAAAACTGGGTGGAAACTCTCTAGGGTTGAAAACTGTTGAAACTTGAACATGATAACTGATAAGTGTTTCCAAGCTTTGAAAATGTGGAAAATTGGGTCAGGGTCAAATTGGCATACAAGCATCCAGAGTGACCAAAACCATTGTACACAAGGTGATCTTCCTCGTTTTATTCGGAATTTTTATGAAGAATGCCGAGGGCCACCTCGACTCTTCCTTCTTGACAAGTACACCATTCTCCCTTTTTCATCTCAACTTTCCAAAGGTCAACGTGAAGTTACATCCTCTAAGTACTAGGTGTGGACTGTCATGTCTCAAGTTCAAGATGCCAAGAACAGCCCCTCTAACCAAATGTCAAAAAATTAACAAAAAAGAGGACCCCAACATTCACTGTTTGAGGGCAGTCTTGGGTGGAAAGAGTTTAGTTTCATGTGTTTGGATCCAGGTTTGATGTGGCAGGGGCAGCAGGGGCATGCTTAAAGAGGTACACCAACCCCTCATTTTTTAAGCTGGAATGGGCTAAATCTGAGCTCAGGAAAGCCCAGTGTGCACAACATGACAAGAAAGCCAATCTTGAAAAGGTAAAGAGTATATTTGCAGCAGTGAATTTCCTTTCATTCCTGACATTTGTATCCATTTGTTGGCTCAGTATACTTACTAGAGATCACAACACAGCTCTCTTGCTCTGAGCTTGTAGATGGTTTGCCAACACAAACTGTAGTTTGTATGTTGTCACTTTCAAAAACAGTTTGAGCACTGAATGGTACTATTGTTTGATGTAGAAGAAGGGGAGGCATCACATTAAAGTGCAGCCCAAGGGCATGAATCAGATTCTTTCCAGGTTTGTTTTGTCCATTATCCTCAATGCAGGCATGTGTGAAATTTGAAGGTAATTTTTTTATGGCTATTTGCTGTGCTGGAAATTCCCCTTGCTACTGTTTGTTGCATCCTCTGCAGATAGGAACACTATCTCATCTTGCACTTGCAAAATTGCAGGGTGCATTATCCGTTAGCAGGTGTGGAGGGTTTTGATGGCATCCCACATAATTTGGCCTCTGGCTTGAAAGTTGAGAACACTGTGATGAGCCACATACCTGTTTCTCCTGGTGCAGATATCCAGCCCAGGAGAAGCTGGCATGCTCCCAGAGCAGTAGATTCAGCTGAAGAGTCTTCAGCATCTTTGCTGAACCCCACTAGGGGTGCTGCAAGCAATGGTGGTGACATAGCTGCCAGAGAAGTCCTGCCAATTCCTGCCAAACCTAGTGCAACAGACAATGAGGCTCCAAACATTTCTGGGAAATTCTATGACAAGGCCACTAAGATGAACGGAGAGGAGGTCAAAAGCAGGGAAGGGAAGGCTTTAGATGTGAGTGAGATCAAGAATGGACATGAGGGTCTCTCTGCATTTAATGCTTCAATTCTTGTTGAGATGCAAGATCATGGGGCAGCAAGGCAAGATTCAAGGCACATGTCAACAGAGAATACTGAATCATCAACTATTGCAGACCAAATGCCAAGGGCTAGTTTGAGGGGTGATACAGAGGCAGCAGGCATGGGCAGTAAACCATTAAGCCACAAAATGAAAGACGATGTAGAAGCTATACACCTCCCAGATAATATCTCACAGAAAAACTCAATGAAGGAGTCTGAGCCGGTGCAAAGGCTTGGGAAACTTTCAAAGCATAGTTTCAAGGATGATGGTGAAGCAGCACACATATCTGCAGAAGATTTGAAGCATGCACCAGTGGATGTCAATAATGGAGCTCCATGCAAGTCCTTGAAGTATATTTCATTGGAAATCAGTGATGCTGCATCACCTGAGAAACTTGATTCAATGCCTCCTTGTGACACTTTGAACCTTTCCCATGCTGTGCCCAATGTTGCTGAGGAGCCACTGCATGAGACAAGAATTGGTCCTTCTTTTCATGAGACATCTCCAGCCTTGGGCACTGTGCCTGAAGGTCCTTCCTCCTTGTCCATATCACCAGCTGAGTCTAAGAGGCCCATGGTTGAGATTGATATGTCCTGGCACCCTCATCAAGAAGGCCTCTCTGTGGCAGGAAATAATCAGACAGAGAATCCTGATCTCATTCCAGGTGGAGATGGGTTGACACATGATGTGCCTCATGTGCTCCAAGTTCCAGAAGTATGTGAAGTCCCAAAAGTAAGTTCCATGCACATTGAAGAGTATTTTGGTCCAACTGCAGATCAAGGAGATGAGTCAGTAGTGGCAACCAGCCCAACACCCTCGTCTCTTGGTTCATCATCCAGTGCTACCTTCCCCACTATGTGTACACCTGGCAGGCATATTCTTGACCCCAGTGCCTCAAATCTCTCTCGAATTTCTTATTCAAGCACATCATTAATGTCAGTCTCCAGTTATTCTGCTCCTTCAAGTCCCAACTCTTCTGTCTTGAATATAGATTCACCACCAAGGTCTCCTTGCAGCACAGCGCAGGAAACCCTTGACTCTGCTAGGGGAAGTTTTCCAGAATCACCACCATTCAAGGGGAGCTCAAAATCAAGATCAGATCCCAGCAGTCAATCACCAGCCAAGAATCCCAAACTCTCTTTGCTGCTTCTGTCCCCATTACCTTCCTTACGATTAGATCCTTTGGAAGAGAACCTCTCACCAAATGACTCTGGGCCCTCACATGTCACAACTCCATGTTGGCCTCTACTTGCTGTGCACACAAGTTCTTCAAATCTTGTGTGCAGCTCTTCACTGCCAAAGCTATACCCATCACCTAGTCCTCCTGGATTCCTGGAGCCTAGCCTTTCAGAGTCTCTACTGAATTCTCAACCAGGTCAAGATCTTGGCCTATCCCAAATTTGTACGGCAATCTTGGAATCAGTGGATCAGCCTCCATCAGATGCCAGGATTGAGCTTCAGACTGTTCTGTCAGCAAGGAGTTTCCCTTTGAGTTCATCACAGAGCACTGTGCCAACACCTGCAGTTAGTGACTCAATAGGATCCACATCAATACTTCCACTGTGCCCTACAGCTAGCCCAAAGTCTTGTGCTCCATCCAGTCCTCTTGCAGATTCTCAACCCAGTGCTCCAGGACCTTCACCATTGAGTTGTGAATTGACAGTTCTATCTGTTCCACGAATAATTCGTGGCTTACCTTCTCAAAACAGTCCTTCAGGAAACTCCAGATGGAATGCTGAGCAGTCAAGTGCTCCAACTAGTCCTTTGGGGAGTGTTATCATCCAAGATTCACCAAGTCCACAGGCAAGCCCTGAGTCAAATTTTTTGCAGAGTCCAAAATCAGTGCCTGGACTGGATACTCCACTTTGCTCTCACTTCTATTTTCAAATAAGTTCATCAGCACAATTTGATCTTGATGCTCAATCAACCTTACCAGGGAATCCGGATTATCAAGATGGAAATCATGCACAGGTGAGCACTCTTTTGGAGCTTCAAGAAAGGCCATTAGGGAGCCTTGTTTTGAATAGTCAAAAGAGCCAAGCAGCAATCACTGACCCCAATGAGGGAGAGAGCTATCCAAGCTTTCATCATAAAGCAGCCAAAATTCCAGTACATAGTGTCAGGCAATCCACTGCTCCATCAGGAAGCCCATCAAGAAGTGCGTTGCATCCATGGATGAGCATGGAAGAAGAAGACAAGTGTCTGGCACAGAGTCTGTGTTTGTCACCTCTTTCAGAAACCAACTCTCAGATAGGAAGGGTGGAATTGCCTTCTCACTCAGGAACTCCTTCCAGTGCAATCATGGAGGAAACTTTTCCCTTGGAGTCAGCTGTCTCACAAGGTCCTGCAGGACCCAATGTCAAGTGTCTTTCTGGTCTGCTAGCAAGTCCAGACTCTGAAATGCTCCAGAGTCATCTGGTCCAGCAACATGCACATCAGGTGTCAAGTTCTTCAGAGGAATCACTGTCTGGTCTTGTGTACAGTATTCCTGTGGGAGAAGTCACCGATCTGCCTGTTGCATCATCAAGGACTGTGTTGAACCCTCCAATTGAAGAGTCAACCTCAGGGCTTCTTCCACCCTCTGTGCCTGATCCAGAAAGGTTGCCTGAGTTAAGGGAGCAAATGACCCATATGTCTCCATTGGTTCAATTGTCAGAACCAATGTATCCATCTGAATCCAATAATCCGGCAGAAAAAATTGATTTGGAGTTAAATCTCTCAACAGTTTCTCAATTGTCAGAGCAAGATCCTACTCCAGAATCCAATCAAGCAATGGATTCACTTGAACCAGCAATGAAAATGCATCTAAAGGAGTCAATTCATCAGCCAGCACCCCCTTCAGCTGGGGGCTATGCATTAAGAAAGGCTTCTGAGACAAGGAGTCCCTTGGCTGCTGCCATTGCATCACCAGAAAACAAGGTAAGCATACAGTATTATTCCAGTGGATTCTGCATGCACATGTACACATATGTATTTTTTTTACTCTACTATTAGTCTTTTGTCCATATCCTTTAAGTGTGGACTGAGTCCATACCACTATCACAGAATTCTTGGCACAATGTATGCTTGAGGGTTCTTCACATATGGTATTCTTTTGAGGTTTGATTCTAACTTGGTGACATATGTGTGGCAGTTGACAAAGGTATCATTCCGGGAACCTGTAATACGGCCATGTCCAAGCCCGAGCAAGCAGCAAATTATACTGGAACAAATCAGAACTAAGGTTAGTCTTTTTTTTGTTCAAAACATATCATCCTCTCCACTAATCTTAGTGAAAAGAGCTTCACAAATAGGTAAGTACTAGGTTTCTTGTTTGCAGCTTCCTGAATTCAATATACCCATGTACTTGTCCAGTCCTTCAATCTACGGCACACAGAGAAACAAAAGGAGCCAGCTGTTCAGTCTGTTACAAACACCAGTGTTGCTGCCATTTTGGAAAAGGCCAATGCAATCAAACAGGTGAGTGTCACACTCTTTTCCAGCAGTTCCACAAATCTTTTGTCCTGGAATTCAGGGAGCATAAGAATTAGGAATATGACCTCTTTTGTTTGGTATGTGTTGGGTAAAGCCCTGCACAGCATTCCCAAAATAAGGGGCCTAGGACTAGCCAGCATTCCCAATACATTTTGTGAATGTGCCCCACATGTGGGCTTTACCAATTGTAAAGGATGAAGCCCCTGTTATCATGAATCTAAACATACATAGATCACAAGTTGTAGTAGTTGGAGGTTTCTTACACCTACTCTGAGTGGGAGGGATCTCGCAGGTGTAAGATCCCTCCTCTTTTCTATGAGGGATATAAGGTGCCATCTAAGTACACTAAGAAATTTCTCCAAGTGCTTTATATAGTCACACAGCCATTTGGGGATGTGCCAAAGATTTGATCTCACTCAGGTAACACAAATGATGCTTCAAATGGTCTTAGATCGTATGAGGCAACTGAGCACTGTCCTCCTTCCTGCAGGCTTTGGCTAGACATGAAGAGTATGACAAGGAGGATGATTGGAGTGATGCGTGATGTGTAAGTTGACACCAACAATTTTCAGTTTGCCATTGCAAATCATTTGTCTTTTGCTTCTACATATGAGCAAGCCTGTCTTCTCATGGGCAACATTGAAACTGGAGCTCAAGTTATAGGAAGTCTCAAGAAAGGAGTTTCAGTAGGTTTGTGATGACATCCAAACATTGCAAACGTCTGGTACCAACTATGCTTCTGTGCATAACAGAAATGACCTTGGCTATTTTCATTGCCTTGTGTTTGTTGACAGCAGGGGGAAAGCTGATCTTTAATTGCTTTCACAAGACCCCATTCATGATTAATATGTTTTTCGATTTTTTTGTGGGCCACTCAATGACAAGGGCTCTCTTCTCAAGGGCCAAACTAATAGAGAAAACAAGGACTGGGAAAGTTTTAGTAGGCAACGATCAGATTACCAAGGAAATTTTCTGATTACATCTCATGGTCATACCATTGCTGATGCTTGCACTGAGACAGACAAGATCAAGAAAGGAAGGGTCAGTCCCAAGAAATCTGTAGCAAATTACAGATGACTGGCCATATGTGACACCAACTGCTACTCCTTCATGTTGTAGAAATGTGAATGACTGTTGAACAAAAGAGTTGAAATGCTTCAAGTCCAAGGTTCCCTTGATCTTGTTGGATTGGATTGAAAATGGGCAGATATAGGTAATGAGGTTTCACATTAGACACTAAATTCTGTAATTTAGAGTATAGACCATTTTATTGCTTTGCAATGGAGTTGCTTGAACTACTACTATTTTCTTATCATAACACAATAATACTTCTCTAGACCAAGATGCAAAGTGTTGTTGTCACACTCTCATTCTTATTGATGTCATCGAGATGACGTCAGTCTGTTGATTATGCCGATTCTGTAGTTAGTTAAATGACCTTTGAATTACTAGTGCTGCTTTCTTCCTTTAGATGCTTGGTGATGGGTCAGGGTTGTAGCGTTGATTATTTGATCTTCACCTTGGATGGCTATGGCCAGTGGATGTATATCTCTGTTATCCTACATGGTATTAGAGCCAGGTTCAAGAGTGAGTCAGTTAGAAGTGTAGTTAGAAGTGTATTAGCTGAGAGTAATCAAAATGGCTTAAGCTCAGGTCAATAGTAAGGATGTTTCTCTTGGAGAGAGTAACAAGCTAGTAAGAGTCACAAACTACAATGTCTAGCTACTCAAGATGAGAGCTATTTTGAGGAGAGAAAGCCTTTGGGACATCATTGAGAATGTTGTGACACCTAGTGCATTTCCTGCTGTCATTAATGGCATCCAAGTGACAGAGTTTATGTTATGAGACATGAAGAGCAAGGTGATGGTGGGATTGATTCTCTCAGTTGAAGACAACTTGGTGAACACCGTGGTTGAGTTCACCAACCCTGCTTTAGCAGGTGTTAAGGCTTCAGCTTCAGTCAAGAGATGCATCACAAATCAACTTGTTGTCGCAACAGTTGCATAACATCACCATGAAGGATGGAACTGATGTTGAAAAATACATCACAAAGGTGGAAGGTTTGAAGAATTGTTTAACTGTGTCGGGAGAACCAATACCTGAAAGAATGCTGATGAACTTGTTGTGTTGAATGGGCTCCTGCGCAGTTACAAAGGTGTCATCCAGAACTTATCCACCATGGATATAGTTTCATCATTTGAGCGAATGAGCGCCAAGTTAATCACTGAGCACCATTGTATGAAGTGGAGGGACCAATAGCTTGGAGATGAAGAAGCCTTTGCTATGTATCATGGCCTGAACAACAATGCTTGAGGAGCATAGACAGTAAATCGGAGAGGACAAAGCATGAAGGTGTTACCTGAGAAGGTGTTTGAGCACAAGGGCATACAAAACATCACATGTTTTGTTTGCGGGAAGAAGGGTCACATGGCCAAGGATTGTTTTGACCAGAAGTTACTAGCTGATCCAAAAGAAAAAGATAAATCAGCAAATGTAGTGGAGAAGGATAATGATAGTGACGCGCCTTCTAGTGATGAGGGGGTGATAGAAGTCGCCCTTGCAGAATTTGACAGTTGCATAGATAGTAGTCAAAATTGGTACCTAGACAATGGAGCATCCCATCATGTGACTGGGTTTGCACAGAATCTCACTAAAGTAAAACCAAAAGCAGGAGGAAAGGTGAATTGTGTTAGAGGAGAACCTCATTATGTAACCAGGAAGGAAAGTGCTCATGTTAATGGAATAAATCTAACCAATGTTCTCTATGTTTTGACTTTCAAGTGTAGTCTTGTGTTTGTAAAAGTCTTGACCCAAGCAGGGAATGTAGTCGTGTTTGTTGGTGATTCATGTTGGATTTTAGACAACAAGAAGAGTAGAAAGCAGGAATTATAGATCCCTTGAATGGACTATAGAAGCAAACCACCAATAGCAAGAGTGTAGGAGTTCATGTGAATTTTGTCTTTGCAGTGGCAAAAACTCAGTTGTGGCATAAGAGATATGGGCATCTCCATTACTCAAGTTTGAAACAACTATCCAAAAAAAGACCGAGTTATTGGCATGCCAAAGTTAGAGTCTGTAAAGGTAGTGTGTGAAGGTTGTTTAGCTGGGAAATAACATTGTGAAAAGTTCCCACACAAAAGCAAGAATCGTGCAGAAAAGGTGTTGTAGCTGGTTCGTGCTAATTTGGTCAGCCCATTACCAAAGGAGTCATTGCACAAATTCTTTTTCGTATTCATAGACGATTTTCGTTGCAAAAGCTGGGTTTATTTTTTGCAAAGCAAAAGTGAAACCTTTGCTAAATTCAAGATCTTCAAGGGATTGGTTGAAGGCAGATCGGCCATAATATCCAAATGTTAAGAACAAATCATGGGGGTGAGTTCACATCTACAACATTCAATGAGTACTATCAAAAATTTGGAATTAACAGATAGCTCACACAAGCTTTGACTCCTCAACAGAATGGAGTAACAGAAAGGAGAAATCATACCATAATGGAAAGGGCCAGGAGCATGGCAATGTCATGTGGAATTCCTACATTTATTTGCTCTAAGGTTGTCAATACCACAAACTATCTAGTCAATAGAGGACCTAGGTGTGCAAACAATGACATCGTTCTGGAACAAAGGTACAGTAAACATAAGTTGCATGCCAATCATCTATGTGTGTTTGGCTGTTTAGCATATGTACATGTTCCTAAACAAGATTGTGACAAACTGGGTAGTAAAACAAAGAAATGTTTGTTTATGGGATATGATGATAAATCTAAGGTGTATAAATTGTATGATCCCAAGACGAAAAATATTATTTTAAGTAGGGATATCACATTTGATGAAAGTAAAATAAGATACAAATAATTAAACAAGGATGTAGTAGTGTCGAAAAAATTATTTCCAATGGGACAGGGCATGTCGGAATCACTCGGGGGAGAGGCTTCAATCTTGCCAAACGATATTCTTCAAAAAGAAGGTGACCTAGAGTCGACATCTGTTGCTGATCGACAACCATCGACACTAGAGCTTGCATCAATTGCTAATTTAATTGACCCAAAGCCGCCACCTGACGTTGCTGATCGGCAACCATCGACATCAACACCACAAGATCCTGCCCCTCAAGTGATTCGATATCCAACTCGTGAACGAAGGCCTTCAAGTAGGTTTCGTGACTATCATGTGTTTGTAGTTCAAGACGAAGAGATTATCATCGATGAGGAGTTGAAAACCTATGTTGAAGCCATGTAGCATGAAGAATGGAAGGCAACCATCCAAGAAAAAGTGTAGTCGATCCAGAAATCCGGCACGTGGAGATATGAAGATTTACTGGAGGACAAGAATGCAATTATTGGAAAAGGATTTTGCAAGGCCAAAAAGGGAGCCACAGGAAAATTGCTCAAATATAAGGCGAGACTAGTTGCTCACGGCTTCGAGCAAGTAGAGGGGATTGGTTTCTATGACACATTTGCCCTAGTGGTACATTGGAGTAATATTCATACAATTGTTGCATTAGTTGCATTGTAAAAGTGGGACATCCGACAATTAGATGCCAAATTTGCATTTGAACAGGACTCTAGAGGAGGTGTACATGACTGTACCTGAAGGTTTCAACACTGCAAAATCAATTAGAAAGGTCTGTTGACTTGTAAATGCCTTGTATGGCCTCAAACAAATACTGAGAATATGGTACTTTCGGATTGATGATCATTTGCAAGAAAGAGGTATGTAGAGGAGCATAGCAGACTATAACCTTTATTATTCCATAACTGATGGCAAATATACAATTTTGCTATTGTATGTTGATGATCTACTTTTAACTGGTGACAATATAGAGGAGATTGACCGCATGAGGATCAACTTAAGGTTCAGATTGAAATGACAGCGCTAGGGAGACCAAAGTTGTATCTAGGTATTAAATTTGCATTTGATGAGTCTGGAACCTGGATGCATATGCACCACAACATTGAAAAGCTACTACAGAAATTTGGCATGGAATGTTCTCCTCTTCGCATTCCCATGAATCTGGGCCAAGTGTTGAGGAAGGATATGCATGCCCCACTTGTAGATCAGCAGCTATATTGTAGGATTGTTGGAAGTCTCTTGTTTGTCACAAATCTACGACCAGACATTCAGTTTGCTGTCAATTTTGTTAGCCGATATTTAGAGTCTCCTCAAGAACCCTACATGGTAGCAGCCAAGAATATACCTCATCCGGCACATTCCAACACGTGATCCGGCCAAAGTTTCCCAGCACAATCAGGCCAATCTAAAGAGCTCCATCTAATAAACTATGTTTCTACGCAGTTCTTAGCTCCTATAAACCAGATATTGATACTCATGCATCTATTTACTATTAGTATCAAGTTTTTTCAAAAGTATGGAAAATGTCAAAATGGTTGCCCCCAATTGGACAATGGAACATACTTTGCTATAAGCTAATTTAAAAATGAAAAATGTGGAGGTACATTCTTTTTATTTTAATAGCATTTGGGGAATTGATTTTTTTTGTGAAGCTTATTTGGTTGTTTTGTTTTCACAAATGTCCTACATTTTGGTGACAATTTAATTTAACATTTACAATGATTAATGATAATTCAACTCTAAGTTTCCTAACTATGGAGAAATTGTTGATTGTTCTTTCATTCTCAACAAACCCCAACACATGAACCATTTCTTAATCTTCACTGATTTCATGTACTTGCTAAGCCTTTCATTTAAGATAACAAAAACAATTAACTACTTCCATAATCTAAAGACTGGATTCATATTAAAATGTATAACCATTATCCCTTTCACATTATAAAACCTAATGAATTTTTAAATGAAGATTGATATATCAAGCATATATGAATCCAAAAAAGGGGGACCATAATCCTTTCCATAGTTTTATGAACAACACAAAAGGTTACTTTGATAACATTCAAATGTAGAACGAACGAACCTTTTACCACATTGGATTATGCTAATACTAAAGGTACACAAGACCAAGGACCATCATAATTCATGTTTAGGAAATTGTTTTTGCAATTATGTAATTAGGGTTTGGGTTTGCGACCAAAGCAAAAGCTTACAAAGGTGCGGGCCAAAACTGAAGCCCGAGAATCACATTTCATGCTCTTGGGAGTGTAGGAGAGTGTGAGGGAATGAACCCTGACACTCCCAAGTGAACACTCACTTTTGGAGCTGGATTCCTTATGGACTCCTGAATTTTCAGAAGGAAATTATAGGGGTCAAAACTCATTAGATTGAAGAGTTCCTTATATCATTGAAAAACTCTTGTAACATAGATGTTTAAAATGGGCTTGTATGTCCCATTTGGATATTTAAAACATAAGTTATGGTCAAAAGAAGGGTCGGGAGTCAAACTGCCAATTTGACTCCTAACCATTAAAAGTTGGGAATCATCCTGATTTACTTGCATGCAATGGCATGTGTCGCAACCCCACTTTGAGGCAAGTGTGAGAATAAGACTCGCACTCCCAAAAATGGGAACTTGGAGTCCTTCGGGACTTCCGCAACTTCCGAACTCAATTGTAAAGTTCAAAACACATTGCCTTGAGGTGTTCTTTATACCGTTGGAAAGGCCTTGAAGTGTAAATGTCGAAAATGGCCTTGCATGAGCCATTTGGACATCTATAGCATAAGTTATGGTCAAAAGAAAGGTCGGGAGTTAAACTGTTAGTTTGACTCCCGACCATTAAAAGTCGGGAATCGACCCCGGGGTGTGTAGGTGGAGTGCGACACACCGTTGGAAAGCTCTTGAGGAGAGCTACAAGTTTGTTTTAGACCTCGTCCCAATCAGAGGTCTGAGCCGGGAGTTATGAGCTCCCAAAGTCCCGGGAGTCCAATTGGGGATAATTTCGGGACTCTTCCTTGGGAGTCCCGGGATTAAAAGCCATTTGGATGTGGGTGTGGCGGAACAATGCAGAGAATACGGAAGGTGGTGGCTTCCCCCGAGTTTGGGCCGTGGTGAGTCAAGTGAATCCGTGTTGCCCGTGGCTTGTCCCAACACCAAGGGTGTTTCCAAAGGTGAACTAACCAACTTGTGGTTGGTTTTGATGCATGACCAAGTAATTAAATAGTTATCCCTCTTCCTAGTTTAATCCCGGAACTTTTAGCACGCCCCTTTCACCCCCTTTAGTGTTAGAAATTGGGAGCGGCACCAAGTTCCAACTATTTTCGTTCTTTAACATAGTTTGACCCTTTTTGGGTCTGACAAAGAACTTGAGGGGCGTGTCAGCATGTGACATATCATTGGAAAACTTTCAACGAAGGCTACAAATTTGTAGTAGACTTCATTTTAATCGAAGGTCTGCACAAGAAGTTATGGGCTTCTAAATTTGTGGGAGTCCCAATTTTGAGAATTTCAAGACAAAATGACATTTGGGTGCAAACGCCATGGTTAGGCACAAATCATACTATAAGGAAGAAGGTGGTGGCTTCCCCCAAGTCTAGGCCATGGTGAGTCTTGTGAGTTCGTGTTTGCCCATGGCTTGTCCGTGCACCAAAAATGTTCTAATTAAGTATTAACAAACTTGTTATTTGGTTTGTGCAGGTGCGTGTGAATAATTGACTTGCTTGTCACTTGTCATAGTCCCCATCCTGAAACTCCAGCTTGTCCCTCTACCCCCAAAAGCGAGCTAGGGAACGTATCCCAACTCTTTATCCTTCCATTGTTTTCACATTTAGACTCGCAATTGAGTTTATCAAGGAGCTTGGGGGTGCATCAGTTTAGGCTTTGAACACATGAATTTTTCATTGTAGTAATGAACCTTCTTCATCAATCAAATTAATTCAA
>Ga0209208_10006375_pt1 | contig 16268 bp, 14 predicted proteins | sample S1TSphfallax_3_FD_187694 | JGI IMG/M metagenome (GOLD analysis project Ga0209208, IMG submission 187694) | Host-associated microbial communities from peat moss isolated from Minnesota, USA - S1T2_Fd - Sphagnum fallax MG (SPAdes) (version 2) | ecosystem: Host-associated > Plants > Peat moss >...
AACAATGCGACGCTGCCGTTCGTGCTCAAGCTCGCCAATCTTGGTGCAGACAAGGCGATGGCGGCCGACCCTCATCTGGCCGCCGGCCTCAACGTCGCGGGCGGAAAGATCCGGCACCGCGCCGTCGCCGAGGCCCTGGACCTTCCGTTCAATCCCTGAGCGGGAGGCGAGGCGTCGTGTAGCACCTGTGGCGAAATCGCCGCCGAACCTGATGAAAATCTCCGCGCTAACCCGTCAGGAACGCGGTTTTGCAAAGGACGCGAGGCCTATAGCTTGACTTTATGAGCGAGACGGATCGTTCCAGGCTCAAGGTCTGAGCCCATCGAATCGGGAGTAAAACGAGTTGTTACAGCTACCTTCGGCGCAGACGCTGGACTGTCTGAAAACCCTGATCGGGTTCGATACGACAACCCGTGGGTCCAATCTTGACCTTATCAATTGGGCCGCCGAACGGCTTGAGAGCTGCGGCGCACGGCTGCGTTACAATTTCAGCGACGACCGCTCAAAGGCCAATCTGTTCGCGACGTTTGGCGAAGGGCCCGGCGGTGTGGTGCTGTCTGGCCATACCGATGTGGTGCCCGTCACGGGACAGGCCTGGAGCACAAACCCGTTCGCCGCCGATATCCGCGATGGCCGTCTGTATGGCCGAGGCGCCTGCGATATGAAGGCCTTTATCGCGGTCATGCTGGCCAAGGTGGAGCGCTTCGCCGCCGCCAACCTGCGTGAGCCCATCCACTGTGCTCTGACCTATGACGAGGAGGTGGGCTGCCTTGGCGTGCCCGGTCTGCTGAAGGATATTCAGGAAGCCGGTATAAAGCCCAGCGGCTGCATTGTCGGCGAGCCTACCGATATGCGCGTCATCGCTGCGCACAAGGGCGGACGGATTTACCGTTGCCGCGTGACGGGCGCTGCGGCGCATTCCTCCCTGACGCCCCAAGGGGTGAACGCGATCGAATACGCCGCCCGCGTGATCGCCCACATTCAGGAGTTGGCCGACCATGAAGCGCGCGAGGGCCTGTCTATAGACGGTTTCGATGTGCCGTTCTCGACCCTATCCACGAATTTGATCCAGGGCGGCAACGGCATGAACATCATTCCGGCGAGCTGCCACTTTCACTTCGATTACCGCTTCTTGCCGGGCGTCGCGCCAGATCACTTTATCGAGGCCATAAAGCGTTTTGCCGAGGAGCGTCTGTTGCCAGCGATGAAGGCCAAAGATCCCGTTGCTGACATCGAGTTCGACTGTATCGGCCAAATTCCCGCACTGAACGCTGCGGAGACCGACGACATCCTTGGGCTTGCCCTAGCTTTGTCGGGCGACCCGGAAGTTGGTAAGGTCGCCTACGGAACAGAAGCGTCCTTTTTCCAGCAAATCGGCATTCCGAGCGTTGTTTGCGGCCCTGGAAGTATCGATCAGGCGCACAAACCCGATGAATACGTCGCCCTAGAGCAGTTGGCGAAATGCGAGACGTTCGTGGATCGCTTAGTAGAGCGGCTATCTGCTTAGACGGCGTCAGCCTTTAGGGTGAGATCGAACCGGTTATCTGAAACGGCCGCCCTTCACGTTCCCACTGTCGCCACGCCTGCGATCAAAAGTCGCGATCAGTCGTTGTGGTTCAGTCTCAACAAAACGAAAGGCCATAAACTCGCATTTCCCAGATCAAATCCGGACTTCACGCCCGCGGAAGGATAATATCCTAGCTGCTTCAATACGTTGATGCATATTTTCGGGGCGCAAGATGGCCGGGGCGACGGGTGAAGCCGAACGAGGCGGTTTACGGGTCGATTTCGACGCCAGATTGAAGCCGGAGTTCCACGGATCGAGGGTGACGTCCGACGCGGGCCTACTGGTCTTTCGTGAACGGGATGATGCTCTCGGACTGGGCAAACTCGCCGGTCAGGGCTTGGCCGATCTTCGGACCGGGCGTAATGGCCGCCATTCGCTGATCGCCCAGTTCCGCCAATCCGTCTTTGGCCGGCTGGCCGGCTACGAGGATGTCAATGACGCCGAGAATGCCCCATAAAGCTTCCGACAAACCGACTCATATGACATGCCGGTGCAGAACGAACATACTGCATGGCCCCTTTTGGCGTCCAAATAAAGAACAATGTTCGCGGGCGGCCACGCTAAAAAATTTGAAACTTCAAAGGGGATATTGGCATGGGAAGCAATCGTACCGCCGTGTTTGCGCAACTGTTGACCACAACCTGTGTGGGCGCACTGCTATGCGGTAGCAACGCCATGGCGCAACAAGCGTCGGCGCAAACTCCAGCGCCAACGGGCTCCATCAGTTCCGAATTGAGCGAAGTTGTCGTGACGGCGGAAAAGCGTTCCGAGAAAATTGGCAAGGTTCCAATCAGTATCGCCGCCTATACCGCCGCGGATATTCAACACATTGGCGCCACAAGCATGGCCGACATCTCGCACGATACGCCAGGCTTCCACATTGTGCCCGGCGCAACGATCGGCGGTGGGGACAACATATCGATCCGCGGCATATCCACGACGCAAGGCGCCGCCACGGTGGGCCTCTATCTGGACGATACGCCCGTCCAGGGGCGCGCCAACAATTGGACTCAGCCGTTCAGCCCCGGCCTTTTCGATATGGAGCGGGTCGAGGTCCTGCGCGGCCCGCAGGGGACGCTGTATGGCGCAAGTTCTGAAGGCGGCACGGTCAAATTCATCAGCGTTCTACCCAGCCTAACCACATGGGGCGGCCACGCTGTGGGAGAATTCTCTGGTAATGAGAACGGCGGTCTTGGCTATGAAACCGGTGTTGCGGTTGGCGGTCCGGTCATCGCCGACAAATTCGCGCTGAGGATTTCCGTCGATTCCCGCCAAGACCCTGGTTACATCGACCAGATATCTCGCACAACCGGCTCCCCCATCGCCAAGAATATCAATGACGTCCAAAATTTCGACGGCCACATCACCGCGGTCATCGCCCCCACGGATCGCCTCACGATCACGCCGTCATTTTACTACCAGCGTCGTCACGGGGACGATGACGGGCTCATCTGGTCCACGAATGGCGTCTTTCCAACGACGGGTCCCTATCAGAGCCGCGAGATTGAACACACGCCCTATACAGACCAATCGGAAATTGAGAGCCTAAAGATCGCCTATGACTTCGGTCCGGCCCTGCTGACGTCGGTGACCTCAGATTTGCAACGCAACCTAAACCGCTCTGATGACTATTCAATATTGGCTGCGTACCAAATATTCAAGGCTAACCTACCGAAGTTTTTAGACTCGGAAGACCCTGACTACCAATCGCCTCAGCTGACGCACACGTCTCAGCGTAATATCTCACAAGAAATCAGGCTGAGTACGCCCGATCAGAATTCTCGATTTTATGGAACGATCGGCGCATTTTATTTCTATGGTGTCCAAGATCTAAGTCAGATCGAGTGGGCCCCGTCGAGCAGTCTCTACCCGGCCTCCGCCGGCGTATATCTTCTTCCCGGCGGTCCGCTGCTCCCAAACGGTCAGTCCTTCAACATCAACGTGCCGAACGGTCCGTTCGCGTCCGGCGGCATTATGGCTGACAAATATCAGGAAGAAATCGATCAGCAGCTTGCAGGCTTTATCGACGGCACTTGGAATGTAACGACAAAGCTCAAGCTCAGCGCTGGGGTTCGTGTCGCATCGGAAGATTATTCGTTTCAATATATCGGCAATGGATACCTGCAAGGCGGTGAACAGATTCTGCCCAAGACGACGACCAAGGCGACAGCTGTCAATCCTAAGTTCACGGCGTCCTATCAATTGAGCGAAGCGGACCTAGTCTATGCGAGCGCGGCTAAAGGCGAGCGCCCCGGTGGGGTGAATAGACCGATTTCCGCCACCCGCTGCGCCCTCGATATCGCGGAAACGGGCGGGATTCCACAAACCTATTCCGACGACACCGTCTGGAGTTACGAAGTGGGATCCAAGGGCAGATTTCTCGATAACAAGCTGTCGGTTAACGGTAGCCTCTTCTATTTGGACTGGCAGAACGTCCAACAAAATCTGATTCTAAGCAATTGCAATACAAGCTACGTCGGTAACTTTGGTTCGGCCGTGAGTAAGGGCTTCGACCTCAGCGCTGTCCTTAATCCAGTCCGGCGAATCAAGATTGGCGCTAACGTCGGCTATACAGACGCGACCCTGTCGCAAAACGTGGAAGGCAACGTCAATCCGACCACGGGCGTGGCGCCCATTCTCGCCAGAGCCGGAAACGCACTCCTTCTCGTGCCGAATTGGACCGGCGATATCAGTCTGGAGTGGGATCCCGAACTCCCATGGAGCGGTTGGGGGGCCTTTGCACGGGCCGACTACCAGTATCAAGGCGACTTCAAGCGCACCCCAGGTCCAGGTTCGACGCTCTATAACGCCATAACTTACAATGGCGCGGCCTATGATACGGTGGGCTTGCGCGCCGGGGTCAGCCATGCGACGTGGCAGGCGACTGTATTTGTAAATAACATAACCGACTCCAGGCCCATCCTGTTCCTGGCGACAGAGGCCTCTACGACGGGGTACTTGAATTATGAGAATACAATTGCGCCAAGGACCTACGGCGTAAACGTGGCCTATAAGTGGTGATTATGAGTACGTCTTGAGAAGGTAGAGTGCTTATGCGGCGAATTGGTATTATTGGGTTCGGATTCATCGGCCAAGAGCTTTACAAGAGCGTCCTTAGCCCTATTGGCCAGGCCCATGGATTGACGCCCGCCTTTGTGCATACGCGCTCAGGACAGCTCCCGGCTGTGCGTTCGGAGCACATCTGTACAGATCTGGACGACGTCGCGCGCTTTGAGGCCGATCTGATCATTGAGGTCGCGCACCCGGCCATAACGCTTCGCTATGGATCGGACTTCCTGGCGCAGTCGGACTATATGCCCCTCTCTCTAACGGCCTTGGCGGGCGTGGGCGTACAGGAGCGCCTGTTGGCCGCAGCCGCCGACAGTGGGCGTCGCCTTTTCGTGGCGAGCGGGGCGCTGGTGGGTTTGGAAAGCCTGTTGGCTGGGCGGGCGGATTGGCGGAATGTGACCATCACGTTCCGCAAACACCCTCGAAACATTGATTTTGGCCTCACAGATATTGATCCTCAGTCCATTGTGGACGCGCGCGCCGTGTATGACGGCCCGGTGCGGGGCATCGCGCCGCTTTATCCACGTAATGTGAACACCATGGTCGCCTGTGCTTTGGCGACGACGGGGCTCGATGCTTGCCAAGCGCGCTTGATCGCCGATCCCAATCTCTCGGTCGCCATAGCGGAGGTCGAGGCGGAGGGCCGAAGCGGCGCGCGATTATTCACGTCTAAACACGTGCCCGCCGTCGGCGTATCGGGCACCGAAATGGCGGCGTCGGTATTGCACTCAGTTCTGCGCACAGGCCCCGGCTCTGCGGGACTTGATTTCTGTTAAGTCTCACTGGGTCAGTTCTATGCAGGACGAAATAGCGGGCGTGGCGTGCCCTCAGGTTGCGGATATCGCAGCGCAAAGGGCTTTATTGAAGGCCTACCTACGAACAACACCGGTCGTTAATCGGGTTGATGTTCCGGGTCTGGTCGACACGTATATCCAGTTCAAGTTTGAACTTTTACAGGTCACAGGGACCTTCAAGGCGCGCGGGGCCTTCTCGAACCTTTTAGCTCTCAGTCCAGAGCAAAAGTCCGCAGGGGTGACCGCTTTTTCCGCCGGTAATCACGCGGTCGCGGTCGCTTATGCGGCTCTGCAGCTCGGTGTGGACGCAAAGGTCGTCATGCTGAGCACCGCCAACCCAGCGCGCGTCGCGCTGGCGCGGCGATTCGGCGCCGAAGTGCAGATGGCGCAAAACAGCCTTGAGGGCTTCAAACTCGTCGAAGACCTTCAGCGATCCGAGGGGCGAACCTTTGTTCACCCCTTTACGACCTATCCGACCGTTCTCGGCACCGCGACGCTTGGGGCGGAATGGGCTGAACAGGCCCGATCCTCCGAATTCGAAGGCCTGGACGCGATCATCCTGCCGATTGGCGGCGGGGGCTTGGCGGCCGGCGTCGCCAGGGCGTTCAAGCTGATCGCCCCCAAGGTGGCGGTCTACGGGGCCGAGCCCGAAGGCGCCGACGTCATGGCTAAGAGTTTCGCCAATGGCGGTCCCGTCAAAATGGGCCCCATGCAGAGCATAGTCGACAGTTTAATGGCGCCCCATACCGAGCCCTACAGTTTTGGTCTGTGTTATCGACATATCGATGCCTTGGCGACCGTAACGGATGATCAGGTTCGCAGCGCCATGCAGCTGTTATTCAATGATATGAAGCTGGCCGTCGAGCCCGCCTGCGCCGTCGCCACGGCGGCGGCGTTAGGTCCCTTGCGCGAGCGAATTAAGGGCAAGCGCGTCGGGGTCCTGCTTTGTGGATCAAATACAGATTTTGAGACGGTGATGCGGCATCTGACGGTCGTATAAGGCGGGATCAACGACCGACGACCGCATGCTCACCTCGCCCCAGGAGCACCATGACATTGAATATAAAGGATTATTTCGTCGGTCGGGCTGAAGTGGAGCTCGGGTGCCCCCGCTTGGCCCCGACCTTAAGCTTCTTCGTCGATCAACTCGGCTTTCGGGTGGACACGATCTTTCCAGCGGAGGACCCGCAGGTGGCCACCCTGTCTGGCCATGGGCTGCGCCTTCGACTGGCGCCCGGCGGCGACCCCGGCGTCATCCGACTGGCCTGCCGAGACCTGCCGGAACCCGCGCCGCGCACCCTGACGGCGCCGAACGGCACGCGCATCGAGGTGTTCGACGAGGCCCCCGCGCTCGATATTCCGCCGCTGCGATCTGAGTTTGTTGTGACGCGCCGCGGCGATGGACCAGCTGAAGGTGTCGGTCGCGCAGGGCTGACCTATCGCGATCTGATCCCGGGCCGGTTGGGCGGACGATTCATCGCCTCTCACATTCTCTTGCCGCAAGGCGGGCCGGTGGCGGACTGGGTGCACTATCACAAGATCCGCTTTCAGATGATCTTCTGCCGCAAGGGCTGGGCGCGGCTGGTTTACGAGGACCAGGGGCCGCCCTTCATCATGGCCGCGGGCGACTGCGTCCTGCAGCCGCCGCAGATCCGGCACAGAGTGCTGGAAAGCTCGTCCGGCTTCGAGGTGGTGGAGATCGGTTGCCCGGCGCTCCACGAAACCTTGGCGGATCATGAGATGAGCCTGCCCAATGGGCGCCTTAAGCTGGAGCGGGATTTCGGCGGGCAGCGCTTCTTGCACCACATCGCGGCCGAGACGCCCTGGACTCCTCACGGCGAAAGCGGGTTTGAGCGGCGCGATACCGGCATGGCGGCGGCGACCGGCGGGCTGGCCGACGCCTATGTCCTGCGGCCTGCGGAGGCGCGACATTTCGCTTCGCCGGCGCACGAGGGCGAACTTCTGTTCGGTTTTGTGCTCGAGGGCGGCGGTGTCTTGGAGCATCAGGGGGATCATCCGCTTGGCTCGGCGGACGCCTTTGTCATTCCCCCCGATGGCGCCTGGGCCTTCACCGCGGCGGGCCATGATCTCAACCTTCTGATCGCGACCCTGCCCGGAGTTACGCCCCCGGTTTGAACCGGGTGCGCAAAAGGTAGACGAGGTTTAAGCCCAAAAGCCAGGGCAGGCCGACCAGCCACGACAGTCGCCAGTCTGCATCCAGGCCCATGGTGACCAGAAGTGCGACAATGAGCGCGAGGCCAGCCAGCTGCATGTAGGGAAAGCTCCACATTTTTACGGGCAATGCCTGCCCCCTGTGGGCTCGGCGAAACTCGATATGGCCCAACAGGATAATGATCCACACGATCATGGCCCCAAAGAGCGCGATACCGAACAGAAACAGCCTCGCCGCCGACAGCCAGGACCTGGGCGATCCAATAGGTGTAGCGCACGATAAAGCCGGCCGTGGGGTGCATCACGGCCATTTCCGATAGGCTCAGCACCATGGCCAGCGTCACGAAGCCCGCTATGGCGTAGCTCATCAGGACAGCTGGGCCGGCATAGCCGATGGCTAGCGCGCTGCCGGCGAACAGGCCGGCGCCGATGGCGCCGCCGAGCCCGATATCACCATCTGGGCGCGGCTGAGGCTCTTCTTCAGTCCGAATTCCTGGGCGGCGAGCCCCGCGGCGCGGGCGCCCCGATCCTGGAGCGTCACGCCCTGGCCCGTCACGTTTTGGCGCGGGACACGCGGTCCAGGACCTCGCCGAAGCGCTCAATTTCCGAAAGGGTATTATAGTGGACCAGCGAGGCGCGCACGGCGCCCTTGTCCATGGAGAGGCCTAGGCGGTCCATCAGGCGCGGGGCGTACATGTGCCCATCGCGAATGCCGATCTCAGCCTCGGCCATGCGCCTGGCCAAATCCGCTGGATCGACGCCCGGAAGGTTGAAGGTAAAGGTGGGCACGCGTAAGCCCGCCTGAGCGGGGTCAGACACGCCGTAGACCACAGCCCCTGCGCCCTCCAGAACCGCCAGCATGGCCCGCGACAGGTCCTGCTCATAGGCTTCGATACCGCTCAGCGCCGCCAGAACCCGCGCCCTGGACGTCGAAGCGCCGGCGTCGATCTGGTCGCCGAGCGCTTCGAAATAGTCGACCGCGGCGGCCATGCCGGCCACATTCTCATAGATGAAGGTGCCGGCCTCGATCTTATGCGGCGGCGCATCGGGAATGAATTCCTCGCGAAACGTCGGTAACCGCTCCAGCGCCGCCCGCTTGCCCCACAAAAAGCCCATGTGGGGGGCGAAAGCCTTGTATCCGGAGCAGACCAGATAGTCGCAATCCCAGGCCTGTACATCGATCGGGGCGTGGGGCGTGTAATGCACGCTATCCAGAAAAACCTCGGCGCCCACCTGATGCGCCGCCCTGGCGACCTCCGCCACATCGACCCTGGAGCCGAGCGCGTGGGACACGACGGTGCAGGCTACCAGCCGGGTGCGGTCTGAGAGGAGCGAGATCAAGTCTTCTACATGCAGGCGAAAGTCCGCCCGCATCCGCCACCAGACCATCCGCGCGCCCATCTTCTCCAGCTCCAGCCAGGTGGAGATGTTGGCATGGTGGTCCATGTCGGTGACCACGATCTCGTTGCGCTCGGGCTTGAGCGTCTGGCCCAGCGCCAGGCTGGCCAGGCGCATGAAGGAGGTGGCGTTCATGCCAAACGCGACCTCATCGGGGTCCGTCGCATTCAGCAGGCAGGCGACCTTGCGGCGCGCCTCCGTGATCACCCGATCGACTTCGATACTCTTCGGATAGCGCCCGCCGCGCTGGACATTGAACGTGAGCAGATGGTGCGCGACCGCGTCCAGCACATTTGTCGGGGCCTGGGCGCCGGCGGCGTTATCGAAATAGATGAAGGGCTCCGCCCGCTGCAGGGCCGGGAACTGGCGCCGGGCCCAGGTGAGGGGAAAACCTGTAACGGGTTTTTGCGCTAAGGCGGTCGACATCTCAGCGGCGCTCCAATCCAAGGCCAGTGTACTTAATGCTTTGCGGCATGCACGGCCAAGCTCTGCGCGGGAGTTGGGCGGTACGGCATGTGCGCCCGCCGCTCCGTCCTGCAAGCCTGAGCGCTGGCGACAGGGGCGCCATCACCGAACGCCGGCTCGCTTGGCCGCAAGGACGGCCATGAGACTGACGCCTGAGGCGAAAGTAAGATAGAAGCTCGGCGCCAGATTGCTGTTGGTGGCGTTGGTCAGCCAGGCGACAATCAGGGGCGCGAACCCACCGAAAATCGCCGCCGCCAGACTATAACTCAATGAAAGGCCGGTGCTACGGAACGAAGCTGGAAACAGCTCGGCCATCGCGGCGGTTGTGGGGCCGAAATAGGCGGCCGTCAGAATTCCCAGCACAGTCTCCACGCCTACCAGCAACCCTAAAGACGGTGCGGCGGCCAACAGCGCGAACAGGGGAACGGCGCCTAAGAATGTAAGCCCTGCGGCGACCGCCATGATCGGAAGCCGACCTATTCGGTCCGATAAAAGACCGAATAGAGGACAAAGACACAGCTCCAACGCGCCGAAAATCAGCGTTGATGTGAAGCCCCCGCCACCGGCGATGCCAAGGCGTTTGGTGGCAAAAATGGGAATATAGAGCAGGCTGTAGGAGCTCACGGTGGCCAAAATCACGAGGCCCACGCCGATCAGAATGCGCTGCTTTTGCTGATTGAACAATTTGAGCTGTGATAGCTGTCGTGCGCCCAGCGCGGCGAAGGCGCGGTTTTCATGCAGCTTGCTGCGAATATAGATGGCGACAGGACCTACCAGCAGGCCAAATACAAAGGGTAAGCGCCAGCCCCAGGCCATGACCTGGGTCTGACTCATGCCGACGCTCAGAAGTACGCCGAATCCGGACCCCATAAGCGACATCAAGCCTTGGCTCGCGGGCTGCCAGGACGAATAAAATCCGCTTCGCCTGGGATCCAATTCGGCCAGGAAAGCGGTCGAACTGCCAAATTCGCCGCCCGCGGAAAACCCCTGCAACAGGCGAGCGCTAAGGACGATGATCGAGGCTGTTCGTCCGACCATGGCGTAGGTCGGCGTGACCGCCAGAATGAAGGTGCCGGTCAGCATGAGGACGATGGCCAGCGTCATGGCGCGCTTGCGGCCCGCCCGGTCCGCATAGGCGCCCAAGAACAACGACCCCAAAGGCCGCATCAGAAACGTTAGCCCAAAGGTGCCAAGCGTAATCAGGAGCGACATCTCAGGGTCGTGGCTTGGAAAGAAAAGCTTCGCCATGGTCCCAGCGAGAAAGCCGTACACCACGATATCGAACCATTCCAAAGCGTTGCCGATCGCGACAGCCGTGACCGTCAGTACACGTCCCAGGCGATCCACAGCCATCGGATCGCCGGAATGTGGAACCCGTCCAGCCTCATCTGTCTCGGCGCCACCCTCCCACGCGCTTGGCTTACGCTTACGAGATTCAGCGGTCATTGGCCGAGGCTCCATGCTGGGTCGAATTGGGACTTGAGAACCAATGTATGTACCAGGCCAAGACTGGGGCAGGGCGCCGAATCAGCACTGCGCTGAAAAGCTGAATGTATCTCCAAGCGCATAACTGTCCTTAGGTCGAAACACTATCGGCGCACGCTCAGATTGATCCGGATGGTGCGCGGAAGCGTTCATGTGATTATTTCCTGAGCACATTTTAGCCTGGCGTTATGGGAACATTATTCCCCTATTTTCAGCGATTTGGCTTTATGACGGAAATATATTCCGTAAATATGCCAAACGGAGAACGGCGCTATGGATACCATCGACCTGTCCATACTTGGCGCACTTGAGCGAGACGCAAGGCAGTCGTTCGCCTCTTTGAGCGACGCCGTAGGCCTTTCAAAGACACCCTGCTGGGCGAGGGTGCAGGAGCTTGAGAAATCCGGTGCGATCCGAGGCTATTATGCAGATATCAATCCACGCGCTGTCGGCTTGGGTGTTTTCGCGTTTATCGCCGTCAAAATCGATTTCAATCAGAGGCAAGCGTTCGAGGCCGCCACCGCCAACAATGCGGCCATTTTAGAGTGCTATACCACGGCGGGCGAGGGCGATTATCTGTTGAAGATAGTGTGTAGAGACGTTGACGATCTCGACGATTTGCTGCGGTTCAATATCTCGCTCCTGCCCGGATTGCAAAGGTCGACGACGATGATTTGCCTAAAGACCGTCAAGGCCCGGAGTTCGACAACGGCCGCCGCGGAGCCCTACGTCCTCAAGACGCGCAAGCGGTGATTTTGTGCGGACCCTGGTGTTTACGACGCCTTAAATTGGAATGGCGAGGGCGGTCTGGATGCGGGAGGTGTCGTAGATCGCCCGCTTGGACTTGAAGCGCCAGCCATCCGAGGTGCGCAACACCACATCATCGTAGCGGCCGGTTTGATAGACCACGGACTGACCAAGCTGACTGGTGTTGATAACCAAATAGCTGGATTGCATCGCCACCGTGTTGTTCTCAACAGATTGCATGCTGAGGCCTGAAATGAAGTGGCGATAGACCACGGGCTGGAAGATATTGGCGTGGCGCAGACTCACCACGCGATCCCGAAGCATTTTCTTGCTATCGCAATAGATCACCGGCGCCGGCAGGTTTTGATCGACATTCTCCTTGGGAATGATTTCATAAAGACAGTCCTCGATGAACATGTCCGGCCATTGCTCCAGGGCGTCGGTATCGAGGGTGGAGATGTAGGCGTCTTGTAGCGCCAGCAGTTCCTGGCGCAGGGCGAGGTCGAGCGGCGCCATCAGACTTCGCCCGCCTCAGCGTCGTCAAACGCCATCAGCTTCTGATAACCCGCCCAAAACCGACGGATCAGCTTTTCGGTGATGAGCGTATCGCTCTGGGTTGGCGCGTCCTTCGCCATATCGATGACAGAGGTGACGTTCGCGTCGCGCGCGACCCCCTGCTGAACCAACTCGGTCGCCTCGGTATCCTCCATCGAGATATAGCCGGCGGGACCAACCAGATTGGCCTGCTTGATCCTCAACTTCCGCATGTCGGCGTCATCGTCCTCATAGCCGAAGAAATGGAACACCAGCTCAAAAGCATTGGGCCCCTTGGGCAGGAGCTGGCGGGCGACGAGGGTATTGTGGATCTGCTGGATCACAAGCTGGGGGAAGATGGGCTGGATATGGTTGGTGGCCAGAACCTCGTACTCTGGAATGAGGGCCAGGATGCTCTCGTCCTCCAGCACAAAGCCGCTGTCGAAGGACCGAATCTTCTGGTCTTTATAGGCGGCGGATGTCTCGCCCTGATCCTGCTTGATCGCCATGATGATACTGTGGAGCCCATGGGTCTCGTCAGTGACGCAGTGCGCCTTCATACCTACTCGGAAGATATTGAAGGTGGTGTGGAACAGGTGCAGCAGGCTGGCATGGTACGGGTCCTTGACGTTCTCGAGATAAAGCTTCCAATTTGAATTGGAAAATTGGCGTGTGCAGCCGAGATACTCGACCGGCTTATGGAAAATGCGGTCGATATAGCCGCCCATGACGGGGCCGATATAATTGGCCAGCGGCTCGACCGTCTCGCTAAAGCTGGCGAAGACCAGATCGGCATAGCTCTCGACCCTGAGCTTTCGCAGGCCATGCGCCTTGCGGTCGAAGTCGGTCGGCATCCCCACCTGGCCGTTCAGCCCGCGCAGGAAGGGGACGCCGAAGAGCTCCCCCTCCAGATTATATCGCCACTGGTGATAGACGCAGGCGTGGCTGGACGCGTTCCCGCGCAGCTGGCGGCAGACCATGGCGCCGCGATGAGCGCAGCGATTGACCCAGGCGGCGAGCCCGCCGGTCTCCGTTCGCGTCATGACCACCGGCGTGTCGCCGATGAAGGTGCTCTTGAAATCCCCAGGCGCCTTGATCTCCGCTTCCAACCCCAGAAAGCTCCAGGTCGGGCCACGGAAAATCCGTTCCTGCTCCCGGTCATAGACCGCCTGAGAGGTGAACACGCCGTACGGCACGCGCGAACCGTCATCGCGGGGAAAGACCGCCAGCGGTGTTGGTCCGGCCGGCGCCGGGGCGCAATCCAGGGTGTTCATCGCCGAGGCTCCTCTTTCAACCCGCTCTAGATTTTGCTTCGCCGCGCGAACCTGGCCAGCATCACGTCACCCGCGCGCGCGCGCGATAGTCCGATCGGTCCCAGGCGCGTGTGGTCAGCACGTCGGCCAGGATGTCCGCAGCCGTCCAGACATCGGCGTAGCTGGTGTAGAGGGGTGTGAAGCCAAAGCGAACAGCGTCCGGCGCGCGGAAGTCGCCAATCACGCCCCGTGCGATCAGAGCCTGACAGACCGCATAGGCGTGCGCATGCGCGAAGGAGACATGGCTGCCGCGATCCGCAAATCGCCTCGGGCTGATCAGGCTGAGGCCAAGATTTTCGCAGAGGTCCTCCACGGTCTCGACAAACAGTTCGCTCAACCCTTGCGCCTTCTGCGCGATCAGGATGGGATCGGCCATCCGCATCAGGTCGATCCCCTGTTCCAGAGCCAGGAGGCTCAGCATGGGCGGCGTGCCGCAGGCGAAGCGGTCGATATCGGCTTTCGGCTCATAGGCATCAATGAAGTCAAAGGGGCGTGCGTGCCCCATCCAACCCGCCAGGGGCGACTGCAGTTTGTTCTGCCAGCGCTCGGCCACGAACAGGAAGGCCGGCGCGCCGGGGCCGCCATTGAGATATTTGTAACCGCAGCCGACCGCGAGATCGGCCCCGCAGCCATTCAGATCAACCGGGATCGCGCCCACACTATGGCTCAGGTCCCAGAGCATCAGCGCGCCCTTGGCCTGGGCCGCCGCCGTAATCGCCGCCATATCCAGCTTGCGGCCCGTCTTGTAATGAACGTGGGTCAGCATGACGACGGCCACATCGTCGTCGATGGCGTCTATGATCTCGTCGGCTGCAACGGTCTTAAGCTGGCGCCCGGCCAGCATGTTGGTCAGGCCCTCGGCCATATAGAGGTCTGTTGGAAAGTTACCGGCCTCGGACAGAATGGTCGAGCGTCCACCGTTGTGGGCCAGGGCGGCGGCGAGAAGTTTGAAGACGTTGACGGAGGTGGAGTCGGCCACAATCACCTCGCCGACGCCTGCGCCGATCAGACTGGCGATCTTGTCCCCCAGACGCCGGGGCGCGCCGATCCAGTCATGCACGTTCCAGCTTCGGATCAGGCTTTGGCCCCACTCCTGCGCCAAGGCGACGGTCACCCGGTCGGGTGTGGCCACGGGCAAAGCGCCCAGCGAATTGCCGTCCAGATAAATGACGCCCTCTGGCAAATGGAATTGCGCGCGAAAATCGGCGAGAGGATCCGCCGCGTCTGCAGCCAGGACGGACGACGGCGGCGAGCGCGAAGCTAGGTGAGGTGAGGTGAAACTCATGCGCAGTGAGATAGCCCTGAACCGAACGAACATTGTTCCTAAATGGACAAAATTCGAGGCCACCTTGGTACGTGCGTTCTGGAAAACAACGTCTTGTCTGTTGAAGGGCTTCCAAATGGGACCCCGCCTCCATAGCGCATAACGTTTTGAATTTCCGGCGCATTGTCCGGAACACTTGAAATCCCGATGGGCGCCGATCAGAACCCCCTCAGTTGCCCAAATTCACTATCCTATTCAAGAACTTGATACCCGCAAAGGTGGGGTCCCACTTGGAAGCCGATGCACAATTCGTCCTTTCGAACAACACCACGCCAAGCTGGCGCTCGATCTCGTGCAGCCGGCGGCTCAAGGTCGATTGGCGTATGTTCAGAGCTTCCGCCGCCTGTCTCAGGCTGCGGTGCTGTGACGTTACGACCGCCAAACGCAAATCGCGAAGCTCTACATCCACGCTACTCACTTCATCGGCCCGCATACGGGCCGCCTTTCGCAAACTTTGCCTCCCCCTCTCCGGCCACCTTCATCGCGACGATACACGAAACCCGTGGTTCGATCCCTCGACTTGTCAGGCCGGCAATGGATCGGTGCCGCGATCGAGCAAGGCCAGATAGTCCGAATAGGCGTAGATCCGGCCGCGCTGCCGTCCCGTGGTCTCGCGCACGACCCCTATTTTGGCGAGATTTTCCAGCGCCGTGCTGGCGGTCGGGAAGGAGACGGCGAGTTTCGCGGAGACAGTCTGGATGGTGACGATCGGGCTGGCTTGCATCAGTTCGTGGACCCGGAGCGCCGACGGAGCCGCGCGGCCGAGGCCGGCGATCTGCTGTCGGTGAGCGTCGAACATGGCGATCAGATCGCGAGCCGTGGCGGCGGCTTGTTCCGCGGTCTCCGCGACGCCGGTCAGGAAGAATTCCATCCAGGTCTCCCACGTCCCAGCCTGCCGAACCTCCTGCAGGAGCCGGTAATAGTCGTCGCGCCGGGACTTCAGGAACAGGCTGAGATAGAGGATCGGCTCCCGCAACACCCCGGCCTCACACAGGATCAGCGTGATGAGCAGCCGGCCCAGGCGTCCGTTGCCGTCGAGAAAGGGATGGATCGTCTCGAACTGGACGTGGGCCAGGCCCGCCCGGATGAGCGGGGGCAGCGCCGCATCCTCGCTGTGCAGGAAGCGCTCCAGCGCATCGAGGCACTCGTCCAGCCGGTTCGGCGGAGGAGGCACGAACAGGGCGTTGCCCGGCCGGGTTCCGCCGATCCAGTTCTGCGAGCGGCGGAACTCGCCCGGTTGCTTCGCTGCGCCACGCCCTGATTTGAGCAGGATGGCGTGCATTTCGCGGATCAGCCGGAGCGACAGAGGAAATCCGCCCCGCATCCGGGAGACGCCATGCTCGATCGCCGCGACGTAGTTCGAGACCTCGGTCACGTCGTCGAGTTCGACCGTCGGCGTT
>Ga0209208_10006376_pt1 | contig 16263 bp, 10 predicted proteins | sample S1TSphfallax_3_FD_187694 | JGI IMG/M metagenome (GOLD analysis project Ga0209208, IMG submission 187694) | Host-associated microbial communities from peat moss isolated from Minnesota, USA - S1T2_Fd - Sphagnum fallax MG (SPAdes) (version 2) | ecosystem: Host-associated > Plants > Peat moss >...
ATTGTAACCTAGAATCTTGAGATCTAATTAATCTATCATGAACATTAAAGGGCTTTTGCAAATCCATAATATTTCAGGGAAATACCAAAAAAAAAAAAACTCTTCCAACTCACTAAATGAACCTTGCGTTTTGGTATCCCTACACTTAATTGCAAGGCTTTGCTACTAGGTGCTCTTATGGTAGCAATGCTAACCTCTTTGCTTTCATCATGGCAAGAATTGTTTCCATGCACATGGTTTGTAGAAATCTGCTTTAGAAGCAACCTTGGAGCTATGAGTTTGTTTGGAAATGATCACCTGGGTCCTTTTGTCTACTACAAGAAATGCCCTACCTCCTCATGGCTAGGGTGTTGGTTGTGATGCTGATCATTAAAATGATCTTGTGTGTTGCACAAAACACTTGCAATCTACACGACATCAAGGAGTGCGTGATAAGAAGTCCAAAATCTCTAATTAGTTGAATGTTTTTCTATAGCCCAACATCTTGAAATTTAATTAAGTTTTCCCCAACGTTAAAAGGTTCTTCCAAATCCCCCCCCCAAAAAAAGCTTCCAATTCACCATATGAGCACTATGTTTTGGAATCCCTAAACTTAGAATCCTTGCACTTAATTGTAAGGCTTTGTTACTAGGTGGACTTATGGTAGCAACTATAGCTCCTTTGCTTGCATGGCTTGCAAAAAATTTCCTTGGTCCAGCTGCTTGCTAAATTGCAAAAAATCACCTACGCCCTTTTGTTTGTTGTGGGAAATGTGGTACCTTTTACTCTTGCTTGGAGTGCCAATGGTGATGTTGATCATGAAAAGGTTTTTGTATGTCACACACATTGCTTGTAGTCTACATGATACAAAAAATGTGTGAAAAGAAGTTGACCTAGAATCTCCAATTAATTTAACCTTTTAAAGCCCATAATCTATACACCTATTTGATTTATTTCAAACCAAGGGCTTTTGAAAATCCGATTTATAGAAAAAAAAAAAAAAAAAAAAAAAAAAAACAGTATTCTTCCAATTTACCTTATTAGCCATGTGCTTTGAAATCCCTACACTTTATTGCAAGGGTCTACTGTTAAATGCATTTGTGGCAGACATTATGGCTCCTTTCCTTACACAACTTGCAAAACACTGCCCTGGAGGTTCATGTGTGCCACTACTTACAATTTGCATGATATCATAGAGTGCATGAAAAGAAGTCCAAAATCTTCAAACCAAGATAAAATTTTCATGAAAAAATGGCTTAGATCTCTATTCTAGATAACCCACCTAGCAATGGAAATTGTAAAACTTGGAAGGAAAGAAAATTAAAAAAACCAACTTGTTGGTTAGTCTCACCTTTTCTACTTTGTTTGAAATGTAATGTTTATGTTCTTTGTACCATTCATAGATGTCTTCCACCTTCCAACACATACATGTGTTGGTGCCATTTTCAATGAATAGAAGGGCTACCAATGTTGGCTCATGATTTAATATAAACTATTTAACAACATGGACCACCTGTTTTTACCCCCATAGATTGGCATTGAAAAAAACATTAATTTTTTCATCTTTTGTATCATTAAACCATGAACACACCATGCACAAATTTCAGTTGTGCACCTTCCATTGGAAGGGGTGAAAAATCCTAAGGAAATCTCTACCCCATTCCATAGACATTGTGTTTAGCTTGTTTTAAAAAATCCTATCATACATAGTGAATTGTGCATCAATATGTAGTTGTCCTGCTTCTTTTTCTTTGCAATGGAGTGATAAACTTTGATGCACTTTTCAACATCCTTCTATTCATACTAATATTCTGCAACTTCTACAAATGTAACTGTTGATTAATATCTATACTTAACTTTGGTAAAAAATTACTTGAAAAGAAACTAAGTTTTGGAGCTAAATAAGCTCTCTATCAAAACTACATCAATAGAAATTAACCTCAAGGTGTCATCCATAATGAACAACCATGTTCAAAGTATGTCACTTTAAGGTTTATGTAAACTTAATATTCAAAGACAAATTTTGAACCAAAAATAAAAATGATAAATTTATAAAAATCTTTGAAACAAAGTTACTTGGATCCAAAGCCGAAATGAAAGTGATAACATGCCTTGATCCAGAGTCAAAGTAATCCATGTTCAATCCAAGGTCATCTGCTTCCATCATGTTGCCATTAGACATGATGGTGAAAGTTGCCTTGAATATCGCCAAGACGTTGCTACCTTTCACACAACTCTTGTTTGGCCCAAACAAATTTACCTTGAAGGTTTGATCTTCATTATGTTTGTTCACAAAGGTCACCTTGGTAGTCATCTACAAGCAAACAAAATAAGTTGGTTCTCTAATTGTTCATTTTTATTAGTTCTAATTATGAAGATGAAGACTAAAACCAACAAAAATCTCAAAACAATTTTTTCTCCATAGACAAATAATCTCTCAATTGCCAAAAGAACCCCATAAAAAAATAATTCTTGTTTAACATAAGTTTGTAAAGGTTTCATCATCATTAATTCTAATTATTTGTTGGAATGATATCATCGAGAAGAACATGTAAAGGTAAAAATTAGCTAAGATGGCATTCAATCAATTTATTAAGATCAAAATTTTCAAACCTTGCAACACACACATGATATAGACACAAAGATAAAAACAAAATATAATTGCAATGTCAACATCATTGCTACTATAATGTTGTGACAAGTCGAAATGAAAATTTCTAGGGAAATAGAAATTGACATGCTTAACCAATGTTGAGCAAAGCGCCTTGCAAATTGTAAGAAATGTAGGTGTTGCAGAATTGATTAATTGTTGTTTTCTCCTCATCAGAATTGCTCCCAAATTTTTTTTCTTTCTCCCTTGTTCTTGTTGCCTTAGACAATAGGGTAGAAATAAAAGAAAAAAAACCTATAAATTAAAAAAAGAAACAAAAGCACTAACAAATGGAAAAGCGAAGGATACTAATACTAATAATTTCAATGAAACAATGTTTTGTGGAAAAGAAAAAACAAGGACACAATTCTATTTGCAAAAATTCTACTAAACTTCTTCATTATGCTAAATTTTGTGTGATTTCATTTTCTTCTTCATGAAAAACCTTTGTGTGCCATACATGAAGGAATTAACACTTGCTTGTTCATTCATCAAGCTTCATCCTCTTCTCTTCTATTAAATAAAATTTGTATCAATTTCTTTTGTTGGCCAATGTTTTTATAATACATGACATCAAAATTCCAACACAACTTCCATACTAAGCAAACTTGAACCCTTTTCACGGTGCCAAGATCGACTCTTGTGCCCTTGGTCATCTCTTTACATCTTCTTTTAAGTACCATAGGCTTTTCTTTTGTGTCAACTTGACACAATGCAAGTGGGACTAAGGTTTTTTCTAATGTTAGGCAATTCATTAAAACAATACATGTTTTTGCTGAGTCTTTATTCAGTTACATATCTACATTTAATTGATGGTTCTTAGAATTCAAATAATTGGCATTTGGTCATAACTAGTAGTTTTCAAATGTAAAAAAATGAAAGAACCTATCAAAGAGTTGTCGGTTATTTACTAACTATTTCATGAAAATCAACAAAAAATTGTCAATTTTTTGAGTTTTTCAAAGAATTGGAATTAACCAGTTTTTTTAATTCTAAATTTTTTTAACAATTGAAATTGGTGGTTCTTTGAAAATTCAAAGAACTACCACACACTGGTTTTTTCATGACATGGATGTAATAGTTTTACAAAATTGCTCCAATTTACAAACTTTCTCCCAATAATAAAATTTTTACAAAACAATGACCTAGAAAGTGCGTAGATTTAAACCAAAGTTGGGCGGGTTTTAAATACAACATCAATTATTTATAGGTTATCAAACCAATTATATAGATATATAACCGATAATGCTTAATATAAGAAAACCCCTCCCCCACAACCAACCTAATACCTGCTTTCAAAACTAACCCGACATAAATTTTAAAAGTCAAGAAACTTGGAAAGAACCAATATAGAACCATGATTCTTCCACATTTGTTAAATACCCAAATCTAATTTTTTGAAATACTCAAAAATGTTCAGTTCTTTGATTATGATTTTTTTGAAACACCTGGAATTGTTGGTTCTTTGAAAAATCAAAGAATCACCCACTATTACATACCCCAAATACCAAGTGTGGCTCACCTTAAAGGATTCTAGGTGGGGAGCTTTATCGTGTTTCTACATGTTTCCAATGGTGTTATCATGTATTCCATTATTATGTGCCAAAACTCAAATGTGCTTCATAAATAACACCTCATAATGTGCTTTCCAAGGGTGTTCACCATTAACACCGCAAGGGTTATTTTTGCTCTCCAAGGGTGTTCACAAATAAAAATTCATAATGTGCTCTCCAAGGGTGTTCACCAATAACACCCCAAGGGTGTTCCCAATATATTGTTTGGTCACACTTCTCCCCTTCTAACCAAAAAGGAAGGCACCCAATCTCCTCATAAATGTTGGAAGTTAAATGTTTTTAAATATTTCAATGACAATTGTTGAAACATTTTCTTACTTGAAAACCATAACATTAATGAAATTATCTTTGTGCCATAGTAAGTACCTTTACCATTTTTGCAAAAATAAAATAAAATCAATAAATGCAAGATGTTTTTAGAATAAATTGCCCAAAATGTTAAAAATTCTTTGCTTGAAAAAAAACCTATTTGTTGATTTTTTTTCTCCCACCTCTTAAATATTGTCGTTGGAAATGTTTAAGGAATTTGTTTTTTTCTTACCGAAATGCAAAAATGGAAAAAACATTTCTATATATGGCAAGACGTTGGAGTTTTATTTAAAGTTTTTTATTATCTTGTAATAGAAAATCAAGTTTGCTAACATAAACAAATAGTAATACAAATAGTATGCTAGAAAATTTTCACCAAATTGCTACCAAATTAACAACAAGAGTACAATTATGGTGAAAAATAATTTTGAAACATAATATTTTTATTTTACATTTATTTTTCATACTTTGATGAAATTTCACACACACAAAAACACTGGTGAAAGGAGTTTGTTAGATAAGAATTGTTAATGTTCACATGCAATTTGAATACTTGGCCTATGATTTATTAATTGAAAGAGTTATTAATAGAAATAAAACCCTATTTATTTATTGGCATTTCCAAGTTCCTAGTAAGGAAAGACTATGGAATAACTTTCATTTGGTCTATGCATTTTGATGAGAAATGTTCATCACAAACATGATGCATTTCTTGATATGTATTTTCTTGGAATTAGGAGTGACTAACACATAGTAGCAGTTGGGGAATAGTAGAAGGAGGATGCATTGAAAAGAATTCTTTTGTATCATGAAGTTCTTGTAGGAATTTCTAAGTTTTCTTTTGTTTTTATTTATTTTGGAGAAAACTTGATTGCTTGTCATCTTCTTCTTTGTGTTGTCACTATTCTTTCATCTTCATTTTTCATGAAGTTGATGGCTAGAAAGCACAATACAAAAGAGGAAGAGGAGGATCGAGAAGAGGAGAAGGAAAGAGGCAACAATAAACAACATACGTTCAGTAGCAAGACACATCATAGTAGTCATCATCACTTTGTAACAACAAAATAAAAAGAATCTTGTGAATGAACCCATCTTTCACCCTACTATGCACAATTCTCCAATGGTAGATTGGGTTCTAATGTTGAAAATCCCTATTGTGGAATTGGGTTTATGTCCTAAATAAATTGGACTAACAACCTATTCAAAGGTGGAGTCAATGGAAGTGATACAGTTCCAGATTTTAAGTGCCATCAACTCTGTTAGCACACTTGGCCTCTTTGAAAATGGTGATGATTTTGGGGAAGGTTCAATTGGAAGAGGTGTAGAGAAGTCAAACAACCTTTTGGAAAAAAATGGAAACAAAGGTGGGACGCTTATAGGTTGTACACCACCACCTATGAGGTCAAACTTGAAACTTGCCACAAACTATTGGAAGGATGCATGAAAAGCAACTGGAAATTGAATTTAGGGTTTTCAATTGATCCAAACCAAGATTTGGAAAAGTTTGGAACAATGGCTCACTACCTATGGAATCCAACTCCCTTGCAACCCAAATATTTTCAGAGTTCTTCTCTTGCCTTTTGCTCCTCTTTGAGAAGTTATTTGGAGGTTTAGGTAGGGTCCTAGGATGAATAAAGGGAAGGAGGTTAGTTTCACAATCCTTGCATAGAAATGTTATTGCCTCTGCAAAGGTAGTAGACAAAGCAATTTGTGACTCAAGAATGCTAGGAAACAAGCCACCAATGTGTGTAGGTGGCACTTAGGATTTGCTTGAAAGCACTCCTTCACTAAATTGGCTTGCACTTACCCCAAGGATAAGTGAAGGAACTTGAGGATCAGAGGGCAAAAAGTAGTGGCAACAATCTTAAGATTCTTATGAAACTGTTGTAATATTGTTGGCAATTTGATAAAGAAATGTGGCAAATGAGAGATGAAGCAACAACTTAGTAGAAATGATGGGTCTAGGACCTTCTTGTCCACCTAGAGTTGAAGATTTGAAAAAGTCCAACATTCTTGGCAACTTTATTTTAGATGAAAATTCAAAGCCTTTTGATGATCTTGATTGTGGTTCATTTGTTAGAAAAACATTGAGGCCTGTTGACTTGATTGAAGCCAAGTCTATTGACTACATGGCTTTCAACCCAATTTGTTATTCTTATTTCCAAGAAATGAGCCCTGCACAACTTGATTTACTACCAATGTGGTAACACCTACCAATGGAAACTCCCCTAGAAATAATTCCTTGGAACCCCCTAAGGTTTTGTCCTCACCACTATAGAGGGAGTTGTTTTGTTATGTGTCCATTTTCTGGGCAGATTTAATAACACCCCCCCCAAACATTTTTAACTTCTCCCCTTTCCATTTCTCTGCCAAATCACTAATAATTTGTCTTCTTGATAAACATAGGCGCTAGTCTTGTAGCATAAGTAACTAGTTTTCAAGTCCATGCCAACATACACATGTCCACAAAAGCATCAAGTTCATCCTCTGTCCAAGGTTGCACTTGGTGTTCAACAGTGTCATCTTTTTCTATTTATACTTCCTTTACTATCCTCCATTCCTCTCCACCCCATTAGCTCCCTACTACTAATTGAAAGTTCTTTCAAATGTCCATTTGTGTGGAAACATTTACTTCACCAAGATGATGAAAAGAAATGGAGGCAACATAACATATTTTTTGACTAGTTTATTATGGCTTGTTTAGTATAGTCATCAAAGAGAAATAAAGCTTAAGTGACATTAAATGTTTGGCGATTTATGAACTTGCACTTGGGAGGAAGCTACTTTAGATGGAGGGCAATGATGAAGATGAACCTACATTGAATTATGCAATAAGAGTTTTATGTCATTATTTGGCATGTTAGGGGATTTGTAGGGTGTTTAAGAGGACAATGTATCGACACATGTAAAAAATTGTTGATTTAATCGCAAGACTTGGAGATACTTTGATAGAAGAGGTTATTATTTTGGATGGACCAAGTCAAGATACATCAACAAATTTTTTTTGAATTTTTCCCACCTTCATCAACATCCAACGAGTTAAATCAATGTAGTGACCAACATCCAACAGGCCCATTAAGGTTGTGACCAACATCCAACATGCCCAATGAAGGTTGTGCCCAACATCAAACATGCCCAATTAAGGTTGTGACCAACATCCAACAAGCCCAATGAAGGTTGTGCCCAACATCAAACATGCCCAATTAAGGTTGTGACCAACATCCAACAAGCCCAATTAAGGTTGTGACCTTAAGACAAGCCTTAACCAACAAAATTGTGGAGCTTCAGGAAAAAAGGGATGTAAGCCAAATGCCCATCAACCTTCAAGATTACATGTTACATCAACTATTTGGGTCATTACAAGAGGGAGCCAATGTTCTTCAAGATGGGAAACTTGACTATGGTGCCTTGCCAATTAGCAAATTATTGACACTAGTTGGTTTAAAGCCTAAACTAATTAAGGGGTTTTCATTACCAACTTCATGGAAACAATTTCATAATTTGTATAGGGAGTTGGGGCTTGTAACAACAGAGAGGTGGCGATTGTGCACTGGGTTTACACAAGCACCACATGATCCCCATCTAATGTCCCCTAGTGTAGAGGACTTGTACGAAGGCTTTGAGGTTATGTGTTGTGAGTGTGGGCCTAATTTAGGACAAACATTTAAGAGGGATTCTAGGATGTTCTCATAGGTGCCTAATTTGCTTACAGATGAGGAAACACATATTAATGTATGATTATATGCCTATTGGACCATTGTTAACAAGCTTGTGTAGAAGTAGGAGCATTTGTGAGAAGATGTTGATGACATGGAAAGTTAAAGATAGGTGGTTGGGAAAAGATCCTAAGGTTTTTCCAAAAGTTATTAAAGAGCAATTTGATGGTAGCAAGTTTTGTGAATATTAGGCATTTTGGAATCCTGGAGGGGAGTGGGAGGCCGCTATAATTTCTCCCAATAGCAAATGTTCCCACTCTTTTCGAGCATTTTTTCTAGTTCAAAAGTGTGAAAAATGCTTCAACATTGGGATTTAGATACAAATTATTATAGGTTTCCATGCTCAGAATGTTCAACTCTTATCAATGTTCAAAATCACATGTTGAAAGTAAGTTTAAAACATTTCTATTAGTAGAGTTTTTTTTAGGTTTTGAAAAAAATAGTCTTGTTCGGTGGCTTCCAATTGTATATATAAATAGATAATTAGATAATTGTCAACCTCATATTTTTCCTTAGAGTAAAAGTAAACTTGCAGTAGATGTCCAAATATTTAAGCTCTAGTTACTAACAAAATAAACCTATCTAGATCCACAAATGTGTAGGAACTAGAGCTAATAAACTAATTAATAACCAATTGTTAAAGATTTGATAAGGTCCAATAGAAAGTAAACAAAGACCATCAAACTTAGTGTTTCTTGTCATGCATTAATATACTTTGTGTGCATTTGCAAGGCGGTTGATGTTTCATTGGGATGGATTTTCTTCTACAAAGACAAGTTTAAAGAATTGTTGGACAATGGATTTGAGCAGATTGAATTGTGGGAAAACAAACCATTAGATCCTATTCCTATTATGTTCATTCCATCAAGTTCAAGAAAAATAATCAAATAAGCCAACCCCCACATTTTGACAACATTTTAAAAATCTTTCATGACAAACTTAGAAAGGTTGTTTGTAGATGCATTCCTAGTCCAATATGCATATCCTATAGAATCATTTAGTGAATGCATGTTTGATGATTTACCTTCTGGTTTGGCTACTTTGCATGCCATAGTGATGGCATGAGCTAGTGATCATCTTGCCCAATGTAAAGTGGGAGCAGTGAAAAGTGGGGGGTATTCTGGGTGTCGACGTCACTATGTTACATCAAGATGGTGTGCTTGATCCAACAATAAGGGTTTGGTGGAATACCATGACAATAGAAAACATAAAAGGCATCCATATGTCGTGCGATGTGTAAAGGACATGGCATTCGCATTGAAGCAATGGCAGGAACTTCCAATTGGCAAGGAAAGGGATGAGGTTGGTCATGAAGTGAACATTTCAAGCCAATCATGTCTTTGGAGGTTGTACAACTTGTATGGCTTTGACATTTCTCGTGACCTCACATATGATGTGATGCACACTTTAGCATTGCGTGTCTTCAAGAAATATGTCCACATGTTGGTCAAATATGTTGAAGGAAATGGGAAGATAAAAGATTTGGATGGTGCATTCAAATTGTGAAGAAGTTGAATCTTGCCACACTTGGAGCAATGTGGCCCTAGGAGTACAAAATCTCTAGGGCTTTATAAGGTTGAGGAGTACCAAATCTTTGTTATGTGGTGCTTACCACATGTCCTATATCATTTAGATTTGGGCTTATACTCCATTTTGGGTGGGATAGGTGCAATGCTCACTAAGGTAAGAAGGTTATTTTACACCCATAGCTAAAGTTATGGATGCACTTCTCAAAGTAGGCAGAATGTTCGGGAATTGTTAGCAGCATGGTGTGTGCGCTTAGAGGAAAGTGTTGGGCCCATTTCATCTTTGTTGGAAAATGTTGGAGGTATTCACTCTGGGGGTTTTTCTTTGGGCTATCTAGTGTTAAGGTGACAACATTTCTTTTGAAAATGATGGCAAACAGATGTTTTGTAGGTTTTCTAGTTGCCAAATCTCATATAAGTCTTTTTGAAAGATTGAAAAAATTTTGTACTAAGTTTCAATCAGGTAGAAATTTTTTTTAAAAAAATTTTAAATAATAATTTAACTTTTTTTCTCACCTATAGTAGTTAGATTCGATTTAATCATCTTATGGTTAATTGATAGCTTAGCTATATTACAAAATTGAAAATTAAAGCCTTGGTAGGACCATTGATATTTCATTTTGTGAAACTAGTCCATAGAGTGTGTTTTTTATTATGAGCTTTATCACTTCAAAAATATATTGCAAGAATATAATCCATGGAACTTTGTGTTTGGGCACACAGGTAGCAGAGAACTTATAGATGATGTGGAGAGGCACGGTTGCCATGATATTTTTTGGTGTTACCCTTTTGAAAGGGAAATTTCCAGAGTTGTGAACATTTCATCTAATCAAAAGACAAGTGAAGTCACCTACACTGGTTATTATGTTAAGTAGATATTCACAAAGATCCATAGAGCTATGCAACTAGACAATGATGGTCTATTCTTGGGTGGAAGAGCTTAAATCTTCATTTGATTTTTAGAAATTTCTTATATGATTTTTTTCAAAATTTTATTAATAACTTTTAATTTAGATGTATGAGTCCATCTAATTTATCCACATCTATATTAGCTATATGTATTATATTAATCAAAATTAATTCTTTACATGTTGTAGTTCATTATGTCTATTTCTAATCATATTAAATTGTTAATAATCATTTTTGAATCATTGTAAAATAATTGTATGATCCCATTGTCTATGTAATGACACATCATTTCGTCCATGTCATTTGCATAATTTGTTTTTAGTCATATTTTAAATGACTTTATTTTAATCATGTTTTGAAGTGATATTTAAAACCATCCACATCACTTTGTCATCAATCATGGATGTCATATGGATGAAAACTTGCAATGAAAAAATGATATCATCCTTCCTATTACCATGTCATCATCTACTAGTCGAATGCACCACTAATATATGACTACAACTTTTTCCACATAGTATTAAAGTTATATCCTATGACTATAGTCATGTAGTCATTTATGACATCTAGTCATTGATTTTTTGGTTCAAAGGATATAATTCCTTCTAGTGATTCTGGAAATGGGTTTTGAAGCAAAAATGGGATTTCAAAAAGACACCGAAATTTTAATTATAAAAGAAGAGGCTAGGTTTCAAGGTATTTGTTGGGTTTACGCCCCTCTCAAATGCTGGGTTGTGGATGCACCAAGAAGCTTATCCCAAATTTGTTAATGTTAGATGCATTTCAAATTAGATTTGTGATTCCCCCAATTTTGACACATGTGACAATTCCGTCATCATTTGAAGATTTACTATAATGTAATGTAGGTAGCAAAACAAGTAAAATTGTAGTTAATGGCAATAGCAATCTAGGGTGGTTGACAATGCTTAAGATGTTTTGTGTATAATTATGAGAAGGGCCCACATGTGTGACATGGAAGGCCTAGTGGTGGGGCATTGTGACTCGGAGTAGGCATTAGATAGAGTTTGATTTGGGGGTTAAATAATGTCTTGCCATTGTGTGTGTACATAGTTATTATTGTTGTTTGTTTGGCTTTCTTTCTTGTCTACCTTTGGCCCAATCTATCAATTCATCTTTTTCAAAAGAGATGGATGATGCCCAAACACACTTTGAACCCATATTATGCACATTTTGGGCTTGTACAACAACTATTACAACCCCAAAATGTATGTAACATGACATAAAGTGTGTATGGGCATTGCCACACACATCTTGAACATAAAGAAGGCAATTTAAGAAAAAAAGGCAAGTAATGTTTTTGTACTACCTACAATAACAACTATGTGCATATAATGTTGGGGTAGGGCATCTAGAATTTAGAAAAAATACAAAGTTTTATGTCACATATTTATCATATATGTCTTTTTGTAGGGAAAACAAGGTTGTTTTGAATCCAAGAAGATATTCAATTATGGAGTGTCATTGTTGTGTGGAAAATCACCATGATGATCATCAATTAAAATGCAAGATAATGAATCATGATCATCATTTTGAAATCACATCAAGCATCCCAAGTTAAAACATATAAGCCAACAATTTGTTGTAGAGGACTAAGTGGCCACTTAATTATAATCCAAATGATTAATCTTATTAATTTTGTTGCAAAAGGCCAACTTGCCACCTGATTTTAATCCAAACAATTGGCCTTTATTAATTTCATTGTAAAGTATCAACTCACCACCTTATTCTAATCCAAACAATTGACCTTTATAATTTCATTGCAAAGGATCAAATGAACATCTTATTTTAATCCAACAATAAATTTTTTATTAATTTCATTGCAAAGGACCACCTATGGCCACTTGATTCAAATTTAAGTCATTTTGGATAGTTGTTTGATATGTCAAAATTGTTTATGGATATTTATGGACAATTCTAAAGTTCAAAATTAATTAAATACATGTTATTTGGAGTAGAATTCAATATAAATTCTTGAATTTTTTAACAATATAATCAATTGATTAATTTGAATATTTTTGAGTTCAAAAGTCCACTATTGATGATGAATGCATTACTCTTAAAAAATAATTTTGCAAATGTCTTCATAATTAAATTGTTAGTTTAAATTGAATCATCATTTTGTATTTAAAATTAAATTATTCACCATAAGCATTTAAATAGAAAACACCTTACAAAAATTATTTTATTGATGCCAAAAGTGAGGCACCATACCTTATGTTCACTTGGAGTTTTCTTTTAATTCACTTTGTCTTATTTGCCATTCAATTAATGCATCAACCTATTTCTTCAACTATCTACGAATAAACCTCAAAGGTCCCATGTTGTGGAATGACTCCACTTCAAACACCTTGAGCCAAAGATTCCAATGCACAAGTTAAAGAAAAATAATACTAGCAAGAAGTAGTTCATAAAAAACATAACTTTCCCTTTTTGGAACCATTCTACTCATTTCATTCTTGGTTCCATATCGAGGACCTCAAGTTTAGACATCTTTGCTTACAACACCTTGTATCCTATTTTTATTTGAATAACCAGGGTAATAGATTTTATTTTATTTTGTTGAAGTTATTTAAACTCTTCATTCAAGGCTTGAACTTTGTCTTTTTACCTTGGTTTTATCCGATAATAACTAACTCACCCATCAGAAGTTAAGAGGGGGTTTTAGACTTGAAGGTTAATTTTTCTATTCATCCTTCTAATTGTTTGTCACTTTCTTGCCTTGTCTATCCTCCTTTTAGAAAATTTCAAACTTTTCCTTTTCCTTCTTACCTTTTCCTATTGCATCCATTCCCAGTTGGGGTACCAAAACGGAGTGTCTAATTGAAAAAGGACTGCAAAGGACAACTTTGGATTTTTGTTTGTCTTACATTATTATAATTATAGTGGATTGTTGTATGCCAATAGATAAAATGATGTTTTCTTAAATTAATAAAAATATTTTAAAATCATTTGAATATTATGTTAATGCCTTTTGAGTCCTATAAACTAAAGGAATCAAGTTTTAAAGTACATTTGCAAAAAAATAATTAAAAAAAAGCATAAAATCATACAATTGATTTCAATTTTTTTATACAACAAAAATAGAATTAAATACCCTCAGTAAATACAGCCTTTATTATAATAGAAGTTTTGTGATGGTTTAGCTTTGAATGTGACTCCTAAATCTGTAACCTTATGTTATCTAGAAACTAAGTTATGTTAAATTCCCTAATACTACATACGTGAAGAGCAATTACAATAGTAGAGCAACACGTGATTAAAAAAATCAATTTGTAAACAGGATTCCAAAACCAGTAAATCATGTACATGTACAATGAATTCATTGATTGAATGGACATTCTTGATTAATGACCGTCCATTCCCTGAGGATAATATCAGGTAGGGATTTGCCAAGCATGTTCTGGAGGTGTTACCAAACACAGAACCATTACTGAACCTGCGAATGAACATGTGAAGGAACTCATGGAAACATTCTATTTGGGAGAAGAAGAAGAAGAAGAGAATATAAATGCATACATGAACTTACATACACATTAAGTTAATATATTCATCTATGGATTACACATGATGTACATCCCCATCATGTTTTCCTTATGTATCTAGTACATGATACCAAGTATGCATAATATATCTATATCAAGAGGATACACACACTCAATATATAAGAAAGATAGGTGGTCTTAATCATATCTATGAACGGACATTAGGTAAGGGTACACTGGTTTCAGGTCCATGGTCCAAGTGATTTCTAGGATTGTTCACTAATCTTAATGAGGGTTCCTCTTTTGATAACTTGGCACCGGAACATTTCCTATTTGGTTTGGAAGAAATTGTCACTTCTTTTTTGCAGAGGCAATCCTCTTGCAAAATGAAGTTTTGTCCATATGAAACAAAAACCCTAGTAGATGTCGTCTTCCCTATGGCTAATTTGCCTATGCATTGGAGTAGGCTTGGTCACTGTAGCCTCATACCAATCATTGGCATTGCTCAAAAGTTGTATGCCCATCATCTGCGTCTTAATTGTATGAGTTACATTAGCCCACTTTGTCTTCAACGTGAAATCTATATACAAGAAAAGTGGACTGGAGAAACTCAAAAGCTTCCGTAAGAAGCGAAGTAAGAATCCCAAACAGACAAATGCTCCAACTGTAGTAGTGGCTATGACTTTCCGTCGAAACTCAATAGTATCGGTTACAATAGCAAAGCCTGCAGTTGCAAAAGCACATATGGCAAATGCAATTGAAAATGCCAAACAAAAGGAAGCTGCAACAACCGAGTGTTCGGCTTCAGCAAGTGGCGGGCCTTTAATCGGCATGGCAGCAGTTGCTGCAGCAAGAAACGTGGATACGGCAAAGTAGAAACACAAGCTATTGAACACCCAAAACAGTTGAGAGTCGCCGGCAGTTGGTAAGGTTAACCACGCTGTAAATGTGACTGTTGCAAGAAGTGCAGCACCCACCAAAATTGCATTGGCAGTGTTGGAATATGCCTTGCTTTTGTTGGAGGTGAGCTCATAATATGAATGCAACTGAAGCACCATCGGGTAATCACGGTTGTCCATAGCAATGTCCAAAGCTGTCTTTCCATCGATGTCTTTTACAGTGGTCTTGATAGTATCTTTTTGTCGTAATAACGTTTTCACTGCAGAATAGTTGAAATGTGTGATCGCGATGTGGAGTGGCGTCTGGCCTTTATGGTCACGACGGTTTAGAGCTTCTGGGCAGTTGGCGTGGATAAAATTGATCAGTGCTTTGGAAATTTCGTCATTCTCCTCACCCGTTGCTCTCCAGTTTGCTGCTACAGCAAAGTGAAGAGGTGTGCATTGGTAAGACCGGTCATGAGCACCCACATTTATGATCTCGTCCTTGTGCTCTGGATGCCAAATTAAAAGCGATTCCACAGCTTTTTTGAATTGGCCCCTCACAGCCAAGTGTAAGGCAGTGACTCTTGAGACTCCAAAGATTTTGTCTTCCAAGATGTTGGCTGCATGAGATTTGTTCACCACCAAATTGGGGTTAATATTTTTTCCATTCAGCAACTCTTGGATCACAAGTACTCTCTGGTCGTCATGATCAGGTGAATGGGCAGCCAAGTGCAAAGGTGTATAACCAAATTGGTCCTGCACATTCATATCTACCCCTGGCACCGTACAAATGTATCTCACAATCTCAGCCTGCCCATTGGAGGCTGCCATATGCAATGCTGTTCTACCCTTCTGAACAGCAGGTAATGCACTCCCCAATATCAGATGCTGCATCTCTTTAATTAGATTAGGATGGTCGCTTATGTACTTCTCCTTCAATTTCTTTGGAGACTCGGAAGACCAGTCAGCCTTAGAATTCAGGTTAACACCAGCCCATAACTTGAGGAATTTTTCAGGGGGGCCAACCATGGCTGCATCCATTAAGTCGCTACGAGATTCAGGAATCAAATCTTGATGATCGCCCTCTGCTGTCAGTGCTCCTACCAGCTTTCGCAGCTCTTTATCAGCTGACTCTTGCAGACTGTTGCCGAAATTGAAGGCGTCCCATAATCCCATTTTGTGCTTTGAATGTGGCGTCTCCATCCCACTTGTCAAA
>Ga0209208_10006377_pt1 | contig 16259 bp, 17 predicted proteins | sample S1TSphfallax_3_FD_187694 | JGI IMG/M metagenome (GOLD analysis project Ga0209208, IMG submission 187694) | Host-associated microbial communities from peat moss isolated from Minnesota, USA - S1T2_Fd - Sphagnum fallax MG (SPAdes) (version 2) | ecosystem: Host-associated > Plants > Peat moss >...
CAACGATATTGGCGACGTTTGCAAGGAGCTCTTTCTGATTCAACGATATTGGCGACGTTTGCAAGGAGCTCTTTCTGATTCAACGATATTGGCGACGTTTGCAAGGAGCTCTTTCTGATTCAACGATTTTGGCAGGTAGCAAGGAGCTCCAAGGGAATCAACGATTCTGCCGAGGTTTACAACGAGCTCTTACTGATTCAACGATTTTGGCGAGGTTTTCCTCTGTTGTTGTAGATAGAAGGTTTTGGTTAACAAACCTGTTCCCGCACCCCCATCATCGCTAGAGGCTGTCTCACCGCTGTTCTGTTGGTATAGGGCTTCAAACGAAATGGCAGAGATTAGAAAAGGGAGTGAGGAGACTGCGCGTGCGTCTAACCCCATGAAGGACGAGACTTTCAAACCAGTTGCCGACTCCAAGGTGAGCTTTATCTCTTCAAGAGTTGTATTCCAGAGAATGAATATTCCCTACAGAGCCACAAGTGTATGCGGGATTTCTTTTCAGATTCCATGTCTCCAATGAGGGGGAATCCACATTATTGTAGCGTGATGAATTTTCAGGGTGCGTTAGGAAGATGTAGTGCTAGAAATTGAGCTTGGCAGTATCACAATCCAGATGTTGGAACAGCCAAAGAATGTGGGGCAACGAGCCCAGCTTCTGTTGGGTTGTATTGGGAGCAGAGCACCGGAGCAGAAGATGTAACTATGGGTAGATATGTGTGTTGAGTTGAGAGTCGAGACAGAGAGGAGGCAGTAAATTAACCAAAGTTGTTGTGCAATCAACACAGCATAAGCCATCAAGGGAGAGTGAACAGTATCAGGTCCTGGAAGAAGTCACGTTTATGGTTTGAATACAAAACAAAAGAATTTTTTTGTGATGTAATACTCGCCTGGACATGAACTTCAAGGTATTCTACATTCAATTCGAAAATAGATATATTTGCTAGTTTCAAGATTTCCACACAATGGTCCATAAAACCTGTGAAACCCTTGGTTGATCCTGAACCAAAGTAATGGTTCCAGAATAGAATCAGACCCCCAGAGATTGCAAAGACTGAATGCTATGGATGATATTCACCCATTCTATTGTTGACTCAATGCAGAGTATGGAACTAAAAGGAGGAGCAGGAAGTGACAATTTAACACCAGAGTCAGTTGACTCTGCAGTCAAGGCTCCAGGGATGTTGCAAAGAATGGCAGAAGAGGTACAAGCAGTTGGAGAGAGCATATGGGAGTCAATAGTGCCACCCAAAAACTGAAATGGGCTTTTAAAGCAATCCTTGACAAGATGGCAACTCAGCTCACTCATAGCTTGTGCACTCAAAGTTATGCACAACCTGTGGGGGAAACACTTTGATGCTTCAATACCTGCAAACTGATGATGGGAATTTGGACAGATATGCTCTTTGGTTCCAGGCCAAATCAAGTGATTTGTTGCACTGAGAAGACATATCTCCTTTGAACCTAAAATCGAGATGGGCTTGATCTAGGGTTCTAGTTTGCTGGGAAGGCTATTGCAATTGGATGCTGAAATTTAAATGAAGCTTTTGTTGCCTTGTTCAATGCTTGATAAGTTCTACAGTGGGCATTCTGCGTGATGAACTCTCAGGCTCTATGCACAGCTATTAACTATCAAACCCCAGAAAGAAGGAATGTATTCACATCAATGAACTTGCAAAGCAGGACAAAACCCTGAAATTCATTTGCATTCAGCAAGAAGTACATTTTATCAGGTGGGAAAGGCTGGTTGCATTCAATGGAAGTTCATTTGCATTCAGCCAAACATCAACATGAAAGGTGTGAAGATTTCATCCATCCAAGCCTCTGTCCCTTCATGTGAATCTCCACAAAGCTTCATCACATGCACACTCACTCTTGGCAACCCAAATTTTACAACCTCTCCTACTTTCTTTGCATATACCTTGTTGGTGTTTTGGGGGAAGGATATGATTGTCAACAATATTAAGGGAGTGTGAGTACTCATCAGTGGTGCAAGCAGTCCATCCATAGAGCACAAATGGGGAGGGAGTGCATCCTGGAGACTGAAACATGTCTGTGCACTGCCTGCACAACACACCTAACTTAAAGGTTGGTTGGCCAGACCCACAGTGCAATGGATTGAAACAGAGGCAGTGTCAAATGGTGACAGTGTTAGTGTTAGTTTATTTTCTATCTTTTACTGCTCACTTGCACAGCCACTTTTTGTTTTGAAAACTTGCTCCTCCAGAGAAGTTTACAGAATGGTTTGTACTAATAGAAACTTGTGCTGGCTAAGTGTTTCACCAAGCATGCTAGAGCACAACTAAAGTTGAGCTAGCTCAATGGGAAAGAGTAAAGGATTTCATTGAATCAAGATCCTTGTAGTCTGTTAAGTGTGGTGGAAATTTCGCTCCACTTTATAGATAAGGTATTCACTGAAAATGCACACTAAAGATATTTTTGTTATTATGGGCGAGAGATTTCTCATTGTATTCTGGTGCTCAATGCACTGTAATGAACCTATTTGCTTGTGTTTGGTCATGTTCTAGGAATGAGATGTGCATCCAATTCAAAGTCACAAAGGAAGATCTCCAACCTTTCCCAGGATTGCACAAGAACTTGGCACACTGCAACATGGTTCATATGCTATGAGAAAACTTCTGCAATGTCTATGAAATACTTCCCCAACTACAGGAGCCTTTGTGCCACACAGTTTCTGTCTGCCTGACTATATCTTTCAAAGGGAAGATACACCAAAATAACTGTTCACCAAAGACTCCATTGTCACAGTTGTGACTATCAAACACCAATGCAACCATGGATTTCGCCAGTTTGCAAAAACTTTCCATATGATCAGAGTGATATATCTCTACATTACCTCACAGTCAATACAAAGCTGCACCTGAAAGCTATTTGAAACGCATAGTAACTGGAATTTAGTGGTTGAACCCCATTCAAACTCTCATGGAGACATTGAATGTATGAAGGACTGGCACTCTCAAACGTGGTAATTCAAATTGCAAGCATGAGCTAAATTTTGAAGAGTACTAAGCATCTCTCTTCAGAAAAAACTGTCTCTACAAGTTCATAATTGATTGGGATGTCTAACCCTGGAGTTTGCAATGTTTTACAAGACCATCTATAATCCGAAATACTACCAGAGGAACAAAAGTCACCTCTCCCTTGAGAACTGCTCACAATAAGATGCAGACACATGAGATAGCAGTCTCATACTACCTGTACTGTTGAGGAAGCTTAAAACCAGGAACAACAAATTTTCCAGTATACATGGCGCCTGTTAGAGGCATTACATTCCAGTACATAGTTAAGTTGAAATCAAGACCCCGCAAGTTATTCCCCTGCATCACATGACACAACCACACATTTTGACATGCTGCTTCTCAAAGAACAAACAGTGGGATCCAAGAAGTCAGTCCACAAACTCGACAAAAACATTTCAGCAAACCAATTTTTCACCTCAGGCTCTGAAACAAAGGATGTGTTGCGTTCAATGCAATTCAAAATCAGAGATCAAAATGTGACCAACATAGTGTTTGAATCTAATTTTTCTCTGGAAATGCTGGTCTGTTGAGACAAGAAAGTCCCGTTTGCCAAAGTCTCAGCTTCAAGAAGTGGAATATTTTACCTAACTGAAGTCACAGAATCCCATCGAGGCATGATGGCTTGTGGATAGAACTACCTCCTTTGAATTAATTCTCTCAAGTTCCTGGCTTAACAAGCTGGCATAAAGGCCTATGAACATGCTGCAATCGAGGAGTAAAACTGAGTTCAAGATACTAACCTGATCAACAAAGCTGTATTTATTGCGAGTGCGACGCCAAATGGTGGCATTCTCTTTTCTCTCCACAATAATGTCCCACAAAGATACCTGACCAAGAGGCAACAATAGTTAGAGTGACACTAACTTTCAATTTACATTACAAAGTTAACTCAAAAGGTTATAACCCAAACAATACTGAGAGAAATAAATGAAGAAGTTTAAATTGAGATTGAAATTCACCTGGTTTAGCACATTCTTTGGAGTTGCATACTCAGCAGCAACAAACACAAAAAGCTGGAATCAAGGCAGCAGCCACAGCTTGTCAACCAATTATTCTCCATAGCTTTTTGTAAGTATTCCTTGATGGCAAGTGTGCAAGGAACAACAGCCATACCTGTTTTGTATTCCATGTGAATAATGATTGAAGGTCTGCTGTAATATTTAAAATTAACTTCACCTGCAATCAAATGGTGATTTCCCACAACAAATGAGCTGATCCACAGACAATTGACTGCAAACAACTGCAACTGAGCAGCTGTCTTTGGCATCTTCAAAAGGATCAGAATTAGTGCATATTTTTAGGACCTGGCTTAATACGTTGGTGCACTTGCTACAGTCCCTGCTTGCAAGATTGTGGTTTCAACACCTCAGGTTTTGATGGGTATACATGAAAACTCATTCTGCCACTCCATTGTGGTTATTATTGAAAGCTAGAATTATTTTCAAGCATCTTGATTGTTCCACATAAAGCTGAAAATCCAACATGACAGAAGGAACAGATTAGCAATATACAAAGCACACACAGAATGGAAAAAGATATACCTCGTCATTGCCATTTGGTAACCTTTGGAAGGATTCCACATGCAAAATCTGTTCCACCACAACCCAACCAGATTTCATAAAATTGTAATATCCATACCATCAAAGTTTTGGTCACCTGAATCCTGCCAAATGCTTGCAGATGCACAAGCACATAAGAATAATTTAATACGTCAGATTTGACAGCAGAAACAAAATGTTGGTGAATCACGGATTCCAAAGTCAAATTGATGATACAAAACAGCCCCAAGTTCGCAATAACCTGAAATTTACCCCAAGGGCATGCAGACAGAGAGGCTTCTTCAAGAATTTGCAGATTTCAGCAACACTAGAGGCAAAGAGTAGGAAACTTGAGCCAAATGACTTGAAATTCCAACCTTAAAGCACTCACACACACGTAGAAACCGGACACTCTGGAACAAAAGCCTTGGATTCGACCATAACTGGAAACCTAGACTCGAAAAGCCAGACTACATCTCATAGCAACTAGATGCATAGATGAGAAGGAAAGGTAATGCCAGGAACCTTAGGAGGGATTGAAAAAGAACGGCTACGTTAGGACAGTGATTGAGACGCATACCTGGAGATCGACGGAAGGCGAAGTGTAATGCAAGTTGTCGGAAAGAGAAGCCAAACAACAGAGTGCAGCCAGCAGGGTGATGCCGAAGGTGAGCACCGCATTTGCCCGGAACATCAACGAATGCATCGCTCCCTGCTCTGCAACACCACCCAAAATCCCTGCTGTGATCTTTGTGCCGCTGGGATCCGCTCCTCGTCTCAGCTTGTTTTCTTCTCGCGCGCACTGCTTTTGCTTTCGCGGCACGCCCAGTCTTGTGCCCCTGAGCAATTAGGGTTTCATGTTTTTTCGTCGTTGGTACTTAGTACTAAGTGTTTTTTTTTTTTTTTCTTTTTGTTGGTTCTGCCCTTCAGGGTCCAAAGTAGATACTAGAGACATTGTGTTGCACCCAGAAATGGGCCAAAGTTTGGTATCCATATAATCTAAGGTGATGTGGTGTCTACTAGGTATAGAAACATTTCCACACAACTCAAGGTTTCACTTGGGCTTCACCATGCTAACCAGCAATTTAGTATGTTGAATATTTGTCATCCTTGCAGATATCATTTAAAGGGCAAAGCCATTATGTTACTCGTTGCTTGTTTGAAGTTTTTATATGACTAGTGTTTTAGTTATAATTTTACATTTGTGATCCACATTGCTACATGCTACTAGTGATGATCAACTAATGAAAAGAATGAATTGATTCTTTGTAAAAAGAATAAGTTCTGTTCAATTGAAAATATTAAATGTAACTTGAATTGAATTGGGTTTATTTTAAATTCTTAAATTTAATTGAATTCATAAATTGAATTCAAATGAATTGAACTGAAATTCAACTAAATTGAATGGAATTGAAATTTTATTCAATTAAAGTTCAATTGGATTTAAATGAACAATTCAAATTCAATTGAATTCAAATGAATTGAACTGAAATTCAACTAAATTGAATGGAATTGAAATTTTATTCAATTAAAGTTCAATTGGATTTAAATGAACAATTCAAATTCAATTGAAAAGAAATGGGATACAAATTGATGTAAAAGATATTAAAAATTTGCTTGTGACCATTATGTTGAACAGAAAACTTTGAAAAGGTGCCTTTCCATTCTTCTTCACTTGGGAATCAACTAAACAAATTTTAATTTGGAATTGTCCAAAGGAAAACTTATTGGAACTATTCAAATAACGATTTATAGGAATTGTCCAAAGGACAAGTTATTGAAATTGTTCAAACAATGATTTATGGAACTTAAAGTTATCTTATCTAGATCAATTTTGACAAATCATTGTCATTGAAATTTCATGATTTTTTGGTGAAAAAACACACTTTTTAAAGACATTTTCAAATTTCTTTGCAAAATAGCTAAAAATTTGCCACCCTAAAAAAATAACCTACTATTATTGTATACATATTTGTATTCAATAGTCTAAATTCAATGGATGTAACTAAAGTCCTTGCTTTCCTTGACTTCATTTTTTTCTGCTTGCTTTACCAACAACTTGTGTTTTAAATTCCCACATATTTTCATAAAGTTCCGATAGAATTCACAAAGTTAGTCAATTTCTTACTTTAGCTACCAAATCACGGGGTCTCTATATTGTTGTTCACTTGTTCTATATTTATGTTGTGTCCCATGGTACCTTATTTTGCTTTAACTTGTGATTTTGTGGGTTCCCATGGTGCTTATTTGAACCTAACGTTAAACAATAAAAAACAAGCAACTCATTGTTGAATGACTCTACCTTTTGTGGCAAGTTTAAACTAAAAACTTCCATTCCCAAATCTAGAACTTTTCATCTAGATGCTTACATTTCTATGGAAAATTCCCATCCATAATATGCACACATAATATTTTAGATGTGATTTTTACATTGGATCAAGTTCAAGCCAAAATTTTATGCCCAAATCTTACACCAGTGCATAGTCTTTTCCCTATGAGAATTGCCAATAAATGATGATGAATTTGGTCCAATCTAACATGTGCATTTTTCCGTGCTTGGTTTTGATGACCTTGGGTTTGAATTTGATGTGTGACTAGTGAAGTTTGCAATGGGTGTAAGTCCATGCCCCATGTTCAATTCATTATGTATTCAATAAGTGGAATATAATATATGTAAAAACCTCCAAGATTTTTTTTAGTGCACTTACAGAATGTAAAATTCCATGGGGCATTTTTGAAAATGAAATGCTTTCAAGTAAGGGCATTTTGTTTTCCAAAAATTTTGCATCATTTATTTGTGATACACAAAGGGTACTCACCAAATATTTCAAAAAAACAAATCAAAAATTGCATTTATTTTTTTATATTGAATAATGCCTTTGGAATGAAGCAATTAAGCACCCCTCAATTACACCTTGAATGGGCTCTTACTTTTGAAACTCCTTGCTCCTCAAGCATTACTTTACATGTAACATTGTTGAAAAAACATCAATATATCATAATTATTAATAAAACCTTATTTCCATCTAATTACAAGTTTAATGTCAATTTCCAAAGGCATTTGTTTTCATCCAAAATGAAACTACCAACCTCCAATGTTAAAGATCTTTGGTTTAGGGAAATACACAAAAGAAAATTGTATAGGTTCATCCATGTTGGTTCCGCCTTCTTTTAAAGGGAAAATATTAAAATAGTCTATAAAGTAACAAAACTTCATTACCACAAACCTTGATTCAATGCAAAGTGGGGCCAAGATTTCTAATGAGGGACAAAATTGAAACAAATGAAACCAATTGGGTGACAAACTAAATTTTGCACCAAAATAGAGAAAAATTGAATTGTTGCCAAGTCCATGGTAGATTTGTAGAACTTTGATGTGAGTGATGTGAAAGTTTGTGTTTGCAAACAATGCTTACATTCTTATGTTCATGTGAAAGTGCATGTGAAGGAAGGTGAAAATGCAAAGAGAACATTTATGCAAGTGACTATTTATTTATTTCTCACGTTTGGTGGTGTGAACGGGAGATAGGGTTGCAGTTGTGGTCTTAACAAGGCTACATGGCAATGGCACAAGGGTAGAAGAAAAAGAGGGTGTCAAATAAGTTAAGTACTCAATTTTTACTATTGTACATGGAGTGTGATTTTTCTATTTTTGATGATGAATGTAATAGAAAACTAATTTAGGAAGACAATGAAGGTGTGTTACTTCTTGCTCTTATTGGAATTTCATATGGAGCTTCTAAGGAAGTGATTGCTAATTGATTCACATGTTAAAATGATTTAGGTTTTGAGTGAGTTTATGTACCATATAGTCTTGAGGAATACTCAAGATTTATATTGTGCATGAGTTTATCATTATGTGGTGCATGCCCTAGTAAAACAAGTAGGGTTTGTTCAAGTGAAAATGATGACAAAATTAGGCATGTTGAGGATCCCAATTAAGTTGGTTGTGCTTCTACATAATTTGATGTAGGGATGGAGGAATTGTCTTGTCTAGGTTGAAAAAACTATGAAAAAAGTTGATAATGAGATACTAGTTGTGTGTAGTTGTTTGATGTCCTACAAATGAATTTTTGGTTCAGAACAATTGGTTTGATCATAAGTAGCAGGTTAATTCTGAATTGAAGGTGCTTGGTTAGTCTTGTGATTTTCGTGGTGTCAAATGTTTAAAAGACATTCATATTCTTCTAGTCCCTACAAACAGCAAAGGAGTAATTGGACTAATGCAAGGGCACATGATGGTGTTTTTTAAATATTAAACATGAAATAATGTGTGTATTTTGAAGCTTGCATGTGTCTATTAATTCACTAGATTCTGTGGAACAAAATACCATATGTCCTTATGTTTCCAATTGCAAAAGGTTTGGTAATTAATAGGATAGAATATTAACTTTTGATGACAATAATTGGCTATCAAATTATGTCGTGACCCAATTTTTGCCCAAGGAGGACACCAAATGTTAAAATTTTACATTACCTATGGCAAACAATGTATTGTTTCAGGGGATATTATGTGAAGGAACTTTTTTTTCTCTCATCTTAGCATTATCTATTTTTTTAATATGCACATATTTAAGACATTGTAATTTTATTTTATTTTTTACATTAATTTTTGATATTTTATACTTATTTAAATTTTTAGTTTTACTATTTCAAGCTGTGAGGAATGATGAGGGTGCAATTGAACATGATAAGATCATATGATAAGACTGTTTTTTTTTAACATACCAGATGTATTTAGCATATCCTTCAACTAAATAATTGAGAGGTAATAAAGCAAATACCCATTTAAAGTGTCATTTTTTTCAAAATGATTTGACTATCAATGGTGTGAAACGATCCTTCAAATTTAATTATTAATTCATTTATTAGTATTAATTCACTTACTAACCTACCAATTGAACCTACTAACAACTAATACTTAAATCCTTTAATACATATGTAAACAAACCAATGAATGAACTATTTTCCATCGATGAAATAAACTTAAAATTGATATTTTTTGAATTTTTCATCCTAAAATATCATGAAGTTTCATTCATGAAAATCTATTAATTCATCCAAGAAATGTTTTCCACAAAAGTGAATGAATAAAAGGTCATCCATTCATCCAAACATATAGTGAAATTTGGAATTTGATATTTCATGGATGTTCATTTATGAAGTCAAAAAAATGGATGAGGGTAGAAACACAATCGAAGAAGTCACCCAAGTGAGCCATTCTTCTGAATGAGGGAGCCACCAAAATTTCTTAATTGTGGGCAATCTTGTTTTTGGGACAGTGCTTTTGAGATTCAAATAGAAGTCAAGAAGGTCAGGAAAAAAATATTCATGAATGGGGCCATCCGTAGACTTTCATAATTTTGGACAATTTGATGGGCAACCTGCAAGTTGAAGGTGACTTGGCAATGTGGCATTGATGATGTGGCATTGATGTCATGGACTTGACAATTTGACAATGTGCACTTGACGGCTTGGTGACTTGGCAATGTGGCATTGATAATGTGGATTGATGACATGGACTTGACAATTTGGCAATGCGCACTTCGCAAATTGGTGACTTTGATGACATGGACTTGACCATTTGGCAATGCGCACTTCGCAAATTGGTGACTACATGGACTTGACCATGTGGCAATGCGCACTTCGCAAATTGGTGACTTTGATGACATGGACTTGACCATCTGGCAATGCGCACTTCGCAAATTGGTGACTTTGATGACATGGACTTGACCATTTGGCAATGCGCACTTCGCAAATTGGTGACTTTGATGACATGGACTTGACCATTTGGCAATGTGCACTTCACAAATTGGTGACTTTGATGACATGGACTTGACAATTTGGCAATGTGGACTTGGCGACTTGGTGACTTGGCAATGTGGACTTGGTGATCTGGTAAAGTGGACATGGACTTATGCCTGCCAAAGTCAACTTGGCAAACTAGTAAGACAAATGGTTCCATACATTGGTTGGCTGGTTAGAAGCTTTGTGTGTGCAAAGTATGCAACTGTCAGGGATACAGAACATGGTGTGCATTTAGTTGAGCTTGTGCAATGTGTAAGTTTATTGCATTGGAAAAGGTTGGAACAACAGTAACAAATGGAAAGGGGAAAAGAATACAAAATTTCAATTTTAACTTGTCCAACAGCTCATCATAGGGATCCGTGTCCTGGTTGTTGGGACTAGAGGAAAAAAAAACCATATAAATAGTGTCATGCACACTGGGTTTGGTGGCTGACACTATTTGTTGTTGTTGTTACGGACATGGATACTGACATAGAGTCTCTCTCCAACTTTCTTCACCTGTGGTCAAGCCTGGTAAACTGCAATTTTTTAATACCTAGTTGCAAGAAACTAAGGTATCCCTAAGTTGCATAGTACTGATCTATGTTTTCAGTTCAAAAGTTTTTGGTTGGTGTGATCATGTTTGTTTTCAAAACTTTTCAGTATAGGTGATACTATGATAATTTTGTTTGTCAACCATGCATGAAGGAAAGTTATACAAACTCTCCAGGCAATTACTCTTTTAAATCTGAAATCAGGTTTCAGTAACATATACCAAACTCTCTTTTGTCAAGATTTCCACTATTTCTCCAATTTCTTGTTGTCTTTCTATTGATGTTGGCTATGCACATGATCATAATCACTCAAGAAATTGTCCAGCAAACACACATCTGTGTGCAATAAACTACAAAATCCCAGGCTTGACAAAGTCTACACTCTCTTCCAATGATATGGTTACAGTCACACTATGTATAGATTCAAAACCCAATGTGGAAGACAAATTCTCTGAACTCCACAGTCTGTTACAGCAAAAATTTGTGCACTCTACCACAGAAAAATTGTACCAATTTGAGAGTTCTATGCCAATTATTCTACATGCCCAAAGTTCTACACTGTACGTACAGGGTCAAATACTGTACTTCATTTTTAGAGTTCTAAATCCTACTCCCAAACCAGAGTAGCACAAATCCAAGTTCTAAATTTGTTAGCAAGTGAGCTCCACACTATTGGCCATATAAAGATATGAGCAACTACAAATTCAGTTATCATCATGGGGATCTGGTCATGGGATGACTATTTTCAGATGTTTCTCCATTGTTGTGGTCATCAGTCTGCTGCCAGCTCAGCATTTATCATGTTGTCTACATTCACCAACTTCCATGAATCCAGAACAATTTACAAGCATTCCAATCTCTATTCTCCATCATACCTACTACTGCCTGCAGCAAAAGTGATTTGAATGTAGAGTTATAACTAAGTCCACTCTGCGTGATGTGCTGAATGTTTCTTCACAAGTGAGTGATACAATTTCCAAAATGGCAAAATATCCTGTTATTTGCATTTGGGTTGCCACATGTTGCTGTGGAAGGCAACATTTATCTACAGAATTTCAATATCACAACCAGGATGCAACAACTCCAGTTATAAACTGAAGGGCATCAGTATTGTGAGAGGCTAGTAATTGACTCCAAGACAAAGAGTACTACACACCCTCAATGGACCATAGGACTTGAAAAAGACCAAGGCATACCCTAAAGGCATACCCTAAACTTTCTTCGTACCAGTACAAGGGCTAGTTCACCTTAGGCATTGAATTCTTCTGTATTTGTTAATTTGTGGCAGTAAGCTTCCAAGATCCATATCGCGACTTCAGGCCAGCATTCTCTTTTTTCTGGTTGCCAAAAAGCCAGTGATGACTCATCCCAAGGACTTTTGGGGGAAAAATGCACCAAAGTGGGATTTTTTCCCTGAAATCGCCGTATTTAGACAATAGGTTCCAGCAGGTCACCAAAATGCAGCAGGGATCTTCAAATTTTCAAACTTTCCTCTCTGACTTGTAGCCAAATTTGGCTAATTCCTCTTGTGGATGATCACCCAGCCCAGCATGCTGTGTGGGTAGGCTACATCACAAGATTGGGGGGGGAAAAACCAAAAAAAAAAAACCCTTCTCCAGGGAACAGAAAAAAAATGAAAATTAGAAAACTAGGGTTCCCCAGTAGTGTAGTACCTAGTAGTCTTCATGTTCTCTTGTCTTCAGCGCAAACCACAATAATTTTAGAAGAGACAAGTGCATTTATGAGATCTTATTTCTCACTGGAACAGGATTTAAGGCAGAACCAAACTGTGAGTAGTAATATGAAATGAGCTTCATATACTAGATTTTCATCTGCATTCACAAATGAAAGATCTGGCAGATTCATGTTTGTGAATGCCTCTGCCAATCAGTACCAGTACATATGTGCTTCTGTTCCAAGCTCATGAGCATAGACATGTAGCTTGGGGCATCCCCAAGAAGTTTCGCAAGTCAGTTGAAATACTAAACATTTTCCTTTGTAACAAAATAATTTGTGATAAATGTCCACAATGTGTGTCACTGTGTGTCCATAATGGATGCTTGCAGTGTAATACTGCCAAAGTTGGTCTTTGATTATTTTACAAAAGATAGGAGCTGTTGTTCCATACCCTAGGATCTCATCATGCCCAACTTTAATGTAGGATAATGAACTAGATAATGGGGCTGGTACTGCTGATTCTGGCTCCCATCATCCTTATGAGCTCCCTCTAAGGAGCTCACCCAAGAACTTGCTGGGAGCCAGAATCGGCAATACCCAGCCTGTTATAAACTGTTAAAAGCAGGGGGACTGCTGGAGGGGGAGATTCCACCTCCAGCCCTTGCCTTTTAACACCTACTGCAACGATGCCAATATAACCATGGATGTGATCTTTTGAGTCACAGATAGAAATCAAGTAGCCTTTTACAAGCAAACAAATTTTGAATATTGTAGTCATATATAGAAGCATGCACAGTTAGTGATTGTAAAACAGCTCGGAAGTCAGGTTTGAAAATGAAATATGTTTGATTACCAGAAATAATGCATCATCATATGATGAAAGGGTTTGGGGAGTTTAATGCCTTATTTGTTTTCTTGCCTTTGTTGTTTGTTAGAAAAACCCTCTGCTGCTCTCTGCTTGGTCATGTCTATTGGCAATAAGTTAAATGGTTTTGATTTCTTCAGGAGTCCTTTTGCTCTGTTGTTTGTTCTGCTATGGTTGCATGTCAGGTCTTGTTTCTATTTCCAAAACAATTTGGGTTTGATCTAGTAGCCTAGTTTCTTCTTGGAAGTAATTCACAGTATACTTTCTTCTGGTCTCAGTTTTAATAAGCTAGTGCAGCATGCTCTTCTGTTGATTGCCAAAAATCAAACAAGAAAAGAGGTGACACTGGCAACACTATGGACAGTTTGAGAGTTGAGTACACCAAACTGCTGTCTGCTGTGATCATAGTGAACATCCTGGTTTTCCAATGTGTCATACTGTGCAGCACAAGAGTTGAGCTTTCAGGACATCAGAAAAACAGACGCTTATAAAGACCTACACCAACCCAGTTCAGAAGCCAATATAATAAGACACTAGTCAAATCTCCAATTCATCTTCATGCCCCAAAAAACCTAAAATTTAATCCTCCAATTTAGTGTCTTGGTATCCAATTCTTCTTCTTTTGAGGGGTTGAAAGGAGGTTGTACAAAGGTACAAACCAATGTTCCGTGTGGACCATACTTTAAAAGAGACCAGTTCCTTATTATAACCTCGACTAGGGTCTTGGTAGGTCAAAAAAATTAAGATTAAATATCAGCTTGTATTAAATCCCTTGATTATTGGAGAAACAATTGTTAATAGCAAGAGTTTTGAATTTTGAAGTTTGATACCAGCCAATACAAATATTGGTCTGATAAAGTGTGATCATATTGAAATGGTAGATTACATTTAAATATGTGTTATAATTTTGGGCAAAAGAAAAAATTAAAACATAGAATTTTTTTTTAAACAATGAATTTCTTGAACTTGATTTTCAATATGTCCTTCACGGAGTTCAATATTGAAAGTCATTAACAGAAACAATATGTTAGTAATCCTCCAACAAGCTTTTCATATACAATAAAAAAACAACTCTCCACTTCTCACTCCACTTGCTTAATATTGAATAATTCACAACCATAAGGAAATTTGGAACATTAGTTTTCAAAACCCTACCTTCTCTATTCATATCGCCTACATACCTGTTAATGAGAAGGAACAATATTGGTCTCAACTTATATTTAAAAGTTCTGTTACAAGGCATGTCAGGTATCAAAAGGATATAATTTGGTCACCTTACCATAGATTGTTGTTTGTTTTGGCACCCAAATGCCGAATTAATTGATTTTTCAACCTTGGGTACCTTCAGCACTATGAATAATTATTTTGAGATTTCGTCACTTATAAAGGTTTCAACTATTTTAGGATTTCAATATTTAGAGGGTCGGTCAAATTTGGTTTACATAGGTAAAGGCAATTATGAACCATTGGTCAAATCCCTTCCTCCTTTAAGGATTTCCACCAATGATTTTTTTGGGGGCTAAGTTTAGCCATTTTGCAAAAAATAATATTTTGTCATAAATTCCCTGTTTTAAGAAATTTGCCAAAAATTGTCAAAATTGCCTACAATATCATGGGGGTGCTTCAGATTTTATATTTTCACATTTTGGCTAAATTTATTTGTGGACTATCACCACTTTAGCAACATCACAAAATTGAAGGAAAAAAAAATCGTTCTACACCTCTTATGGTTTATAAAGTTAGTAAAGTGTTATGAAACTTTATGTACGACTTATTACAAATATGTCAAGGAGGTACAAAATAATAATATATCGCACAATTCCAATGCCTATTCATGGCCACTCCTATCAAACTACCTATCAATGTGTATTGGTCAAATAACTTTTTGAAATGTTCATTTGTATTTTCAGATTCGTACATATTTAAACCGTGTTGAAATTTTCAAAATTTTCTTATATCATTAGGCAAAGAGATGTTATATTTTTTCTGAGCTTTCAGACATATCAACAGAACATTTTGAAAATTTTCAACTCTTTTTGGAAAACGATGGCAGACCCAACGAACAAGCTGTTGGCAACCCCCAAGTCAAGCTCAGTGGCAAAGAGAGCTTTCACCTGGCACACCAAAGGGTTTGAAACCCACAAAGTTTTGTGATACTTTAGGGTTTCAGACAGGGGCTATACCATTCAGCCATACCACAGCAATACTATAACAACCTTATACAAGTCTTGCTGGTTTCCTGATACTGATACAAATATTAGGCCCGCTTTACACTAGGAGTCAGGGTGGAACAAACTTGGGGCCAACTTTGAGCATTTTTGGCTTGTTGTTTGGCCCCAAGGGTTACAAATCGGCTTCCCAAATTGGATGGTATCCTTTTTTCAGCCTTGGGCCCAATACACAGCCATAAAGTTCAACATTTATTAGTAACTTGGGGCACATTGAAAAGTTTTTTTTTTCTATTCCAGCCTTGACTCCTAGTGTAAAGCCCTTGGGGCTGATTTCAACTTTTGCACCAATAGGAATGCTTGATTTGAGTTGAACATTGTCCTTGACTCCTAGTGTAAAGCGGGCCATAGTTTACAGACTAGTGTTCCATTGGTACAAAGTGCAAACCCAATTCATTTTTACTTTCAATTGGAGGTGAAAGTACGTGGCAAATAGAAGTTGTACAGGGACAAGCGTGGATAGAGTTCAGTTTGTTCATGGTGAAAATTGATAGCTTGTAAAGGATTGAGGGTGCCTAGGTCTTTGATGTTGGGCATGGTAATGTGGATAGTTCTTGTCAAGGTGGCAAGAT
>Ga0209208_10006378_pt1 | contig 16259 bp, 8 predicted proteins | sample S1TSphfallax_3_FD_187694 | JGI IMG/M metagenome (GOLD analysis project Ga0209208, IMG submission 187694) | Host-associated microbial communities from peat moss isolated from Minnesota, USA - S1T2_Fd - Sphagnum fallax MG (SPAdes) (version 2) | ecosystem: Host-associated > Plants > Peat moss >...
GGTTTTTTTTTTTTTTTTCCTTTTCTGGTTTGTTGTAGGTTATAGGCTATTGCTAACAATACTTGTTGATTGACTAGAACACACAGAGAAGCAGGCTGTGGTGGCGAGGTTTTGTCCGCATGCTAGCTGACCGCAATTTATTGAAGGAATCTGCCAATGCTGTGAGTCTCCTTAAAATCTCCACATATTTAACAAATACATGAATCTCCACCAAAACAATTGTCCTGTGAGCCACTACTGACTCAAGTTGCTTGCAGGTAGGAGCAAAAATTAGCAAATTGTTGATGCCTACAGTGAAGTATCCAGTACCCACACAGCAAGGACTTGAGTTTCTTCAGAGCCACAACAGCTCAGGAGCCCATTTCCAAAATCATGTTAAGCTGCCCCGATTAGTGGTGCAGCCAGAGGGGGATATGATACAAGCTATGAAGGAGCTAACAAGCAAAAATCAGTCATTGAGTGCCGGTCAACTATGGGGTCAGGGGTGGGCAGACCCTGAGGTTCGCCGCCAACGAATTGGTGCCAGAGCAGGAGGGAAACGCAAAGGTAGAAGAGCACACAAGCAAAAACGAAAACCTGATACGGCTACTGTGAGAGGTCGCCTTTCTGCCAAGCTTGGGCCCTTTAAAAAGCACAGATGATGTTGACTGATCACATCAAGCTCATACAACATTTAGTCTGGCTGCAGGGGAGCTCTAGTCCAAAGGGTGCATCTTGTCCCATACAGTCCTCTTCCTCTGGTAACTGATTCCTTGAGTCAAATTTTTGTCGCAAGTCTTTGTTTTGGGTTATTGAACAACACTTGTAGTGAATTGCACCCTAAACATTGCCTTCAAAGGATTATTGCTAGTGGTTGAACAGGAGTCCCTCCCTTCTGCTCACTTTTTCAGGTCCTCTGAAATTTTCATCTCTTTTTCATTCTTGGTGTCATGCAACATTGTAGATTATGGTGCCAGAGCACCCTTTTCTCCTATATATCCAAAGAAGTATGAAAAGCTATGCAGCTTTTGAGATTTTGAAGCGAATGGTGAGTCCATGCTATGCAGTGATCTGTGCATCCTATTCTTTAGATTCACAAAAGAGAATATCCACTTGGGATGTCAGTTAATCCACTTGAGTCATTTGGGCATTAAATTGAGGAGGGACACTGATGGCACTTGTTACCAAGCTAACAAGCCTACCTGCATCTGATGACATTGGTTAGACATTGCAGCTTTGAAGAACAAATGAGGGAAACGTCAAACTGGACCCAGATGTTGTAAGTTGAAATAGAAGGTATTCTCCTGATGTCAAAACTTTCATGTCCCTCATGTGTTCTCAAACTTTCATGGCTCTGAGTTTCTCAGGTAGACTATGGTGATATTTCATGAGATTTGAAGCTTTTTTATGCCTGGAACATCCACATTTGATTTCAACCAACAATCACCATGTGATGTTGCATGTGTAAAGGTGAATTTGGAACAGAAACTCAATTGATATGTACCAATTGATGTGTTGTCTTATTTTTTCCATGTTATGAGATGGGTTTCGAAACATTTTTTCTCCAAATTTTCACAGTTTGAGTGATTAAAAACAATATTGCTATACAAAACAACAAACTTAACGAGAATAGGATTTTACTTTAAATGAAAATTAGGTATGAGGGACAACACTAGCTGCATCTAGTGAAGCTGTTGGGGACCTATTGAGACCACATGCCTTTTAAGTATATAAAGCAAGATTGTATTCCCCATCAATTCCATTTGGCAAGCCATTTTTGGCTTACTGAGCATTTAGAAGTTCAGCAACAATTAGGGCGATGATCTATTACCAAGAAGGTTGAAGTTTTATGAAAGCATATTATCCCAGTGGAGGTTATCAATCGAAGTCCGGAATGAAGGTATAACTTGGAGCTACTACAACTTTGCTAGTAGGAAAGAAAAGGGGCAGTCGGTAATTAGGGAACCCATCCTACACTAATGTTGTTAGAAGGTTTATGGTTTATATGATTATTGTAAGACTATATGCAAAAACTTATTGTTTGATTTCCATCATCATTTTATAAAAACATATCTAAGATACATCAAAGCTCCTGAACAAGAGAAATTCATGTAAAATTTTCCAAATTAGTACTGTAATGGGTGTATGAAGATTCCTATAAAGCATTTAGTATAACACAAGGGTGCATGTTAATTTGATTGCAACCTCTTTTTCAAAAAATGGGTAGCCTATCCCTTCAACTTTTATTATGTTATGTCCCAAAATTAATTGAAATCTTGAGCTTGAAAATCAAGACACCATATGCTCAAAACTATTTGGAAAAAAAGCTCAATGTTTCTCCAATGCCCTCTTACCACATACTTATGTGTCAAACAAAAATCAAAGGACTTCGTGTAATGTATTGTATTAAACAAGAGCTTATCTTCATAACAAAGGCCGATTTTTGAAAGGTTTCCAATTATGTATGTACAACTACATACATAAATCCATAACACCTAGCTTATATGAATGACTATAAAGATGATTTTTGCATGTAATGAATGTTTTAATATATCATTTATACAAACACTCAAGTTGTCAAGTTGTATGGCAATGTATTATCAACAATGTTGAAACTTTGAGTTTATGGACCTATTAGGATACCTTTCCACATTCAGAAAAGGTTAATGGAATAAACTTGAGACACATAACATTAAGCATATGTACTGAATATTTCATCGTATAAAGGATATACAAATCATGTCCTTTTGAAAGTGGAGGGTTAGTGGATTAAAATAACCCAAATCTTTTCAATAATATGCTGAAATTTTCTTGGATTGATGTGGCAAACTGTACATCTTTCTTTGTATTCAATGCTTCCAAGATTTGGAGAACTTCTTGCATTCCTGGTCTTTGATTTGGTTCTTCCTACAAGAAAAAAACATCATAAGTTAGATTCTTATTATTCAACTATTATACATTGCACTCAAAACATGGCAAAATGTTCCAATAAATGGGACCATATGCTCAAGTCTCAATCTTCAATGACATAATTAGAACATATCCTTCCAAAACAAAAAGTTCAAACCGACCTATATTTGTATTCGACATCATAATTTTATTGACTTTGAGAATAAGATTTTTTTGACTATATATATCAATCATCCAAATGATTTAAATGAATTCCAAGTGAAGCATAGTTTCTTGAATGTATCATTTACATATGTAAACCTTCATAGGAAGTTCTACATTCATTGAACATTCCAATTTAACACATTTGAAATTGTTTCAAGTATTAGGTTGAATCCATGATTTTGGGTGTTTGAAATTTATTTGACCACAAATTTAATGATAAACATAAAACATTGTCCATCCAAGTTAAACCTAAATGCACTCAAGGGAAATTTGAAAAAATAATTTGGCTTTATTGTGGTCAAACCCAATAGTTGAATTATTGATAAGGGCATGGAAAATCTCTTCAAATCTATCTTATTGCACATAAACCTTTTTTGCCCATTTGATAAATCCACGAATGTCAATTTCATCTCCATGCAAAATGAACGATGATCCATTCACAAGTTCCATCAACAATACTCCAAAGCTACACACATCGCTTTTTGGTGACACTTGTTTTCAAGTAAAATTTTTTGGTGCCATGTATCCAATTGTTTTCAGTGTGAAGATTGAGGCTAATGTTATTTGAATTTGAATTTTTCAAAGAATTCAATCAATAATTGATGGGTGTTGCATGCATTCAATATACATGTTGAAGTTCATGAAACCACATTTGAAATGGCACAATACTAATAGGAAAGCATAATTTATTACCTATTTTTTCAATTACAAAAGTTCTAAGTCTTGTGTCAATATTTATGAATATTTAAACATATATAATGTCATCTATATTTTTTTGTTTCTTGAATTATTACATTAAGTGTTTTCCAAATATGCAATTCAAACTATGATCATTCGTCATATTTGCTCAATGACCTATAACAATGAAAATATGAAATTAACAAGTTATGTTTGACATAACTAATCAAATTTGCATGGTGCACAATTGCATTAAAATATAATGCATGTGCACAAAATCAATAAAAAAAAAAAACAATGAGACACATACCACATTTTCACTTGTGCCATTTAGAATTTTGGCCAACCCAAAATCAGCCAATTTTGGGGTGTAATACTCATTTAAAAGGATATTTTGTGGTTTGATGTCAAGATGGGCAATGGGTGGATTGCATTCATGGTGTAAATATGCCAATCCTTGAGCAACTCCTATAGTAATGCACACTCATTCATTCTAATTCAAACATTTATCATAGGAGAGCCATTTGTCAAGAGATGAATTTGACATGTATTCATACACCAACATTTATTTTAAGCCTTCAATATAATAGCCCAAAAGTTGAACCACATTGATATGTTGAATTGATCCCAAAGTGTGTATTTTTAATATGAAAGTTTTTCTTCCACCTTCATAGTGGAAAAAAATGGAGCCACTCCATTTAAAAACTTTAACTACAATCTTGATGTGTTTCCATTGACTTTCATACACCTCTCCAAATGCACCTTTCCCCAAAGGCTTTTGAAAATTAAAATCATTGTATGTAAAAAATTGAATATTGAAATTGCATGGAAACGATTCTATTATAGGTTGATACTAAGCTAACATGAATTTCAACTAATTTTGAGCTTGCAATATAAATCAATCATTTTGTTCAAGAAGATGAAACTTATTTATGGTCTCCAATGCAACTTGATATTTGTTTAAACCCCAATTTATGTGAGCATGAACTATTAAAACAAATGCAAAGTTTGGTTCAAGAACATAAGCCTTATCAACATCCTCCAAAGCTCCTTGATAGTTCTCCAACATTATTTTGACATTTTCACGATTTGTCAATGTGAATGCATTATTTGGTTTAAGAACATTGGCCTTGTCAAGATCTTCCAAGGTTCCTTGATAGTCCTTCAACAACATTTTAACCCTTCCATGATTTGTCAATGTGAATGCATCGTTTAGTTCAAGAACATCAGTCTTGTCAAGGTCTTGCAATGCTCCTTGATAATCACGTAACATCTTTTTGACATCTTCACGCACCTCAAAGTGATTACATTGTTTGGTTTTTTAAAATTAGATTTGTCAAGATCATTCAATGCTTTTTGAAAGTCCTTCAACAACCTTTTGACATCTCCATGCCTTGACAAAATGAACACATTGTTTGGTCAAGAATATTAACATTATCGAGGTCTTGCAACGTTCCTTGATAGTCCTCCAACAACATTTTGAAATCTTCACAACTTGTAAAATTAACACATTGTTTGGTTCAAAACCATTAACATTATCAAAGTCATGCAAGGCTCCTTGATAATCCTCCAACAACATTTTGACATTTCCACAACTTTTCAAAATGATTGCATTGTTTAATTCAAGAACATCAACCTTATCAAGGTCCTCCAAGGCTCTTTGATAGTCCTCCAACAACCTTTTGACATTTCCATGAATCCCCAAAATGAACACATTGTGTGGTTCAAGAACATTAACCTTATCAAGCTCCTTTAAGGCTCCTTGATAATCTTCCAATAACCTTTTGACATCTCCACGAATCCTCAAAGTGAAACACGTTATATGGTTCAAGAACATTAGCCTTGTCAAGGTCCTACAAGGTTCCTTGATAATTTGCCAAAAACATTTTGACATTTCCACAAATCCCCGAAGTGAACACATTATATCGTTCAAGAACATTAGCCTTATCAAGGTCCTCCAATAACCTTTTGACATCTCCACACCTTCTCAAATTGATTGCATTGTTTGGTTGAAGAACATTAGCCTTATCAAGGTCCTCCAACATCCTTGGTTGAAACTTTTAAGAAACATGATCAACAAAAGTTTTTAGAAAGTTGACAATCTTCTAGAAGGTTTTATTGAATAATATAAGAATAGTTCTAGAGGACACCACCCCTCAATCTCCAAAAGAACTCCCAAGGATCCATGAAAATATGTTTAGAAACTTTTTAAAGAAGTTTTAAAAAGAATTATTGATAAAAAAATTTAGAAGATATAATATAATGAAGATGTACCTTCATGTTGATCATTAATTTTTTTTTTAATTTCAAAAATTTCAATATTAAAATTTACTTTATGGCTACTTTCATTTCTGAAAAAAAAGGGATCACAAATTGGCCTATTTTAACATGTTTGCACTTGAGGATAAAATTTGAATTGAATTAGTCTTCTATGCATGAGCATGTGATTGGACCCTAATTTGGTGTTACATTGTAATTTGTAAAGGAAATTTTGTCTCACACCTAATTTGACCTCTTTCTTTGAGTTACTCACGATGATACATTTTTTTTTCCCCCATATTAGACAACACCTTTGGAATGAGGTTGCCTTTGTTGCAACAAGAATATTGTTTACCTACCCAATGACACACAAGATGTTTATGAAAACAACTTTGACAATTTCTTCCCTCCCATTGACATTGACACTTTTATGTTCCCATTTCCAATGGCTTATTGAATATAATTATTAGCTTTAAAATCTTGACATACATATTTTTCATAATTTAAAAATCATTTTCATTCATGAAAAATGTGTGGATGCACTAGAGTTTATGTATAGACATGTTGTAAACTCAAAAGAAATAAACAAAAAAAAAGGTGTTGACACACCTTTAGGTTTGTCAAATGGTATCAAGAATAAAAAACCTTGTTGATTCCCAAGTGTGTAATAGAATGCAAAACCAAGGTGTGTGTAAAACCATTCAAAGAAAATTTTGAGTGGAATCTAGAAATAAAAGTGAAGAATGAAACATGTTTAAAATAGAAGGGATTTTGAAATCATGAAATAAAAGGTGAAAAAAATGCTACAAAGGAAAAAGACTAGATAAAATCTTTGAAGTTTCAAAATTTCAAATAGAAAATTTGAAATTAAAACTGAATTGGCTTTCTACCAAATCTATTTGGGTAGGTTGTGAGAAATATTCACAAATTTCAAGAAATAACCTTGAGTTTGTCTATCTTTGTTGTAGGAACATCAGCTATATTTCTTCCATTTTTTTAAAGATTACAATTGTAGAATATATTCAAGTCATGGAAAAAAAAAATGTAAGGGAATCAAGGTAAATTGGTTTTTGGAAAATTCAGTTGCATTGGCAAAAAATTCATAGTGTGAAACAAAAGAACATTAGATTACTTCTTGAGTTTATAGGAGCACAAATATGAATATTTCTTTAAGAGGATTTCTTTTCAACATGGAAAACTTGGGGTTTTTATACCTTTTTTCCATCTTACAAATTCATCAAGAAGAACTTGGTAGAGGTAGTGTTGACCAACAAATTGGTTAGTGCCTCCCATCAACCTCCCAATGACTCTTCAATGGGTCACTAATCAAGAATATACTCCTATGAACAAAAAAAAATGAAAAAAAATATTAAAAAAAAAGTTCAAAAGTTCAAAAGGTTTTTATCATTTAACAATGCAATCCTTAATTCCAAAGAGAGAAATGGGGACGAGAATTTTAGAATGGGACTAAAATGAATTTAAAAAATGAGAATTTCAAAGTAAATAAATTTGCACAAACCAAGAAAAAAGGTAGTTAATGCAAGTTGGAACCAAAATGGTGCATAGACAAGACATAAGTGGACCAAATTCACAAAACACATCATGGCATGGACTTAGAAAGGATCCACTAAACTTCCTCTCCTATTGTATATTTTGTGACACATGGCATGGTTAGAGTAGTGTGGAAAAATCCTAGGATTTTTGGGAAGGAGTTCCAAAAATTCTTGATTTTGCAAAGTTATAAGTAACGCAACTTTTTGTTAGCTCATAACTCTTGCATATAAGCTCAAATTCAAAAGCTCGTAATGTCCAAAATTATGTTCCTTGGAAATACCTTCTTAATGGTGTATCACATCATTAATTTGAAGGTCATGTGATTTTTATTTCTTAGGTTTTATTGCTCAAGAATCAAATTGGAATTTTAACTCTTAACTATTTTTTTTCCATATAAATCATAACCCACAACTCCAAATGGAAATTATGAAACCACTTTCAATATCTACATTTAAAGACCTTTCCAATGATATATTGGGGGTTCAATTTGAATCACATCAATTACCTACACTTTTGTCCCAAATATTTGAGATTTTCGTAGGATTATAATTGATCCCAAAATGCTTCACTTTGGGATTGTTTTGTATTCTCTTACAAAATTTATGCAAGTGTGCTTGAATCTTCAAACATTTTCCTAACATGCTCCCATTTTCATGCCTTAGCTTGAAGGTCACAAGCCTAAGGTTAAGGTTGTGACATGTGGTTTCATCACCAATTTCAACATTGTTATTTAATTCAACCCTTTTCTTCCAATCAACCCTTCTTACACTCCCTTGCCTACTAATCAAACTCCTTGTAATAGTTACAAACATCCCTTTGGGTGAAAACATGGTAAAGTACATACAAAAAGTAATGTAAGCAACAAAATACTAAGGTCTATAAATAAAAAACTAACAAATAGATGATTTTATGGGGATAATAACATTATTTTGGGGTATATTATTTCTTAACTTTCATTTGCATGGACTTCAAAAGTTGAATTATTATAATCATAGTTTTAAAAACTACTTGCAAGTACTTGATTTGGACTTAAAATTTGTGGCGATCTGAAAAATAAAGTTCAAGTACTTGAAAGTAGGTGAAATGTTTTTGCAAGTATTTGGTTTTTTTCATGCACTTCAATATTAATGTGGTGAACATTCTAATATTATTTTTTTGGTTAATGAAGTTTGTTTTCATAATTAAAATCATCCCCAACCCGTAAAAAATGACATAATTGTTGGGGATACTTTAACAAGTCCAAATGATGACACAAATTGCTTTGAAAAGTTAGAGGGAGGCTAGAGATGCCCACAAAAGAAACGAAAATTTTCATTTGTTTTGAAATGCTAGAGGAAGGTTAGAGGTTTAAAATATTGTTTTGTTTTTGTTCTCAAGTAGAAAACAAGGTAACAAATATGTAAAAAATATCTTGTTTGTACCCCTTTGGTTTTTCATTACACCTTTGCATGGTTCAAATTATTTTGATCAAACATGAATATAGTCCCTAGAACAAAAATGCTAATTTGAAACTTCAATTTATGATTATTTTATAGTCACAAATCACATTTACGACAAAAACCCATTACTTGCATTGGACAAGTTGCATATGACAAATGGTTGCAAACCTTGACATTAACAATGATGTAAGGTCAATGAATGGATGAAATATGTGGTCAATGGATATGATTTCATCCATTGACCATCCATATAACAAACGCCATTGTGGCATGGTCCTTGCCATTATGCCACAACTATATTGGTTACCATTTAAATGCACCCCATGTACCATCAATGAATGAGTTGATGATGAACACATAACATTACATTCAAATTAGTTACATGAATGTAAGAAGGTTGTAGGTACCTAACTACCTAAATTACTTAACTTAACTACCTTGTACCTACTACTTAGCTCTTAATTACATGCCTAGGTACTTGCATAATGACTTGCCTAATATAGTCTAGCCTAGTTAGTTGGCTCGCTACCTATTACGTACATAAGTGATAGGTAGGTAGTTAATCTACCTACCTAGCCTACCTATTTAGCCCAATTAACTATGCTACCTACCTAGCCTAACTAATTAGTTTCCCTATTTAGCTTAATTAGTTACCTTGCTTACTTAAGCTAGCCTAGCTTGCTAATCTAGCTACCTACTTAGCCTAGCTTTAACATGCTTACTTGCATTAGCCTAACTCATTACATTACCTACCTACCTACTTAACCTACCTATTGGGTAGCCTACTTACCTAGGTAGCATACCTACCTAATGAACATGTCTATTTAGGCTAACTACCTACCCAACATGTCAATCTAGGTTACCTACTATAGCTAGCATACCTACTAAAAACTAAGACTGAATTAATTATCACACTTGATAGCAAATTTCATGTATGGATTTCAAAATGTTCAAATGATTGATATTATCATTGTAATACCTTCATTTTAGTTAAAAATATGTTAATAAAATAAAGTTCTAAGGATTTTGCAAAATGTAAATTTAAGTTACCTTAATGAACTTTTTTGTTTCTTTTTGTTAGTGTAAAAAATCATGAGTTGCTAAATCATACGATTTAAAGAAAACCATAATGTATGATGGGTTTGTGCACACATGTATACAAAACAATTATCTCTAGGTGGGCTTAAACATAAATGGAAAACATTGTTTGGAATTGATGGATTATTGTTGCATACTGTACTTATTGATTACATATTGTCATCCTAAAGTTTGAAAAAAATGCTAAGGCAATAAGCTTTAGAAGACGTAATCAAGTGTAGCCTTTTGATACACTCTATCTTGTGTTTTTTCAGGAGAAACATACGTGATGTGTAAGGGCCAATCTCAAAGGAGTTATTGGCCCTTACACATCATGTATGTTATCCTATTTGTAACCTTGCAGTTCAAAAAAGAAGACCTAATTTGTTCAATTAAAGAATTGTGCTCCTTCAAAACCCAGAAATAGCTTAGTCATAATAAAAGCTCATGGAAAAGAACGAAGTGGTGGATGAGTTGGATCATAAATCCCAATGCATCTATATGACCTTGCCATCACAATGTGCAACATATATTTAATGTGGCAATGGCCCTATGCTGATCAATTTAATTTCAACATCATTCAACAAATTCAAGGTTTCTTAAATGACTGCAGTTTTGCTTCTAAGACTGGGAGATTTGTGAGGCAATGTAGTGCATTCTTACCATAAGTCAAGAACATTCAATTTTCTTCATAGGGTTGCATACTCCTTTGTGGTTTCATCATGTTGTTATTTTCCAATAGTGGGTGGGGCTGAATCAAGTATGGCAAGAGTGAAGCATGCTTAATAGGAAATTGTTGTGTAATGTTTGCTGTAGTTATGTAATTTAGAGTTTGACATGTTCTCATTAGGATATTGTATTCAACCAGGCCTTCACTTGTTGGGTAATGAGGGATGAAAACAGTTTGACTGGAAAATAGAGTTCAGCACTTGGTTCAGCCATTCTTATTTTGCTGGGAATATACAGGACATTTATTATGGTTACATTCTTTCATAGGGCCAGGACCAAATACGTTACAAGCAATTCTGGCCACTGTGGAGATGATTGAAAGGAGCATGACAAAGTTAAATTACAATTGCCCACTTCTCAGCAGTAGTTGTTGCAGAGGTAAACTTAAAAATACCTAGGAGCTTGATATAGGTGCATGCATAAAATCTGTCAAACAGGATGATGCCAAGGGATTCGAAGACATTTTAGTGCCAAAATCCAGTGCCTCATGATGAAAGTCAGATCTTGCACTGTTGGAGAGGTGGCAGTCTCAATACCAACCTTCCTGAAGGGTGAGGCAGGTACCAATGGGTGATGAGCAATTCGAAGTTCCGGAGAAGAGAAGCTACAGCCCTACAGCAGTAATTTCTTTTTCCTCATGTGCAGACATCTTAAGTGTCAACCAAGATACTGAGGCAGGAGTGCAGGCCTTGATCCAGAATCAGCACTTGGGAAGCATAGAGGCTAAAAGATTATGAAAATGCCACTGAAGACAAGGAAGTTGAAGTTTGGTGCCAGTTACTAGGATTTTGTCAACCTGAACACTCACTTCTTTGCACAGTCTGGTTTGCATATCTTATAATTGTCATGTAGTGGCCTTCAGATGGTCCATCACACAGAGTAGTGGAGCTCTCCATCTGAAATCTTGACAAAACTATGATCAGCCATCATACATATGGTCCACTGTGCAAAATTTTCAGCACATCTCCATGAATTTCTAGCAGCTCCACTAAACCTAACTTATCGTCATGCACAACAAATGTTGATGACATACAAAATGAAATAACTGTTTTCAATGGCATGAATGCTAGAATTCCTTGAAAACAGATCTGACCTGAGATTTCTAGCAGCTCTACCAAACCCAATTCATTGCCATAAAATTATTGATGACACACAAATCTTACTTAGTGTTCTCAATGACAGATGGAGGTAACAATTCCTTGGAGACAGTCTCAATCTCAGGGGCCAGGCTTCAAGGTTTACAAAGAATCTCAAACAACACGTGAATGGAGTACAAAGCATAATGACTTAGGGTAGCAATGTCTTGAAAACATGCTGAGATTATAGAGAACAGGAGATTTTGATAGATCTGACTACCTCATGAACTATGTTCAGGATAGTGACCTATGATGAGTGGACTTCAATGTTTATACGATACCTCCACACAGTGCAAAAGTGTGCACAATCTGTGAAGAAAAGTTGATTCCAATAACTGCCGCAGTGGCTCTTGCCCATTCCAATGCCTTCAAGTCCATCAAGCCCTGTGCAAGAAAATAGTGTATATAGAAGCCACTAGAAACCAAAGAGGCTAACAATGCCAGAACACGGAAATAAGATTTCTTTCACAAAAACAAGTAGAAAACGGAGAAACAGCAGAGAAATACTCAAGCAATGCACAATCTTTAGAGCATGAAACCCTAAGAAATGCGCTTAGAAAAAGAGGAGATCTCAATGATTGGGAATAGGAGCAGCTTTTGTGAATAGGCCTGTATGTGGGGGCAATGCTAAAGGATGAAAACAGTTCCACGCAGAAGTCGTCACAAGTATGAAGGAGGAGAAAAAAACCGGCAATCCTGAATCAAGTACAAAACTTCACAGCTGAAAACCCTAAAAGGAAATACAGTCCAAGTTCAAATACCTGGGCAGGGGTGTTTATATGGATCAGCTTGTAGCAGGCTGAAGTTGCGATTGCCGGATCTCTTGCATCTTCTTCATACGGAGCAAGAAGAGGTGGTACTCGCATCTCTCGTAAGCATGCCGCTCATCCTCACACTTCCACGGCAGGTAAAACGAGTCCACCCTGCACTGATTCAATGGGATCAGCAACTTGGCACACGCATCTCTTGATCCCAGCGGAAGACGTGCTGCCATCATCTCCTCCCGAGAAGCTGAATACTCCGAGCTCGCCATCGCTCTCCCTGCTGGTCCTCGTCCGTTTCTTCGTCCCAAACAGCAAATCCTCGATCCCGTCGTGGCTCGATAACCCAAAGCAGCAATCGACCTGCCTGTCCGACCGACGTCCATCCTCATTCTGCCCGAAAAAGGCCTTCGGGCAGCCAGATACAATCAAGAGGTTTTCTCTTTTGCGGGGTTATTTTTTTCAGTGTTGTGCCCCTTATTGAATTGACAAAGAACCACCGGTTCCGGGTATAAAATTAATTCACAGTTAGAGAACCACCGGTTCTTATTCTTCACAAGATCAGAATCAAACAACACTTACTCCTGGTTATTTCAAAAACTGTAACGAACCAGTGGTGTTCATGAAAGAACCGGCAATAAACTGATGGTTTTACAATCGGTTATTTGATTTTCCTAAAAAGAAATTGAGAGTATTGATTTTTCAGAATTGCATGGTTACATAACCATTCATTAAGACATTCAAGTTTTATAGAATAAAAACTCATCTACAACATTATTTTGAAAATGCATGGTTTGTAATAAGTGGACAACATAAATAGCTTTGATTGGTTAATGCTTTTATAAATATTGCTCATAATTTGGAAATACTTACAAATAAGATGTGTTTAAACTTCCATAAGACATGAAGGCTTGAAACAAGATAGGGCTACCCAGCTTATGAATCTATGATTGAAAACATTTGGAACATTGAAGTCATCATTTCAATATATCAAATAACTATAATGTATTTTCATTGTACCTTAATGGATTCAAGATTTTAGTGCTGAATAATCAACTTGAGCTTCACATTGTTGCACACTACTAGTGACATTCAATCTTTTTTTTTCTTATGAAGTTCTCATTTGGTTTTTAATATCTCATTATTATTTATATCAATTTTAAAATTAATTTAAATTATATTAAACATTATATCCATGGTGGATAAGGTAAAAGAGGGAAGTAGTTATTAAAAAATGGGGTATATAAGTTGATGAAATAGTTATGAGTTGTTTTTAGAATTGTCCCTAAAATTGTTTGGGGATGACCATATGATAGATTCTACAACCCTACGAAAGATTATGCGAAATCACCCATATACCAGCTCTTCAAAATGTCGTCCCTCAAATTAATTTATTAAAATGCATTATAATATTTCAAAAAATTGACTTGCATTTTATTTTTATTTGTTTGATGTGAATGAGGATATCTATCATTTCTCATTGATTTTGATACATAATATTTATGTGTCACATTTCTTGATTTTTATTTGCTTTTGCTTTTATGTTTGTTTTTGTGAAAATTTTAAATGCATGAAAATTCATTGATTTTCAATGAAATGTTTTTTCAAATCAATCTTGTCTAAGATTTTGACACTTACATAATTATATTCATCAAATATTCGAACTCACAATATGTCATTCTAAATTCAAAAAGCCACGTTAGAGGCCAAATGAAGCATGTACTATTGTGACAACAAAAAAAAAGAAAGAAAACCGCTCTATTGATCGAGGCTAATTACAATTATAACCCCTCAATTTCCTAAACTTTTAGCAGTATGCAATTTGAAACTTCAAAATTTCTCCATTTTGATAACTAGTTAAAAAAATAATAATCAGCAATTCAAAAATAGTTAAATTACCACTAAATCCATTTAGGCACTTAGGTATTTCAGTACTTTTAATGTTTTCTTGTATTGTTGTTCAATTTCAAGTTTTGGGTGGGTTTCAAATTTGGTTCTTAGGTTGATCTTGGGTCCTTAGACCTTTAGTCTTAAATTTTGACCAAAACAATCAGACCCAGCCTCCAAAGAAGACCTAGGCTTGACACTATTAGAAGGTGTGATAAGTTCATTAAAAATTTCATTAGGCTTTCCATGAAATTGTTTCAATTTCACAATGTCCTTTAGTGACCGAGGACTAATTGCAACGGATATAATGAATTCACCAATAATGAAATAATGAATTCATTGATAGACAATTTGTCAAATTAAAAAAAATTCCTTTTAAATATTATAGATATTTTTTCCATACACTAAAACAAGCTTTCTAAATCTAAATTTAACATTTTATGTGTTTGCATATGCACATGACGGAGGAAGTGTTGTAGATTTATTTTGATGGTTACCGAGGTGCATGACGTATGTGGGTGTGATATGGATTGTATGATGAGGGAGTGTGCTTGTTTTTTTCACAATAGACAATCGAGAAGTCATTTATCCTTGTCTTTTTATATTTAATCTTTTAAGTAGCATGTTAATATTGTTTTTTTAGCATGCTTTAACTTCTGCTATAGAAAGGAAATGTTTGTTTTAGACCTTCCATTATTATTAGATCTCACGATTTGCATGTAGGCAACATTAGTGAGGATGTGAATGAAATAGCTTCCTACCACGAGAGGGACTAGCTCTCTATTCTTTTGGTTCTTGGGGGCTTTGTGTCTTTTGTCCTTTCTTTGGCCTCCTCTTTTGTCTTCCATGTGATGGTTCCAGCCATCAGGTTTTTTATTGGATTTTTTGCGTTATATTACCAAAAAAAAAAGAAAAGATTGGCCCCACAAGAAGCAGATCTGCCCATGATCTTTCACAAACTCTAGCAGGTAGAAAATTTGGACTTTTCGTCAGATGCACTGGGCAGATAGACGTCTGCCACTGTAGCCCCCTCCTCCCCGCCTTCCCCCCCTCTTCCACCCTGCCCAGGAACTGCGCTGCTCCTTTTGGCACTTTGCCCGAGTTTCTCAAGAGTTGTGAAAAAAACTTCTAATGCCAAAGTTTAGAACTCTGCGAGTTTATGAAAGGTTGGCTTGGGAACAAAGGAAAGTTGATAGGAAGTTGATGGGAAGTTAATGAGAACAAAAGGAATTTGATGAGAACTTAACAAGAACAAAAATATTTTGATAGGTTACCGATGGGAACAATGGGAACTTGATAGGAATTCAATCCCCCACCCTTCAAAAAGATAAGAAACATCCTTTGAGAGCATGTTTGGCATCACCCAATTGGCCCTCCTCACATGCTTTATAGTAAGGTTCTTTTTAGGGACAAGCTATTAGGATAAGTGCTGCCCATATATGGAATTATTTTTTAAACAAATTTCCTGGGGCAGGGAGAGAAAATTAGATGGGCAAACTATGTGTGCATGTGCACATTGTATGTGCCTCCATTTCTTCTGCCAGCGGATTTCAAAGAGCAGGCAGGGTCTTCAAAATCATCATGTGCGCGGCCCATCCAAGAGGCCTTACTCAAGCAGGTGAGGTGTGAGTGCACGGGCTGGTTCC
>Ga0209208_10006380_pt1 | contig 16255 bp, 9 predicted proteins | sample S1TSphfallax_3_FD_187694 | JGI IMG/M metagenome (GOLD analysis project Ga0209208, IMG submission 187694) | Host-associated microbial communities from peat moss isolated from Minnesota, USA - S1T2_Fd - Sphagnum fallax MG (SPAdes) (version 2) | ecosystem: Host-associated > Plants > Peat moss >...
GTGCAGCCTGAGTGATAGATAGTCTCCGGTAGCTCATTGATAGCAGCCTTCTTCCGTAGGCTTCATTTAATGCTACAACCACCGTAGTAGTGTGCAAGGGAGAACTTCATTTGCTGCTCTGCAAGTTCCAGGGTTTTTTTCTTTCGCCAAATCTGCAATGTCGCAGTGGTGGCGACAATCCCAAGTCAAACTGCGACATAAGTGGCGACAGTTTTAATGATTTGGCCATTAAAACTGTCGCCCCCAATCCCAGCCCTGTGGCGACACTCTCTCCCAAAAACTTTTTAAACTGTCTCAATTTGGCGACTTGTTTTTCAGAAAACAGGCCCATTTTCGCCAGATTTTGGAGTCCAGTTGTCGCCTTTTGGCGATTTTTCGCCCCAAAAAAATCACTGGCTGCAACTGCGGCTGCAACTCCATACTGTGGACTCTGGAGCAGAGTTTTTAATTTAATTTTTTTCAAAAGCAATTTTAAAATTTTAAAATTTTAATTTGGGATGTGGCAACAATCGCAATCAGGTTTTTTTATATTATTATTATTAAATTTTGGTTTTAGTATTTTTTCGATTTTTTCCAATTTTCTTTTAGCAAGAGTAGTAAAAAATACACTTTTTACTTTTTTTATTCGAATGTTTGGGAATTTTGGTTTTTGGCCAACTTACAAGAGGAATTTTGGCTACAGGTCAGGGAGGACAGTAAATTTTTTAATAATGTTTTGGCAACTTCCAAGAACCTATTGTTTAAATATGGCAGCACTTCAGAGTTTTTTTCCCTTTGAATGTGGCAACTTGGGCGTATCTTTTTTCCAAAAATATTCTTTGTACTCTCTGTCGCCCTGAAATTTTTGCGGGAGTTTGGAGCAATGCTTTTTAAGGAATTTTTAATGTAGCCTAAATGGCGATTACTCCTAGGAAGATTCGGCCAAATCTGGCTATATAAACCATGTATGAAGTACAAAACATTAATCAACCTTTTATATTTATGGCTAGAAACTGAAAATCAAATGCAGAAATCTGGCGGTTTTTCTTTTCACTCACTTCTGGCGATTGAAACCCTCCAAGATCACTTCATTTCCGAAATTTTAATTTCGCTTCGGGGCGAAACGTGAACACTTAAAAGGAAGGCTGCCGTCTGTGAAGGGGAGCTCCAGATACGCACAACAGTAACATGCCACAACTTGTGCAGCTTCACAGATCTGTTTTGTTACGTGTTCTAATGATTTGCAGCATTACTGATTGCTACGCGGAAGACTTTTTGAGTCCCACGCGGAAAGCCAAGGCGGCCTTTCACGCTTTCGCCAACATGCATGGCACCTTCGTAAGAATTGCTATAAGTGTCTGTTTATGAATGGAAACTTGGCAGTCTTCCCTGTTTACACAGGGAAGGTTGGCCCTTCTTAGAGCATCTCCAGCTGAGTATCACTCAGTACGTGACACGGGCCAAAATATTTTTCACATCCAACTTTAGTTATGTACGTTTGGCAATCCCATCCCGTAAAAATGAAACTGGGACAGCAAATAGGTGCGGGGACTACTAATAGCAAACCACATGGACCAACTATTATGATCGACCAATCAGAAACACTGAGCAGCAGTCAGATCATATTTAGTACACTGTTTTCTGCAACGTGCACTGCAGTGTTTGCTTCGCCGTTTACCAGCCACTGCAGACTGTGCAATTGTGCTGCACCAAAACCATTTTGGCATTTGTCACGGTATGTGTATATTTTGACGTTTCTTCATCCATTTTCATTGTGCAGGATCACATAATGGGCACCGCTGGGAAAGGGAAAACCTGCCAACCTTACAAAGGGAAACCTGGCTGCCTTCCCAGTTTGATTGAGGGAAGGATGGCAGGTAGTGTCTGTCTGTTTAACAGGGACTCACAGTTTTACAAAAATGATGTTAGTTGAAAATCAGGTATTTTATTATTATTTTGAAATTGAAATTTATTAGAAAATTAGAACATAGATTAGGCATTAAAAAAAAAATTTGAAAAATATATCTGAAACAAACAGGGTAATGAATGGTAGGTATTTGAAAATATAGGTAAACATATGAAAGATGTTTATTTCATGTATAAGTAAATAAGAAATTTATCAATAACCAAAAACTTTTCTATTTACAAGTAAACAATGGTAGATGCAGTGGTTTTTTGCAATTTTGTATTGTGGCAATAGGTCAATTTTGTGGCCTCCCTGAGACATATTTTTACTTAATTGGAGACAGTTTTGTACAGGACCATTAAAAAGTGTAGCCAGTAGACAAACCTGTGTTGATTTGGCGACTTGTCTTTTAAGGAAATGGAATTTTCTTTGCACCATAAATTTGAATTAGTGTCACCAAGTGAAACATGACATCCTGAACATTTCTCTTTTCCTCTTTTGGAAGGGAAATATGGCCTATTCCTTCCCTGTTTAAGAAGGGAAACATGACATCCTTTTTCTCCCTGATATCTTCCAGTGTTGGGTGGTTCTCTGGTTTTTTCTGAGAACCGTCGGATTCAGGTTTTAAAAGAGTTTTAAAAATTGCCCTGCTTCTTTTTATTTAATTTTTCATCTTGCAGAGACCCAGGCTGGGTGTTAAAAGTTTTTGAAAAAAAAATTAGTTGGTTTTCAAAGTGCCAGTTCTAAACAGATTTCATACCAGTCGGCAAAGGTGGTTTTCACATACCAATTAACAGAAATTCAATCATTTTCAACTTGAATTTCTTTTTAAAAGTTACAAAATTGACTACAATGACTCAAAAAAGATAAATATAACGAAAAAATGAAAAAAAAAATTCCTCCAATATTTTATATATTCACAATTTCATCTCGTTCAAATGAGTTTTCAAATTCTTCTAACTCCTTTTTTATATCTTTTTCAATTAACTTTAACAAATTGGAGGGTGGCTTACAACCAACTCTAGGATCACTTCGTCCATTTTTATTCACAAAAATCAATTTCTCTAGATTGTTTGATTATAAAGGACATTTCCTTAGGTTTGTGAGTAACCTAAAAGATTTTTGTGATCCTACAATGCATAAGATTTGATGGGCCTAAAACTTCACGGTAGGAAACATGGCTTCATGCTTTACCCACCATTGCAATGGACATTTGATTTCTTTTAAATCCATTTGGTAACGCTTGAAAATCAACATCTTTTGATGACAAGGTGTTTTGTTGGTTCAATTGTTTTGGCAATTTGTTGAAAAATGTCTAGACTTGAATCTTCATCAATTGTTTACTTTGCACATCTAACTTCAAATTATAACATTGGATGCAAATGATAAGAACACTTTTAAAACATAGGATAGAAAACACACTTATCATATTCCTCAACAATACTCACACTTTCCTCTTGACCAAAAAACAAATACTAGGGAAAGGCTTTTAAACCTAGGAACTAACATTAATAATATATATATATATATTGTGAATTGTTTTTCTTCATATCTTCTTTAAAGATTCCAAACACCACACACTCCCCTTTTGATGTTTGAAGCAAACAAAGCTAGCTCAACAACAATTCAAGAATTATCATTAATCAATTTGACTTAGGTTGTTGGGTTTGTAATTTATTCCCTAAATTTTAAGCACATAGTAATGGTATATTGTAATGCATTGATAAACAACCAATGACTACAAAGTTGCTTCCAAACACAAGCATTAACAATAGGTGAAAGATAATTCATATTTATTTTTTAAATGTGCCAAGTAAGAAGAGGTGGCATTTTGCCATTGATTTTGATAGTATTTCATCTACTATAACAAAGGATAATAACATCCTTGAATTATAAAGCCTTTTAGAAGATCATGATTGTTCTAACAAACCTACAACCACAATTAAAAATGCCATGTTAATATTTCCAATTAGTTCAATTCAAAGAAAATTCAAGTAATAAAATATTGAGAATATATCTTGTCTTTACTAGAATATTTAATTTTGTCAAGTGAATAGTAAAATTTTCACAAGCTTTGTTTCATTTCTATTTACCTTTCCTAGATTTTTTTAACCAAATTAATATGCATTTTTTTGAATCTAATTATGTAGACTTCATTGAAACAAATTTCAAATTTATATATATTCTTTGATTAGTTGTAGTTTATTTGCATGCTTTAAGAAAAACATGGCCAAAACAAGTCCTTTGAAAGTTTTCATCCAAACTTAAACCTTCACATTTCATGATGGATGTCAAAACAATTGTTATGATATTCAAATTTGACCTTCCATTTTTTACATAAACAATGATTTTTCTTTTCAACCCATATTGATCAAACAAACCTATTAAATTATTGGCCAAAGTTTGACTAGTTATTTCTATGGTTTCAAACAAACCAATATTTACTAAGTTAGTAAAATCTCAAAAAAGTAATCACAAGGCAAATATACCATGACCTCTTTAAACATCCGTAAATCAAAAGTTGTTGTAAAAATATAATTTGTCAATTTTGGCAAAACACATATTAATTTTTTTCACCAAATTAAGTGATATTTCTTGGGGAAAAAATTTCTTAGATGGGAAGACAATTTGAAGACATAAATGTAAAACCATTTGCTATGCCATCAATTGAAATATATGTCATATTCATTTTCAATTATCATTACAATTTCACTTAACATTTTACACAAGAAAAATACTCAACAAGGTGGAAATTTTCTTAGTATATATGTTTTGCCAAATTTGGGTTTTTTAAGCTCAAATTATGTATGATACAATTACAAGCATTTACAATGACAAATAACTCACTTTTCTTTCTTCTTTTTATCCTCTCCTACAAATATGTATTGTGACCAAAAACACTGTGCAAGTGTAGGACAAGCAAAATGCTTCAAAAGTAAAGCCTACACACAACAAACAATGACATGATTAATCTACCCAAAAAAATCACAGAATAAAACATACAGAAAAACAGGAAAATAAATTATTATTTTTAAATGTAAGTAAATGAAGAAATATATATATAGGAAAAGGGAAAAAAAGAAATAGAATAAAATAGAATAAAACATGGAAACAAATTGGTTTTCAATGTATCAATTCTCAATCTAATGAAAATCTACAAGCAAGTTCCAAATAGGGTATCACAATAAATGATATACAAAGGTATTCAAGGTGAAAACTAGTTTGAAACCTTGCTTGGTTTTCACCTTTTTTTTTATACCCACCCAACATTAGTATTTCTTTCCTTTATCAACAAGGAAAACATGATATCCTCTTGTTGTTTATGATAGAAACCACATGGCAATACTCCTTAAGATTAAGACAATCATGTCCCAAAAACAAATGCACATTTTTAATGGATTTACAAGTTCTATTCAACAAGTTTGGATTAGTTAAGTGAGTAGCACAAAAGCCCTTTAGTAACCATGAATAGTCGAAGTGTGTGACCACCAAGATTATTCATAATAACAAGTGCACTCAAACTAAATACTAGACATAATCAATTATACAAGAGTGTCAAGCTTATGAGTTATGCAACAAAAAAGACGGTGAGTTATGAGGTTTGGGCAACTAGGAATTAAGAATGTGCAAAAATGTATTAAGGAAGTATGAAAACGTTAGGCCACAAAATAACTATGGATATCTTGTCGAATAGCCTATTGCCACATTAATGAAACACTCCCTACAATTGGTTATGGATCAATATTAACTAAATTAATTATCACTTGTTCTCAGGATATTTCAACACTTAATATATTGCCATTTAGCTTAAATGAAATATTTAAAAATAAATTCTCATCCCAATATGGCTTATAGTTGCAAAATTGGGTTTTAGGTTTGTTTTGAAGACATGTAATTTGATCAAATTGGAAACAATGGAACCATTGGTAAACCCTTTGATTTTCGAAATCTAGAATGGCCAAATTTGTAATTATGCTTCAGCTAGAAAATTCTCCTTATTAGTGGCAAAATCCAACTTGCTAACCACTAGCAACACCCAAATTACTTATGCTACATTTTTTCTCAAGCCACAAGAAGTCAAAAACATAGATGGGCTCACACACAAATAGAACAAAGCTCTGAAATTTGTGTTAATTAATCAACCAACCTTCTACATATACAATGATGTGCAATAAACATAACAAATGAACATTTCCCCACTCAATTGTCATCACATATTACTAGGCCTTGTTGATTAGGTACAAGAAAGACAAAAAACAATTCGCATATAGACTTGATATAACTGACCTTAGGACAAGGAGCAAATAGGCCTTTGAAAAAATATCCTCATACATCCATTGAATTAACACCATGGCCACCTCACACATCTACAAACACAATTACATAGGTGATTATTCTCGGATATGATCTATGCAAACATATGTCTAATGCCAAAATTGTGCATTGCAAAATTCCTTGGTGCACAAAAGAACATTAACTCCCCAGGGCCCATGGATGTTGTTACACTGGAACTTTGAACATTAACATATCACCCACATAAGGACGATCTATGTAGTAGTCTAGTAATGGATCCCATTCATATGTAGGACAAAAATTGAAAGGCATTACAAAAGAAGGACTATTACTTCTATCCACATAAAGCTTCCCAAACAAAGAAGACATGTTCTCCCCCTTGTCAGTTGTAGGGACAAGCAAATGCATCTTAAGGTTTTGTGCAATGTCACCCTCAATGTTCAAGCCTTAATACAAATCAAATGCAGATAGATATTCTAAAGAAAAAGTAGATTGAACAAAAAAAATCCACTACACATAGTATGACACCAACTAATGTAAACAATTTTTGCTTACATCAATCACACTTATAGAAGTTCTTTTCAATGAATGCACTCAACATCTTGATGTTGTTCATACATTGGCTGTTATTTTGGATAATTCCTCATGTGCAACCTCCAATGCAAGGTTTCATATAATGGTAGCTCGACATGAATGTTGTTGCACCTCCCGTTTGGACAAGATAAGGCATGCAAAGTGTATTTGAATCCTTATGTGGGATGATGAATTTCCCAAAACCTAATTCATCCACTCAAATGAGCTCCCATAATTTCATCTATGTACATGTTCTTGCCCCAACACTATACATGGCACAACTTTTTAGACATGTGTTAATAAGTTCAAAATTTCCTAGCAAGGGGTTGTTTATGACTATCCTAGGTTCCATCCCTAAAACACTTATAGTCTTCCAAGTGTATTTCATGAAGACCAAACATCCTACAAACCCTTTACCAACCCCTTTAAAACTAATGCAAAAACATGGACATTAGCAATGCAAGAATGTGGATTGTCCATTAGTTGCCTACAACAATTAAAGATAAAAGTTGTGGAGCTAACATAAATAAAGGCTACATCATTCCGAAAATACTAAACAATAGTTGGTGGTATTGGTTCAAATGCAAACATCCAAAAATCATCATATGACAATTAGAAGGATTGGAAGTCTATAGAGCATAAGGGCTGACACCTAATTCATGCAATTCTTTCTACACTAATTTGCAATCATTATATAACCAACACAATTATTGATGCACTCCCCAAGCTCTTTGATACTCAAATGTGAATTTGAAGTGAAAACAGTGGAAAAGCAAGGAGTTAGGGACACGCTCCCTCACTTGTAACACTTTGGGGGTAAAGGGGCATGCTACAGCTTCGGGATGGGACTAGGGAGAATGACAAGCACTTAATCACTCATAGGGACCTGTACAAAACCAAACACAAGTTGGTTAGTGCATAGTTAGAACATTTTTGGTGTTAGTACGAGCCATGGGCAAACTCAGATTCACAAGACTCACCACGGCTTGGACTTGGGGGAAGCCACCACCTTCCCCTTTATATTATACTATTGGCCTCTCCACAAGGCCCACATCCAAATGGCATTTTGTCTCGGGACTCCCAAATGGGAAGTCTCGAAATTCCCAAAATTAAGACTCCTACGACTTTGGGGCCATATAACTTTGTGTGCATAGCTTCGATTGAAATAAGGTCTAAAACAAAGTTGTAGCCCTCTTTAAGAACTTTTCAACGGTATGTCGCACGCCACCTACACATAAGGAGATCGGGTCGATTCCCGACTTTTAGTGGTCGGGAGTCAAACTACCAATTTGACTCCTGACCTTTCTTTTGGCCATAATTTGCTTTTAAGTGTCCAAATGGGTCATGCAAGCCCATTTTAGATATCTATGTTTCAATATCTTTCCAATGATATAAATAACTCTTCAATCCATTGGGTTCTAACCCTTACAATCACTCTCTAAATATTCAAGAATCCACCAGGACTCCAAACTCCCAAAGTGGAAGCTCCCTTGGGAGTGTGAGGGTTCATTCCTTCACATTTTCCTTCACTCTTGGGCTTCCTTTTGGCCCGCAACCTTGCAAGCCCTTGCCTTGGTTGTGAGCCCAAGGCTAGGGTTGCGACAATTATAATTCCGATCATATATGCAATTTTAATGAAACAAGGATTCAAGTTGGCAAACAATCTGGAGTAAAAATTTGGCTAGGAAAAAAATTTAATGTAATTTAAAACACCACCCCAAAATCTTGGGAATGGTTAATTATAAACAATGTAGTTAATGTTGCAAAGGATGTTTTATTTGGTTTCAACATCTTCAGAGGTGAGAGACTAAGGGACAACTACATTAAATTTTGCGAAACAAGTACTTATATGGCAATGCAAAAAAAACCATGGATGATTACTTTCCTATTTAAAAAGTTTTTGTCTTTCTTTAACAAATCAATTCTAGGTGGAGTGCCCCTCAACAATCGACACTTGTTGATTTTAAATGGACATGGTAACCATGTTACTCTAGAAACAATAAAATTTGGGTTAGACATGATCACATTACCATCACACACATCACATGCATTACAATAGACATGTCTTGTTTCAAATAGGCTTTTAAAATAACATTTAGAAAGGTTAAGGATGTAGCTATGTCTAAAAGAAATTTCACATGGAACTAGATAAAATAACCTTAGTTAGATGGGTAATTAGGCTTTAAAATAATCACGAGCACAAAACAAAACAACAAGTTTGGGTTTAGGACTATAGTTATATGGCCTTTGAACCCAAAGGCAATGGATACAATGTTAGACCATGAAAGGTTTACACTACAACAAACACATGAGTAATGAAGGGAATGAAGAAGATTACACAACATAAGAGGAAGCTGAGAATAATCCTTAATGGGAGGAAGAGTATATTATTGCAAAATTTCTCCATATAATTAAAATAGATCAACATCCGACATCTTAAGATCTACCTATTTACAGGTCACAAAATGACCAGTGCTACTATGTAAATATGCCCCATAGCCTTCAAATGATAGATTAGTAGCCAACAAAAATTGATGTTATAAACTTGGATGAGGGTAGTTTTGAAAATACTTAAGAATTGTAGGAAAGTCAATTATTCCCAAACGTGACCCAAGAATCCATGAAGGTGCATAACCTATTGTTGTTGCCTCATTTACCAACAAGACACATTAAAGGAAAAAACCATTAATCAATTATTTTCAATCACATGTTATGAGTAGTGTTGAATACCTAAACATCCTAAGGAGAAAAACAATGGAAAAATTAATTGTTGAGGAAATTAGAGTAGGCAAAAAAAAGGAGAAGGGAAATAGGTAAGCCAAATAAGCAACAAAATTGGGTTTTACAACAAAATGAATAGTTCAAAAAACTATTGAGAAGCATGCTAAAGCACAGTTCATTACAACTTGGATTCCAGCAGCTATTGTTAAAGAGGGTGACCACTTTCACCATGATTTTCAAGCAAGTTTTCGAATAGATTTGCACAATTACATGGGGGTGAATCTAGGCTACACAACATAGGTTCAACAACTGGCAAGGTTGTAAGCATGGGCTAAAAAACAAACATGAGGGTGTATAATATCAAGATTATTACCTTTCAATGACTAAGGAACAAGGAAGTAATTGGCTAGTTGCTAAGGGAAAGGTAATGTAATTAAATAGTATATGAAATAAATGTAGGAACTGAATAACAAATGAGAGAAAGTACCAATAATGAAAGAAAGGTTATAGTTGAGGAATAGTTGGGAAAAAACATCCTTGGGTGGACCACTAGGAACCACCTCAAAGAATGGTTAAGGAGCCAAAAATGCACAAATCATTTTCCTAGGCCCTTTAGTTTAAATATTTTCACAACTATAATTCTTCTTTTCATGTTTATCAATTGCATGCACTAATATATGACTTGAAGTTTATTTTGGAATTTAAAACATTAGAAATAGTTAAAATTTTGTTTTCCTAATTAAAACACTAAAAGAAATTTGAAAATCAATGATTAGATTTGCGACTCATTTATAATTGTAATCGACATATGTGACTAAAAATACCCTAGTTGCCTAAAACAAGTGCCAAAAGACAATCAGCCATAAAAGACATCACATGGCCATGAAATTGAAAATGTAGTCAAAAACCTTATGACTATGCCAATTTTTTTCATCCATTGCCATGGATGATCTTTAGTTTGATGCCCAACCCCAATTTGTGATTGCATTTGCAATTACATTTGGGATAGTTGCATGCTACCAAATGTGCCATTGACGGGTGGTCATGATTTAACCATGTGGTAATTCCAAGAGCCAATGGCCATAACACACGTGGCAATTTTCCATTTGTTCAAAAAAGATATATTATAATTATAATAATTAAATATTATAATTGCGATAGTTAATTATTATAATTACAGTAATTAAATGCTATAATTACAAAAAATAAAGTATTATAATTATAGCAATTAATTATAATCTATCCTAGGTTAAACTATAATAGGCAACTTATTATAGGCTAGGCTAGTCTAGGGTAGAATAGGCTAACTAGCATAGGCTAAGTAGGTAGGTAGAATCCTATTTATTTTGTTAGGGACAAGCCTTTTGATTGGCTCATCCCAAGTGGCACATGCATTATGTTTATAATACATACCATGAATCAAGTTTATTCCTTCACCTACTTATATACTTTATAAGTTTGAAGTTGTAGATAAAAAATATGGCACAATTTTAATGAAAAGGAAACACCACTACACTACAACACTATCACATCTTTTCTCCCATACAAAAACATTATCATATGTCGACACAATAAAGTATTTATTGTTTTCATTAACTATTTACTACCTATTCTACTTACTACATATTACCTTGGCTACATACCTACTATTTATTACCTAACCTACATTTGATAAATTATTTGCCTAACCTACCTAATTAATTATTATTATTATTATCAAAACATCATATATCCACATAATAAAATATTTACAATTTAACCTACCTACTACTTACTACTACTTATCCTACTTATCACATACTACCTAGGCTACATAATTACTATCTACTACCTAGCCCACCTAATAGATTAATATCCTAGCCTACATTTAATAAATTAATTGCTGAACATAGCTAATTAATCAATCAATTAATACAAAAACAATATGACATATCCACAAAATAAAATACTTCGTGTTTAATTTATAACCTACCTACCTACTACCTATTAGTAGTTATCCTACTTTTTACATACTAGCCTAGGTTACATACTTACTATCTACTACCTAGCCTACTTAATAAATTAATTACCTAGCCTACATTTAATAAATAAATTGTTTAACATAGTTAATTATTTATTCAATTAATACAAAAACATTATGACATATCCACAAAATAAAATATCTCTTGTTTAGCATACCTACCTACCTACTACCTACTAGTACCTATCCTACTTATTACACACTACCTAGGTTACATACCTACTATCTACTACCTAGCCCACCTAATTAATTAATATCCTAGCCTACATTTAATAAATAAATTGCTTAACATAGCTAATTAATTATTTAATTAATACAAAAACAATATGACATATCCATAAAATAAAATACCTCTTGCTTAGCATACCTACCTACCTACTACCTACCTACTACCTATCCTACTTACTACCTACTACCTAATTTACCATTTAATTAATGACATAGCCTACCAACTACCTACCTAACTTACCTAGCTTAATTAGGTTTAACCTTCATAACCTAGCCTATCAACTACACCTAATAAATTAACTTACTATTACCTATAGCTAACTTAGGCCAATTAATTAAGTATGCAAGTTAAGGTATGCTACCAATGAACATAGACCTACTTAGTTTAACGTAACCTATTAAGTGTAATTAGCTTAGTTTACCAACTAGGTTGTAATAGCCTTTTCTAACAAACAATTAGTTATTAGATATCATATCATGGAAGACCCATGGATGGGTACATTGAAAGGATAATAGTCCAATTGAAATAGCAAAGTTTGCCATATGTGGTCTATATTTATTTGTTCATGTGGTAGAATACACTATTGTAATTGAAAAACATTTCATCTCTAGTTGCAAAAACAACTATGTTATCATCCATCAATGAAAACAATCAAAATTGGATGACATCGTTCACTTTTCATTTGCATTTTCAATGAAAATCATATTAGTCATAAGTTGTAGTTGTATCTACAACAAGAATTTGGTTCAACCTTTCCTATAGTTGCATATGTGATTATGATAAGTTGTAACTATATGGACATGTAGGATTAACACACTACTAGTTGTAAAATCAGTTGGTTTGCACATTAGTCACATAGTAGTTGCAAAAATATGGTTAGAATGGACAACATTTCTTTTAGTGAAATGGCCCCTTTAGAAATTGATAGCCTTAACTTTGGAAATTCATAATTAAATTATAGTTATTCAATTAATTACTTAGTAAAAACTTAAAAATAGAATAATTTCCAAATTACCTTAGGAAAAAAATTTGAAGAAAATTTTCAATTCATGTTTCAAATTTGTGTTCATGACCAAAAAGTTCAAGGAAAGGAGGTCATGCGTTACATTCCTAAAACTTTTTCTAAATGCAATGATTAAAAAAATCAAAACACATAATATTTTTTATGTTATTGGAATTTCAAAATCTATGGAACCTAATAAATGTACTCATTAAAAAATATTTATGAAAAAATGATTAAGTGCTTCTTATAATTTTAAAAGTTTGATAGGTGCAAGAAAATCAAGGTGTGACATTCCTAGTGTGATCCAAAGATGCTTTTGCCTAGTTCAACAATAGTTGAAAAAAATATAGTAGTTGAATAGTAGATGAGAAAAATATATCAACAAAATAATAAATAAGAAAAAGTAATAGTAAAGATAGAGAACTATGAATAACACTTAAGAAATGGGAAAGGATTAAGAGGAGGTTGATGAGAAAAGGCAAGTTGAGAATAATCAACAAGTCTGGGTCTAGAGGAAAGAGGGGGCGTCAATTGTAATAATTGAGATGATTGGGAGAAACAAAGAACAACAAAAGAACTTAGAGTTCATATACTAGAGTTGAAAGAGGAGAGATGGGGGGTGGATCATTGGATCGCGAACAACAAAAGAACTTAGATCAATTTTGAGCTCAAAGACAACAAGAGAGTTTAGAGAGTTGAGAGAGGAGAGATAGGGGGTGGATCGCCATCGCCAACAGCAAGAGAGCTTAAAACTTTGAGTTTAGAAACAAAAAGAGAGCTTAGAGCTTTAAGTGAGATGAGAGATGAGAGAGGGGGTTGGATTGCCATCGCCAATAGTGAAAAAACTTAGAATTCTGAATTCATAGTTTTAAGCTTTGAAAGAGTCGAGAGAGGAGAAAGCGAAGTGGATCACCATCATTAAAAGTAGGAAAGTTCAAACCTTTGAACTTTGATAAAGTGGAGAAAAAAGAAAGGGGCCATTGATTACCATCATTAGTAGCAAGAAAGTTTATAGTTCGAAGCTTTGAGATAGTTGGGAGAAGAGAGAGTGTGTGCTGATTGTCATCACTAGCAGTAGGAAAGCTTACAGCTTTGAGCTCTAAAATAGTTGGGAGAGGAAAGAAAGTGGGTTGATTGCCATCACCTGCAATAAGAAAGCTTTGAGTTTAGAGATAGTTGAGAGAGGAGAGAGATGCATCGATCGCCATTGCCAACAATTGTGAAAGATTAAAGAAAAAAAAAAATAGAAAAAGGAGAGAGTTGAAAATACCAATGTTAATCGCCATAGTTGTTATAAATATGAAATATCAAAAAAATAATAAGTAGAAAGAAAGGAGAGAGGAGAAAGTTCAAATAACTAGCATCAATCGCCATCACCAACAAGTGCGAGAGATGAGAGAAAGAGCAATAGAAAAAAAAGGAGAGATGAGATGGTTGAAAGAGATTGGAAAAAAGATGTGATCACCATCACTAGGAGTTGTAAAAGTTGAGACGAAAAGAGAGTTTTGAGAAAGGGGCATTGATTGCAAAGAGATGGGGTGTTAATTGTACATAATTGTAAACACAAACACACAATTCAACACAAACCAAAGACGAACATCAACTAGAGAGTCAAGCTCAAAGGAGCTCAAAGCTCCCAATGTGACTAGGAGTCGAATGCTTAGTGAGGGCGATGGAAAACTAGCACCCATAGACATTTGGGAAAGGGGCAGCAAATTTGGTGAACGAGAATATGTTTACCCATTATCGTCAATCTCTAAGCCTTATTTTGCATGTGATTTGAGCCTTATGAATGCTTACTTTGACAAAATGTTTCATCCCAATTTTCATCCCGTTTGATATGGGAGTAGATAGTGTTCATTGGTGCTGAAGTTAGTGTTTGGTTTTAGTTGACTAAACAAGCCATCATGGGCTGGCATATGTATGATCCATTTTTTTAAGTCAATTTTTACCCCTCCATCTTCCCCATTTTTGACCGGTTTTGAGCGATTTAAACCACAATTGGTGCACTTCCTAGGGGGCTATATTTTATCTTCAGAAGAAACCCCGAGAAGGGGAGGGAGGCAGCAGCCCCATCAATATTTTACCTTCAGAGAGTATGTGGAAAGGAGGCAGATTGAGTGAGACAAAGGTGAGTGAGACACTAAGTGTTCAATCACCAGCAAGTTTATCCTACTTGAAGGGCAGGTAGTATGCAATTTGTTTTTGAGTGGCTGTGGGTGCATTACAAAGCTGAAGATCACATCGGTTGACATTGTTTTCAATGCTTTCAATGTGCTGGTACCAAGATATTAATGTGAAAAAGACTTTTCCTTGTCTCACCCTGTTTTCAATATGTGCTCATACTTTTAAACAAAGAATATAGGACAAAACTATAGTGCTAAATTGAAGAATATCTTGAGTGCACATTGCACACCTCATTGTTGGAGACCCATAAATTCAACAATTGATATGTGAAAACTTGTTGGAGATAATCGATTGTTCTTATTGTTCTTATATTTATGAGAACTGGCAGAAATTCTTATTATTCTGTTTTGATACTCTAAAAAAGTTTCATAAAATTTTGAATTCTTTTTGGGGAAAGAATTGTGCTGGTTCTTCCAGCGTTATGAGAAAATTGGACAAATTGTAAAGAACATGACAGACAGAGGTGTGCGGCAGCGGAACAATAGGAACATGTTACGCACATTGATAAGGTGGCGACAAAGTGGGGTCTGTGTCTTAATGTCTGCAGCGCCATAACCGACCTCGTGTTGGAGACCGTCTCTCACGCGTCTTTATCACCACCTGAATCAAGAGTCCTGACAAACTGTACCTCAGGCCCATTAGAAAACTAAGATAGTTTGTCTCTTCGGAGACATCTGATAAAATTTGGAAACCTGAGATAATTTGCAAATTGCCATCCATTGAATAAATATTCCAGCAGCAAGTTATTTTAATTGTCCAAAACTCGCCAAGAAGAGAATTATGATCGAAATTCGAAAATGAAATGATTTTGGAGGGTTTTAATCTCCAGAAGCGAGCGAGAGAGAAAAAATAGTAGCAAATATTGCAAGATTTCTGTATTTGGTTTAAAGTTTGTAGCCAGAAATATGAAAGGATGATTAAAGATTTGTACTTCATATTTGGTAAATATAGCCACATTTGGCTAAATCTTTCAAAAGATGATTGTGATCTCCAGTTCAGCTACAAACAAAAACTCTTAAAAAAAAACACTATATTCCAGATATCTGCATCAGCTATTTTATTTTATTTGGCAAAATTTCACAATCTGGCCACAGAAAAAATCCCTTAGTACAAAGGCTAATTTTGGAAAGAAACTGGCCCACACTAATGAGGAAAAAACTTTTAAAGTCGCCATATTTAGACAAGAGGTTGTAATGTAACAATAAAACATATAATAGCATGATGCCTAAACTTTTCTACTTTGCTATGTGTAGCCAAATTTGGGTGAGTACTCTTGTGGGATTATGGCCAAACCGCCTACCTCACAAATTGGAAATGAAAAACACTGATACGCACCGTCACCCT
>Ga0209208_10006381_pt1 | contig 16254 bp, 14 predicted proteins | sample S1TSphfallax_3_FD_187694 | JGI IMG/M metagenome (GOLD analysis project Ga0209208, IMG submission 187694) | Host-associated microbial communities from peat moss isolated from Minnesota, USA - S1T2_Fd - Sphagnum fallax MG (SPAdes) (version 2) | ecosystem: Host-associated > Plants > Peat moss >...
GGGGGGGGGGGGGGGGGGGGGGGGGGGGGGGGGGGGAGAGGGTGGTGGTGGGAAAGGGATTGGAACACTTAGTAGAGAGATTTGTAGGCGGGGCAAAATCAAATCTTTGATTTCGTATCGTTAAGAGGAAGTGCGTTTATTGCTGGGAATTGTTGTTTTAGTGTTTTTTTTAATAATAAATTTTAAACTGTTTCTGTTTGTGGCAGCTGCTTTCTGGTCTGGGTGTCTCCTAGACTCTAGTCAGTGTTTTTATTTTAAAACGTTATATTTCCTGTCCCTGCAAAGATTTTGCTGTCTGGCAGGCAATTTGCCTAATGTGTTTTCCACTACTTTCGTCATGGATTGAGGGGGGGGGTGGGGGGAGTGGGGTGTGGTATGTGACAAAAGTGAGAGAAGAAAATTTTGCGGAGAAGAAAGACAAGGTCAAGATTAAGTTAAAAAATCTTAATGATCTAGGGCTAAATTAAAATTAATTCTTCAGTGAGTTTAGGGTCTCCTTCCATTCCCTTGTTGTCATGAGAGAGTTTCTTATACCGTAATGACATTGTCATTTAAGAGGTAATGGAAAGTGAGGGAAAAGTTTGCTATAATGAACATTGAAAAGTGAAATTGTTTTGGAAATGTGTATGTTATTAATGTTTGGGCTCTCTCATTTTAAAATAAAATAAAATGATAGATGTTAATGTATAGCAAGTCAAGTCATAGTTTCATTCATAACTCTCATAGCTTTGTTTTTCAACCAATTGTTGACTTCTTTATAATGTTGCGAGATGATTGTGATCACAATTGGAAGGCAAATTATAATGAAAAATAGTTTCTCTGGCAGAATCTGTAAGTGTAGATCTCTAACGGGAAGATGTCATTACAATGTTGAAAAGGAAAAAGTAATTGGTGAGAGGTCCACAACCTGTGGAAGTTGAGAGGTAATGAGAGCCTTGCTACATGTATTTTTATAGAGGCTAAGATTGCAAGCCCACCCCCCTACCCCTCATAGAATGCATTGGTTTGGTGTGGACTATATGGCGTTGCAAGCATTGGGTATTTTGCCATTTGCTTTGGTGAGGATAGTCAAAAAAGGAGAAAGAAAACTTGAATTGAGGTCAATTGGGTTTTCTTCCAGGGTTTAGGGTTTAATTCAATTTTTAGTGGAGCACCATAAATAAGCTCGGTTGGGTTGTTTTAAATCATCATATCAAGTTCCACCTGACTAAACATTGACTGATAGAATCAATTCTTGGTTGGTTATCTTTCTCTGTTTAGTGATACTTGTCCATTGGGTTTGTTGTGGGATTAGACAATGTACAAGACCTAGAGGTGTCATTAGGGCAAGGAGCCACCATTCCAATCTTGAATTCAACAATGCAGGAAGGAAAGGGAGCTTGGCAGTCACCGTAACTTCCCCTTCCACAACATTATTATGCATTCTTGTCAGGGTAAGCTTTTTGTTGGTGGTGTGATATCAAACCAACCTGGCTAAGAATCATAGCCAGGACTCTCTGGATCATGAGGGAAGATCACCCCACCACATGGGAGGGGTGTGGGTTTCCCAAGAGAATCAGCAGATGCCTCCACAACAAACCAAGTTAGCAGTTGTTTTTCATTTTTTCTTTTGTGTTTTGTGGTCTTTTTGTTGAGAAGACACTTATTAAATAAATAAAGGAAAAACATCCAGCAAGGGAACAAGAAAAGAGAAAAGAAAGGACGAAAGTCCAAACAAAAGACCGCATCCAAAAGTGCAGAATGCACAATGGAGAGCCTTAAGAGGAGAAAACAAGAAACCCACTTATTCCATTGACATAAAGCAACCACAAAAAAATTTCTAGTGTGTCCAGAGGACACCTCCACACTGGGGTGGGCAAAATGTTCCACCAATTTTTTTTTCTTTTCTTTCAATATGGGGGTATCACGGGAAATATAATTAAAAAAAGTTTGGTGTGTTTTATGTTGGGTAATGCCCTCAGAGTGAGGCATTCATTCTGCAAATAAACAGCCCCTTGACTCTGCCTCAGGTGGGCGCTTATTTCTGGAACACCCATCTTCCCTTCTCTAAAGAACTGGAGTCTTGGACTAGAGAGGTCATATCTAACATAGTGCAACTGCTGGTTTTTAATTTCAGATCTGTTTTGTTTGTGACATCTAAAAATACAACTTTTGGTACCAGATGTTTCCTAATTTGAAATGCATAACAAGGGTAAAGCCTAAAAGCTCTGAAACTAACTCACTTGCATTCACTTGCATTCAAAGCTCATTAGTTTTTAATAAGGTAGTGACAATACAATTGTCATATATATTATATATATATGTGTGTGTGTGTGTACATTCCTGATTCAGAATGGTGTACTTTAGAATGTGCTTTGTATCAGAACCAACTTAACATGTTGGGGTTGGTGTAAGTAAGTATCGTGAAGTAGCAGATACGGACTGAGTGTGGAATTCAAGAGTGTCAGTCCTCATGACTCTTCATACTCCTTTACAACTCATCAACTCATTTTACTTACTCTGAACAAAACCAAAGACTATTTTTATTATATTCAAGTGTAGGGTAAAATTGCAGGGTGACGGCTAAGGAGCAGATTGTTCCCAAAATAGCACCCGGCTCCTTGGGCATTATTATTACCCATCTGAAACTAAAAAAATAGAGGCAGGGCATTTCGAAAAGCAAAAAAGCCCATTGGGGCAGGTGTTTCATTTTTTGAAATTCCCATTGTTTGTGGAGGACATATCCCTGCTTATAATGTTCCTTCCACATACACTGACAAAATTCTGCTGGTGCTTTATGGCCCAGGGGTCAGGACGGGGCCTTATAAACCCTAAAACCAAAACAAGGGCATCTGAGGCAAAAAGTCTAGTGCAAGCCCAATTTTGGTACTGCTCTCTTGTCCATGGGAGAATTGAAAGAAGGGGAAAAGCGAGAGTTTTATGAATACATAACACTTGCTTCCGAGGTAGAGAAATGATTGTGCACTATAATGTATGTGCCTTCCAATTAGGGTGGTCTGGGTGCTCACTTGTTGGCTACTGATTGGTGATGATGGGTGGTTCTACCTTACTAAAATTCTAAAGGGTTCACAAAACAAGTTTGATTGTTTTTGGACTACCTTTCCTAAACTTGAAATTTTTTTGCACATTGAAAAATTAAACAGTAACCTTGCCTGCTGTCCCTTAGGGAAACCTAGTCTGGTCACCCTGCTGCCTGAAATGGGCAGCCCTTAATGGAACCAAAAAAACTCAAAACCAATGGTTTTTTGAATTTAATTTTTTTTCTTGAGCTTGAGATTTGTTTGCACATAAAATAGTAAAATGTTTACCTTGTCTGGTGTCTGCAGTCTGTCTGCACATCTGTCTGTCCCCCAGAGAAACCCCGTAGCCTGGTCACCCTGCTGCCAGAAAAGGGCAGAGTTAACGAAACCAACAAAAAAAACTGAATACCAAAAGACGGGCAGGAGGAACGAAAAAAAGAAGAAAGTGGGAGTTAGGGGGATTGTGACGTGGGAACGGGGTCCGGGGAGCGGAGATGCACGGGGGAACGGGAGAACGTATCCAGAAAGACCGTGCCCGCCACTCGCCTCCCGCCGCCTATATTTGATCCTTTACCACAAAGGCCGCAGAGCTGCAAAGTCGCCAAGCTGCGGAATTTTCCACTTCCTTTTTCTACCATTTGCTGCTGTTCCTTCTGTTGCTGTTTGTTGGTCGTGCTCCAGTGCCGCTGTTCCTGCTGCAGTCCATTATCGTTTGTCGTCAGCTACTGCTCCTGTTCCTTGTTGCAAATCCTTTGCACAACACCCATTTGTTGTAAAAGAAGCAGATCTCTGCTTTGTGTGCGGAAAACTCCCTGGAGAAAATAAGTCGACGGCAGTCTTTTCATCTGTCGTGGTCTTGCCTCTTCTTCTTCTTCTTCTTCTTCTTCTTGTGTTATATACTGTTGTAGTAGGTTGTCCGCTCTCGTTTTCCCTCCTGCATCTGTTTTTCCCCCCCTTTTGTTTAGCAGGTAGCTCCAAAAGTGTCTGCATTGTGCACACACGCCGTCGTCGTACTTGTTGCAATTTGCAAGCACGGTTTGGAGTTTAGTGAAGCTGAGAGCAGTCGTGGTTGGTCTTGCTGAGAGAGAGAGAGAGAGAGAGAGAGAGAGATTCTTTAGAACGGGGCAATGCACGGTTTTCTGAAGGATTCTGCATGGTTCACGCGGACTTGAGTTCTTCGAGTTGAGGATGTTTTATATTCTGCTGGATACTGCGTGGACGAGCTGGCAATCACCAAGAGCTCCAGGGCCTGCTGAGGTGTCCTTTCTAGGGATCTAGAGACCCTGAGAGAAAGCTCTTTTTCTGGAGGAATCATCCTGTTGGATCTACCCAGAACTCAATGGCGGCTCCTGGCATTGCATCTGGAAGCTGGCCCTACTTTGATCCTGACTATGAAACCAGCGGGCCTCGCTTCAATCCTCCTAGGTATGAGATTCCTGCAATTTACTGCCGGTAGCATGGTGATAACATCATTCAAACTCTTCTTTCTCATGGGTTGCTTGTGCTTGTGGTGCAGAGTCGTAGTTGACAACGATGCATTCGAGGATGTTACAGTCGTGAAGGTACTAGGTTTCCTCTTCTTCTTGTTCCTTGAAGCTGATGCTGGTGTGCCTAGTTAGGACAATGCTGCCGCCTTGTACTGTGAAGTCGCTGGATCTTACTACGAGCATCATCATCTTACTGCTGTTGCTGCTGGAAATGTGATAAAACAGTTCCACAGCGCTAACAGACACAGAATTCTTCTCAGCGTTGTACAAGTTCTCACTGATCTCGAGTTGGCCATATCCAAAGCTTACATCTCTTCCGATGGCGGATGGTTTATGGATGGTATGTATGCTGCTCCACACGCAATCTTTTCTCTCAGCAAATCGTGAGGCTAAATCCTTCCTTGCGTTCTGCAAATCTTCGACACATTCTTCCTCATGATTCTAGATTTGTAACTGATTGTGTGCCTTTTTCTTGGCGCAGTGTTCCATGTGACAGACTTGTTCGGGAAGAAGGTCTCCGAGGACAGAATCATGAACTACATTCAGCAGGTCAGCAAAGACACCAGAAGCAGCAATTGTTTTTCCTTCTCTTCTCTGGGCTGTAGGTGTAGGTTTGCAGTAATGGTTAGCCTTTTTTCTTTTTTTATCTTGTTTCTAAGAGTATCCTGGGGCTGCTCCTGTCTGCAGACATTGGGAGCTAGAAAGAAGCGGGAAGTGTCTTCAGTTGAGCTTTTGAGGTGCCCTGGGCGCTCGGTGGGAGTGAAGTCTATAGCCGAGCACACAGTGATAGAGCTCACAGGGACAGACAGACCAGGGCTTCTATCAGAGGTTTCTGCCGTGCTCACAGAAACAGGATGCAATGTCAATGCGGCGGAAGTATGGACACACAACTTGCGAGTAGCTTGTGTAATCTACGTAACAGACGAGGAGACGCCCGGGCCCGTTGCAAACGGGAACAAACTCGAAAGCATCAAGAACCAGCTATTCCAAGTCATGAAATCAGGTGATGACGAAATCAGGGGTGCTAAGACAGACTTCGGAACCGAGGTGACGCACACGGAGAGACGGCTTCATCAGATGATGTTCGCGGATCGTGATTACGAAGAAGCCCTCGAGCTTCCCACAACGAAAACAACAACAAGATGCAGCAACAGCAGCAGCATCAGAAGAAGAAGTCTAGCGGCAGATAAGGAGAAGCCGGTGATCGCCATCCAAAGCCGTAACGAGAGGGGCTATTCTGTAATCAATATTTCTTGTAAAGATCGGCCCAAGCTTCTATTTGACATCGTTTGCACCTTGACAGACATGCAATACGTCGTCTTCCACGCCACCATCGATTCTAATGGCACTGATGCTGCACAGGTATGTACCCCATTCCATGCTCCAGGAGCTATGATTTCCAGTTTCCCACCCCAGGAGGTAGGGTTTCGAGAGAGTGGAAGATCAGAGATATGTCACAGTTCCAGGGACTTCCCCCTCCCATCAGTCTTGCTCATTATGGGCACTTGAAGAATCCTAGTTCATTGTTTATTGTTTTTGCATAATAGATGGAGGCCCTAGTTTGAGAAGCTTTTGAGATCTTGACACCTTCCACATGGGCCTTTACTGACCCTTAAAGAAGACAGGCACCTCAAATGCTGGAAGGTTCTCAAATTAGACCCTTCTCTCATGCATGCACCCCTGGGACTGGTACCTCAAGATTGAAAATATTGCGTTGTTTCAAATTGCTCCCTGACCAGCCTTTAACTTCTTTCTTTGCCTTCTTAACAGGAATACTACATTCGTCATATCAGTGGTTGCACTCTTGATATAGAAGCTGAGAAGTGGATGAAGCAGTGCCTGGAGGCTGCCATTGATCGGCGATCTTGTGAGGTAAGAAAATTTCCATCTGAGCAAGAACTTGACTGGCACACATGACATGAAGATTCCTTGGATGGTGAGGAAGAGCTTTCCAAAGCATTCTGCCAACTGACGTGTTTTGCATTTTATTATGGTGCAGGGTCTGAGACTGGAGTTATGCACACATGACAGGGTGGGGCTTTTGTCGCATGTTACACGAGTGTTTCGAGAAAATGGTCTGTCAGTCACAAGGGCAGATGTAGCAACCCAAGATGACAAGGCAGTCAATGTGTTTTATGTTATCAATGCTTCCGGAGATCCAATGGACACCAACATTGTAGAGACATTGAGAAGGGAATTGGGACAGTCCATACTTGAAGTGAAGGAGACCCCAAGGTTTTGTAAGGCCCCTCCACAAGAGTTGCAATGTCCATCAAAACTTTCACTTGCAGGCCTCCTCCGATTGTCCGAACGCTTCTTGTATGGCCTGGCAACTCTCAACTGGAGGTCTATGTCAACTGCAGGAGCTTCTACTCAACTTGGGTTGTAAGGATTACTGTTTGTGAGGTCCTTTCACATTTCACCAGGTAGCAAATTCTTTAAAGGTTTTTTGAAACTGTAGTTTGTTATTTGGACTCTTATTAAGAAAGATATGCCATGGTCTTCATGGAGAATTGTGAAGCAGTCAGTTCCATTTTTCTGTGTATTTATGTTGTTAATTTGTCTTTTGAGATACAGCTTATAAAGGTTTTCGAAGAATGATATTGTAGAGTTGTGAGCTTATTGGTTAACTTTGTGCTGCAGGAGACAGTTACATGGAAGTCAAATGGAACAGTGGTTGAGCATGTCGCAATGATAAAAACCTACACCTCTGGTTGGGCTCTACAGGAAAGGCCTTTTGAGTATTCTGTAGGTATGTTCTGTATGTAGTACTATACACTTACATCTTATGACTGGAGATTTATTATGAATGGCATTGTGTGGGTGACAACATGAGTCTGATGGATGGTCAACCTGTTTGCATGATTCTACAGATATGAGCTAAATGGTACAACCAAAAATGCCACATCTAGGATGAAGGAAATGGAATGAATTGCAATATCAGAAGCAGCAGAGTTGTTGGGCACTTGAATAATGTGCTGCCACATTGTGGGATTCTGGCAACCCTCCTGTAAGGTTTCTGGTTACTGACTCTGCTTGTTGGAATGCATTGGCTTTTAGAGATAACTGTTGTTCATTTCAGGACACTCTAGCACTGCTGGCCACCTTTAACAATAGATTAGTTGCTGTGGCTTTTTTATCGGATCCAGATACATCTGAAACCTGGTGAGGTTGTTCTAATAAAGCATAAGAGCAAATGCTTTGCAGGTGGCACAAGACCTCAACTAGCAATAGATTCAGCTTCCAAACAGTGATTGCCAAATGGGCTGCAAGAGTGAACTTGCACAAAGGACACCACTTGTATGATAGGTAGCCATTTAAAACATCATCCAGGTTACAGCTTGTCCTGGGCACTGCTGATGGAAGGTCCAAATGCCAGCCTGCTCTGAGTTTGATATTCCTTTCCACTTCTGGGGTTTCATAGACCTGAAGATGATATTAATCCTGAGGGTGACACTAAGATGGGCAACCAGCCAGCCAGCTTTGTTCTTTCTTCCGATGTTGGATGAGTTAATGTCAATGTATGCACACTGTACATTCCAAATGAGTCTTGCTGTAATGATCATGTAATTATTAAATCAAACTTTTGATGTTTCTAAATTGTGCTTTCTGATCTGCTCTTGTTTTCTTATTAAATGTTATTATCTGCTCAATACATGAATGTTGATTCTGTTAGTTTGAATGGTGAGATTCAATGCTAGCAAAAGAAGTCAGATCAGAGACTGCAAAGATTGAGTGTAAAATGTTGTGGATAGAACCTTCATTTTTTTTTCAGAAGAACTTGGTGAGACTGAGAGTTGCCAACAACACGTACTGTCCAGAAACCGCAGTCAGTGCGAATCTGCAGACAATATTCCAACATGTGTAGTGTGAACAATATTATTCTTCAAATCGCATTGAGGGTCAATCTGCAGATCTTATTCAAAATGAGTCTCATTTAAGGATCATATTTGGTGTAACAGTGTTAAAATAAAAAATATCTTTATAGCACATTAAAAATGTTGCAATTGATACCAGGTGGGTCCATTAGAACCCTAAACATCTCTTTTGTGACAGATTTCTACCCTTGCCAGCTCTGGAAGTTTTGAAGGTGCATTTATATTATGAACACATTACATTTCCGTAGCCTCCAAAATAAACAGCCTTGTGCGAGAGGATTCTTGTAGACATGAGAAGCCTCTCTCTACTATCACCTGTAGATAATGGATATTTGATTGGCAACATGCATTATTAGTAAAGATGGTGACAGTATGTCTCCAATTTCACCTCTTCATAGGCTTATGACCCTTCCAATAAAATATGGCATTTGGGGTTAGAGGTTTGGTTCATAGTTGAAATCATCAAGACCTTGTAGATTCTACATTCTAAAAGTATGTGGAGGGCACTTTACCCTAGTTAATATTCCTGCCGCAACAGAGGAAGCACCTTATTCCACAACAGAGAAGGCACTTCATGTGTACGTTTCCTCAAAATTAAGGTGCCTTCTCTCCTCAAACAATTTCACACTCATTAAAACTCTAGCAGATCTTTATGTCAGATAAGGACCTCAAACGTGGCAGTTCTGGTAATTCAGGTCCATGCTTGACTCCTGCCTTTCACTAGACCCCCATGCATACAGCAACCCTCTTTTCAGTCAATATCCTACACTTCAGTATCTCATAATTAATGCCCTAAATGAGAGAAAGAATAAGTTGCCATAGTGGTGGTGACAAGCTATTTTGCTGTTGGCCTCAAGAAGTGCAATTAACATACATATTTTAATCGGGATATCTAAACTAACAAGAAAAATAGGGCACAAGATTATAAGGTGATTTTAACTCTTGGGGGAAAGAAAGAACTCTTTTGATCATTGCATGAGGAAGAGTGATTTCCTTTGTTTCGAGATGGAGGATTTGGAGCACCTTCTCAAGCTTCCTCCTCCTCCCTCTTCAGAAGGGGGACAAACAAAGCCCACATTGTTGATCTTCAATCTGCCACAGCTCAAAAAGCATCTAAGCTTGATATTAGATCCAGATGGTTGTAACATCAAAATACATTGTAGTAACCACCCCAAATGGAAGCTGGTTAAAGGTAAGCTCAGTGATGAGCATATATAGAATACAATTTGAAACTAACATCAAGCTAACAAATAAATGAATAGCTGTTTTAAGACAAATTTCAAGTTAACATTAGGTAACACTCATAAGTGTTTGAAGGACTAGTGTGCAATGGTTCTTTGACCTTTGAATGTCTTAAATTAGACACTTATGTGTAGGGTAAAGCCTGAGGGGATGCGCTTCATGGGAATGAGGGCTCCATGAATTTAGCCAAGCATGGGCCTTATTCCCATCAAGCCTGCCTCGTTGGGCATTACATGGTGTAAAAACTACTGCAGTTTTTGAAAAAGTTTGAGCTTGAGCAAGGGCAGTCTGGATGCCTGGAAATGTTGTAGTTTCATAAGTTCCATAGATGTTCTCCCTTACAGGTCCATACATCTGTGACAGTGCCACTTACAGATAAAGGAATTTAATGTGGCAAATACATCATGGGTTCAGTTGATGTTTCTTGCAATACTATAGTATAGGACCCCCTTTCTGTTCTACAAAGAAAGCATTTCTCAGATAGCACACAAACTCACAGTAGGGAAATTGTTTGTGGTCTCTCAAGCACTGGATTATCTGAGAATATGGGGAATTGCATTACATGACATCTTGGGTTACAGAAAACTGTGGGCAATAAAACCCAGTCAGTTTGTGCAGTCAGTTTTTGCAGATGATTGCACCGAAATTACCTGCAGGTCTGTTGCATATGTTACGTAGTCTAAGGGCACACCACGTCACTAGATAGCCACATTGCCAATATGCCCAGCAATTTTGTAACTGCAAGCAAAGGAAATATTACCTTGAGCTGGAGACTCAAATATCCATTAGCAAAACACTGTGCTATCTACTCTTCTATCTACTGGACAGAGAAGACACCTATCCTACTCCTAACAATGAGCCTTTAAATGCACAACCAGAGATTACCTCTCATAGCAAGCTTTCTAACTTCTACAATACTGTTCATTGAGAGAAAGGAACAAAATCAAAATGGAAGGATGAAGTACCAGCAACATGATGATGAAACAGTGGGTCTCCAAATTTCTCCACCCAGTTACAGTTATCATATGCAAAGTGATTCATTGGATTATCATCTCGAAAAATCAATCCCCAAACAAATCCCCCAGCAAACAGTGTTATGAGAGCCTTGGTTTGAGAAGAAGGGCACTGTATCTAGTTGCTTGAGCCTTAATCTGACAATGTGATTGCCCAATGACAAATGACCAAAGATAAAAGACTTTCACAAGAGCCTTGTTATGACAAGAAGGTTCACAGTGTCCACCATCTTAACCTTAGGCTGCAAGTCCAGCCCTAACCCTGAACAGCATGGAAGTGTCTCCCAGCCTTCACAACTATGCCTGACTTTGGATTTGGATCCTTCTAAAAATCCCTAGCAGATCTTAGAACAATGCCAAAAACTATGTGCAGCCATTCACTTTCAGATGTAATCAAAACTTCTTGATCAGACGGGTCTTGGCTCTTACCAGTATCAAATTCTAAGTCAAGAGCTGGAGTCTGACAAGAATAGTGAGCAGTAAAACTTCACCAAGGGGATTCACAAAGCTGATGTGCTTAGTAACCTCCTGCAGAAGGTCATCTAGTTGTGGTGAAGCTCCAGCAGAGAAGCCCAGACCAATCACACAAGCATCTAGCTTCAGATTTGCAACTGCATTTCCACCCAAAAGGTCAATATTTTGCTCCACCCACTCTGTAGATCCCACCTCCATCCACCTCACCTCATGCTTGCTTTCTGTTCTCCTCCTTTTATGCACAATGATTCAACCTTTGGCTTTAATGCTGTTTGAGCATAAACTGTAGTGCAAATTATATTAATCTCCTGAGAAAGCATGGCCAGCTTTCCATCTATCTCAGTCAGATTGGCTGGAAATACAGCATGTGAGTGTGCTGAGGTTCTTTCTGTCCCAGTTATTAGGACCCACTGTGTGTGTTGATGTGATTCTGTTTTCAATGGTATTTCACAGGCTGAGAGATCTATTTGATTGGTGCAACAGCAACAAAAACCCTTAATCAATGTGTGTGCCATTACTTAGTCCCTAATACAATACAAACATATTGATGACTAAAGGGCAGGCAGTAATTTGGCCTCAACCCAATGTATGCCTAGCTCACAAATTCTTAAGATCTGCTCAAATAGGAAAGGCATGTGAAGGAGAAGAACAGCAGACAGACCACACTACACTCTTCAGCATCCCAACTGCACAACACAATACTTCTTGGTTGCCAACCCTTTGCTACAAGCTCACCCAACTGCTGTGCAACCTTCACATACCCAAATCTTCAGTGTTAGACCAGCACCCTGTGCTTGTTGACAATATGAAGCAGTGGCCTAGTGCAAAAACTGTTTGCTCATCTCATTTATGAGCGCAGGAGGACAAGGGTCCAGTCCCAACAGGACAAGTTATTCCATCTGAATGATGTAAACCTTGGCACCTCTCCAAGAAAAGTCTCTTAGTTATGCTGGCTTTATCATATATTTCCCTTCTTTTCTCTTATCTTGTCAGACACATAGGTTCTTACATCTCAAGAAAGCCTTGGCTTGATTGTCAGCACAAAAAAATGACAGAGACAATTCAACCAGAGGCATGATTAATCGACACACATGCTGAAATGAACCACCCCCAGTGACATACAAGATATCCAGTGAGCAGTTAGACATCAAGAAGTGATGCTGTGCCACTGTGGGGATCCACAGCCCCCAAAACCCAAGCATCATGGTGATTTCCTAATATAATGTACCTGCCCCACACAAATCATAAAACATTCGCTTATGACAAGCAGCAACACTTACTTATATGCCACTGATAGTTTCTTATTCCAAATGAGCTAACACCCACGCATCAAAACCCACTATGTTGGCAAATCCTCCTTTATTTCAACTCTTGTGCACTGGGAAGGAATTCCAGATATCCACTCTTTCCTGCATCCTCATCCTGCAGAAGCTCAATGTGTTACACAAGGTAGACCTTTATCACTAGAAGTGCACCAGAATACCTATCAGGCTCGTTTGCTCCTTTTATGGTAGCAATCACATTCTGTATTCATGTTACAGTTTGATTGGAGAGGAAAAAGTCATACAACACTCAATGGTCAGTCCCTCTCTAAAGCCTTGAGTGTCACTCAATTTCAAGCCAGGGTATATGGTCACTACTTCCATTCTTAGTGCTCCCTGTCAAGAGTATGCAACAAAGCCAGCAAAAGAGTGTTTATGCAATCTACTGCCAGGTTGGGAGAGGACAAATACTCATAGATAATTGAATAATATGCATATGATTACTACTTGAAAGCACAAACATGATGAGGAGGAAATGCTGCAGCTAGATGCACAAATAAGTTTTAAAATTGAGGCACAAGCACATACTGGCTCCTCACACACATTGAACAAAAGTAGCAATGCAAGAAAACAGCTCACACAAAATGAGAAGTTGAGTGCTCTAGCCCCTCGTCCAACCCTGTAGTGAGGCAAATCCAAGGCACCATGCCATTCAGCTGGGGAGATGGGACCACTTAAAGAGGCCAGTATGGGCAGTGCATCCTCAGCTGATATGGGCAGTGATGAAATGGTACGCAGCATAGTCTGAGGGTCAGAGAGTGAGGGTTGGAGAGTGATATCCTTTCTGCATTCGGAGTGCCAGGCCAGCCATGAGTGAGAGGGTCACCCAATCCTTTGTACACTGAACCCCTTTGAGTGCAACTGGGAGGCAGCCATTGAGAATCTGGGTAAACTCCTTGGGTGTAGTTTGCTGCATAATCTTGAGGATCTGAGTAGATAACAACAGCAACTGCCCCAGCCTGGGCTGCACTCTCAACATTGTCTTCTCAGTAGATTAAGCCATACCTTGCAATTATAATCACATCTTTCACATTTATCCCCAATTTTGCCAGCTTCTGGAAATCCTCTAATCTCCCATAGTTAGCATACACCACCTCAGCACTCACATTTCCAGAGGGAGAAAAACTGTGAAATGTTGGCATCACCTCTGGATTGCTACTGCAGACATCTCCTAATCCAAGCTTCCCTTTCAGTGAGAGCACAATAGGCTCCTTTGTGGGGGCACTAAGGATAAGAGAACGATGTAAAGGATAGGAGAGAAGCACATCATAATCTGTGTGATGTGCAGAAAGGCCATAATTGTGGAACTTTTGGAAGACATACTCCGCAGTTGCAAAATCTTCGGAAGTGCCAGCCACATGTGGCTCTTTGGCAAGGCAAAAAATATGATTCCTGATGCTTGCATTGTTCACAGATCCAATGAATTCTTGTTGCCAATAGTGTTGCTGCAAGCAACTGTAACCACCACAAATGGATTGAGCTTAACCTAACTTCAAACCTGGATTCAAACAACCTGCAATCAGAAAGTTCTTGCAGAAGTACAGAATTAGTACAGCAATTTTGATTGCAAGCTTGCAGAAGTACTAGAAATCGCCCCTGCAATTTGTGGATGTGTCGTGGTTGCCACAATGTGTCATAACATGCAAATTAAAGTACTACCGGGATGTTAAGACTGCATAAATTTCTATAATTTCTCTATCACATGCAACATTGCATAAGAATCCGTACGAAAGCACTGGCAAGAGAAAACATTGAGAATCAACATAACTTGTCCAGAGAAGAAGGCTGTAACCAGAGTTGCCCAATTCTCACATCAATTCAATTCAGTGCTTCCAAGCAACCATGGTGAACCCAAGTCAGTACCAACCCAATTGAAAACCTTGACACCAGGTTGAACCCACATGTTGCTACCAACTAGTGTTGGGCTGTTCTCAGTGTTTTTTTTTGACAGAACTATTGGGTCCATCTCTTAGAAGATAGTCTGGATTCTTTTTTTAAAAAATCATCTTCAAAGAGAATCACGTAGGGTTTCAAAATTTCGAGGAGAAAAGTTTCAGCTGGTTTTCAAAGTGCTGGTTCTCAGACATTTCATAACAGTCCATTTTCAAAAGCCATTCTCACAAATTCTTCTCAAAAGTTCAATAATTTTGAACAAATTTTTATTTGTGTGCAACAGCACAAAGTACCCAAAAAATAAGAAAAAGTGTGCCACTTGAAAAAGCAACTCACAAGTTTCACTTGGAGAGTACTCTGCATCAATGCTTCGGAGCTGAAGCTTGACAATGAAGGTGATATAGTGTGATTCATATTAATTAGTTCATGGATGCACTCATAACTTTTTTTCCTTTTTTTTTTTGGAAAGAGTCATAATTCATTGGCCCATCGACATTATTTTGGGAACATTGAGCACTCCCCAATGGAAGCACCTCTTCCAAACCCCACTTGCAAAATGGAAGGATATCTATTCCCCAACAGTTTATATACATGAGAATTGAACTTTGGGCAAACCATATGGGATAAAATTGAAGTGCTATTGAGCATGCCTTAGGGAACAACTTGTGAACTTGGGGAGTTTCAAGGGAACGTGATGAGAACATGTTAGGAACACATTGGGAACAAGGAAGTGAGAAAATAAAAACTCCCCCTACCCCACCCCCAAAGGAAAAAACAGGGCCCATCGCGAGTGCATGCTGAGCCTTCCCATTGGCTGCATGAAATTTCCATTTTCAAAACCGTTTGTCACCATTTTTGGCCTGGGCTAATGGAAGCGGCAGAAATTTGGGGACATAGTGTGAGGGTTTTGAGAAATGGGAGAAAATAAGTGGTGAGGGTGGCTACACTTTGTATTTTGAGATACCTAGTATAACCAATGCCTTTGAACCTACCACTATAAATACTAAACCCTAAATCTCATTGACCTAACATGGACCTGAAAGCTTGTCATTACTCATTTATAATTAATATCCTGACCTTGCTACTGATTAATTCCTTGATAGGGCATCAAATTTTATTTTTCTTAAAAGTAGTTGCGACGTGGATTTAGGGCTTAGGTGTCCTACTCATCTGTGTGGAATGTTTATATCAGCTGTGCTGGTAAAGTTTACCATCTTTTTTGTTTTTCATCATTGAAAGAAGAAGTAGGGTGGACGAATGCAACAAATTTCAGTTATGGTAGGTGCAATGCTTGGGATAAGCTCGTGTTTGTGGTTGTGTGGATTTGAGGATTAGTTTTTCTATGTTTTTGAGGAGCTTGAGCAGGATGTCGTTTTGCATGCTATGAGAACTTGTGGAGGAGGAGCTCTTTGGTGTGCAAAGGAGGCTCAAGCTATAGATAAGTAGTGGTTGTCTTGGTTGTTGAATAGACAATGGAAGAATGTGGAGGTTGGAATTAGCTAGTATGTGGTTGTAGGTTTTTTCTTTTTCTTTTTGTTGTGTAAAGGATTTAAAATTGCTAATTAGTAGTAATGTTAGGTGTTCTTTAGAGGCATTGGGACATGATGAAGAGCCATAGGGGGTTAAGAACTTGCTTGTGTTGATTCCATTTGCATGTATTAGTTGGATTGTTATGGAATGATGGGTGAAATTGAGTTTGTTATGGGAGTGAAACCTATATTGATCGGGAACTTTGAGGTATATTCAACTTTTTGTTTTTACAAATGTATGAGTTGAAGGTAGTTTTAGTATTTTGGATTGTGCCTTATAAAGGCTTCTATGAATCATGGAATTGATTGTGTGATGGATGGGTGAATGCATTTCATTGTTGTTGTGTCCAAAGGTTTTGAGCTTTTTTTGTGTGTTGGAGTTTGTATGAATGTTAT
>Ga0209208_10006382_pt1 | contig 16252 bp, 8 predicted proteins | sample S1TSphfallax_3_FD_187694 | JGI IMG/M metagenome (GOLD analysis project Ga0209208, IMG submission 187694) | Host-associated microbial communities from peat moss isolated from Minnesota, USA - S1T2_Fd - Sphagnum fallax MG (SPAdes) (version 2) | ecosystem: Host-associated > Plants > Peat moss >...
ACATTTGGTTGTAGGCAAGTTGGAAACTTGTTTAAATCCTTCAAAATTAAGGTTCTTTACTATATTTTATTGTAAAAAATTGACAAAACATATTTTAAATTTGACAAAAATAATTCTTTAAAAAAATCATTTCTTAATGTTGTTACCATTTTAAATTGGTAGAACTTGGTCATAAGAAGAAACATTAATTAAGGAGTCAATATAACCATTTAATTATCAAGACCATAGTTTTTTAGCAAGATGAATCATACAATAATGTAAATAATTTATTACCTAACTTTGAAAAAATTAGAACATATTGTTATTATTTTTAATGATGGAAGAATATATTTTACATTTTTATCCTTTTTAAAAATAGTTTTCTTTAATTTGGTGAAATTTTGTCTTTAAATAGTTGGATTAACACCCCACACTCCCCCACCCCCAACCAACATGTTTTTTTGGTTTTGAATTTTTTTAACTTGGCAATTCTTATTGGGGAAAATTTGAAAAAAATAGTGCAAATTCAAAAAAAAATGTTAACACAAAAAAAGATTGCCAAAAAATTTGAGATTACAAATTTCAAAGAAAAAAGGTTACTCTTAATGAGTAAAAGTTTAAAAGTGATTTCAATAATCCCAACGTTAAACACATAAAAAATTCCAACATCAAATTTATTTGAAAATTTAATATAAATATTAATGATGTAGTTTTAAATAATAATAATAATAATGATATTTAAAATTTTAGAATTTTAATCCATTGTTTTTAACATGGATTGTTTTTCATACACTAAGAAAAAATTGGGGAAAAATTAGGGATTATTTTTGAGGTTTTCTTGATGTGCCATCATGAACATTCAATAATAATAAACTTGTCCATGATGCCTACAACAAACTAGGAAAAAAACATAGATTTTAAATTTACATAAATGTACAAGAATTTAATATATGAAAAAAATTCTAATTAAAAATTTTACATCCATCCTAAACTTTGCATACATGAACATTTTGATCTAATCATTAACCCGTTTAAAATATAGTCGTAGGATTTCCCAAATTTTTATAAATCCATTTCAAAAAATTGTGGTGAGTGCAAAATGTAATTTATGAGTAGTGGATTTAACGACATCAAAGTGAATGATTCAACTCATGTGCAAATGTTAATAGTTCAAGAGATGTGAAAAATATCATTAATCCATTCAAATATAAATGTGAAACATTAAGTTGTTATGTGTGTTTCAATATATATTAATAAGTGCAATATGCAATCTTTGAATAATGTTTTCAATAAGTTCAAAATGCATGATTCAACTCATGTAAAAATGTTGACAATTCAAGAAATGTGAAAAAATCATTAAACCATTCAAGTATAAATGCAAAAACTAAGTTGCATGTGTTTTGATATATTATAATAATTACAAAATGTAATTTGTGAATAATTATTTTAATACATTAAAAGTGAACGGTTCACTTTTGATAATTTAAAAAATGTGAAAAAGATCATTAATTCATTCCAATATAAATGTGGGGTTTAAAATTGTTATATATATTTGAATAAATTATGGTAAGAGTAAAATGAAATTCCTAAATAATGGTTTCAACATGTTAAAAGTTGATAGTTCAATTCATGTACTGTGTTGACAGTTAAATAAATGTCAAAATAATCATTAACCCATTATAATGCATTCTGTAAATAAAGTTAAAACCTACTTTAATTTTCACGTCAACAATGTAAAATTACTAAATGATAAATAAGGTCAAAATTATAATCATAAGTGAATAACATAATCAACATAACAACTATGAATAATATTGATCATTAATTAGTGCAATAAGCCATTTGCAGACTTAAAATGGCCAAATGTAATTGAAATGTAGTCAAATTGAACAATAGTTACAATGTGGGGGTGGAAAATGACAAGATTTAGTGAAACATTGATATTGGATCAACAATATGTGGAGACGATACATGTTATTATTGAAGTGAATGGAAGACTATCATATATACCATTTTGTAGTGAGCATGTTACATATGTGATACTTGTTTTAACATTAATAATAAACCGTGCAATATTATTTACATAATTACCTATAAGAACAAAATTAATTATTGCACATGTAACTATTTTTTCAACCTAATTAGGTTTTGTCCCACCTACCTATGTCATTTGGAATACCTATATAAATGAAGTTAAAAGGTCTAGAAGTGCATTCATAATTGGATGTGTTACAACAAAAATTCTAATAGGGGGTTATTGATGCATCCCCAAACCCCTTGATAGATTCAAATGTGAGTCCAAGGTGAACATAATGGAAGAATGAGGAGTTGGGGTACGCTCCTTGGTTCGTAGCATTTCAAGGGTAAAGAGGTGTGCTGGAGCTTCGAGATAGGGATTAGGAAGAGTGACAAGTAAGTCAATTATTCACACAAACCTACACAAACCAAACAACAAGTTGGTTAATGCATAGTTAGAACATTTTGGTGCACAAACGAACCACTAGCAAACATGGATTCATAAGATTCACCATGGCCTGGACTTGGGGAAAACCACCACCTTTTCCCTTATAGTATTCTCTATGCTTAGCCACGGGACCAGCACCCAAATGTCATTTTGTCCCAAGATTCCCAAGTTGGAGTCCTAAAATTCCCAAAACTGGGACTCTTGTGACTTTGGGGGCCCATAATTTTGTGTTCAGACCTTCGATTGAGATGCGGTATGAGGCAAAGTTATAGCCTTTATCGAGAATTTTCAACGGTATGTGACACACCATTTGCACACAAATAAATTGGGGCGATTCTCGACTTTTAGTGGTCGGGAGTCAAATTCGTAGTTTGACTCTCAACCTTTTTTTTTGTGATAGTGTTTTAAGTATCCAAATGGATAATGCGAACCCATTTTAGGCATTTAAGTTTCAAAAGCTTTCCAATGATATATGGAACTTTTCAATCCAATTGGTTTTGACCTATGCAATCACCTTTTTAAGATTTGGGAGTCCATTGGGACTCCAACTCCCAAAATGGGAGCTCACTTGCAGTCTCAAGAGCATGAAATGTGACTCTCGGGTTCACTCTTGGTTCACACCTTTGCAAGCCCTTGCCTTGGTCGCGAGTCTAGGGCTAAGGTTGCAACAATTATCATCAATTAATATTCTTTGCACATGGTGAAGTCCCTATCATGATAATTGGTAAAAGTAGCGGAAGATAACCATTTGATCCATATTTAGGAAGATTAATTTATCTTAGAGATGCAAGAAGAGGTATATAAATATTAGTTATTACCTTTTCTACCCATAATGTTAATGTCTTATTTGTATTTTTTGTTAATATTTGTATGGAATGCTACAATGTTATGATAAGGATGCATGCAGTTGGAGGTAGTTATTTGACACTATTTAATGGAATTACAATTCTACTAATTAATGAAAATCAGAGAATATGCCATTACATACTTGGGTATCACATGTAATGAAAAGTAATACAATAGTGAAACCTACGAGGCAACATACCAAGAAGTAGCTCTTATATCCTCATTATGTCAAGGATATTGATCTTAATGCACATGTGTGGGTGTTCAAAGTTGTAATCAAATCTAATGGAGAGATTGAAGATGAAGACATTATGAATTTGTTTATGTTTACTTTATGACATACAATCTTGGAATGGGTCAAAATGTTTTGGGAAAACATCTTGATTGTGCATTCACTTAGTTAAAATAAACATTTTGTAAGTGTTTTTGGAAAATGAAGAATGATGAATAGGTGTACTTGCAATTGAAAATATTCAAATAAGATAAAACAAAAAGAGTGGAAGTTATTACGAAAAATTAATGAAGTTGGTTATTATTTGTAGATGAAAATTATTGATATTTTTTTAATATATAATTCTCAAATTTGGACTAAAACCTTACCTCCATATTGCAAATGCGGAAATGAAAAGGACACCATTACAACATCACAAGGAATTTGTTTTAACCTATGAGCAAGGCATTGGTAAAGTATATATATATATAATAATTCCCCAAAGTTTGTACTTGTAACCATATAATTGTAACATGGAATATAAACAATAATAAAAATAACCTATTTTGTACCAATTATAACCATATTTGTCGTAACCTTAACTTTGGGTTTGCAACCAAGGCAAGGGGTTGCAAGGTTGCGGGCCAAGAAAGGAAGCCCGACAATGAAAGAAAGTGTGAAGGAATGAACCTTCACCTTCCCAAAGGAGCTCCCACCTTGGGAGTTGGAGTCCCAGTGGACTCCCAAATGTTTAGAAAGTGATTGTAGGGGTCAAAACCCAATGGATTGAAGAGTTTTTATACTATTGAAAAGCTATTGAAACATAGATGTCTAAAATGGGCTCACATGACCCATTTGAACATTTGAAACACAAGTTATGGCCAAAAGAAAGGTCGAGAGTCAAATTGGTAATTTGACTTTCAACATTAAAAGTTGGGAATTGATGCGATTTCCTTGCGTGTAGGTGTCGTGCAACATATCGTTCAAAAGCTCTCAACGAGGGCTACAACTTTGTTTCAGACTTCATCTCAGTCGGAGGTCTACACACAAAGTTATGAGGCCTCAAAATCATGGGAATCCTAACTTTGAGAATTTCAGGACACCCATTTGGGAGTCCCGAGACAAAATGTCATTTGGATGTGGGCCTCTTGGAGAGGCACAAAGTATGCTATAAGGGGGAAGGTGGTGGCTTCCCCCAAGTTTGGGCCATGGTGAGTCTTGTGAGTCCGAATTTGCCCGTGGCTCGTCTTAGCACCAAAAGTGCTTTAACAAGGCACTAACCAATTTGTTGTTTGGTTTTGTGTAAGTCCGTGTGAGTGAATAAATGCTTGTCACTCTTCCTAGTTTCATCTCGGAGCTCCAACATACCCCTTTACCTCTGAAAATGCTACAAGTTAAGGAGCGTGCCCCCAACTCTTGATTCTTCCATTATTTTCACCTTAGATTCACATTTGAGTCTAACTAAGAGCTTGGGAGTGCGTCAACATTGATCATACATGGTGGAAACATATCACAACAATAAGAAAAAACTTATGGTGTAGTTTCAAAAGTAATTGTTTGGTCAAATAAACCTCAAGGTTGTAAGAAATAATGTAATATATCCAATTTGTATTTGTTGTCATGTCGATGTCCATTTGGCTATGTTAGTTTCGTTTGTCAAATTAAATGTTAAAACATTTTTTTCAACAATTGAGTTTTTTTAATGAAACTAATTTCTATAATTGAAATTTTTTGGTTGTCAACATTTGATCAGTAAATCAAACAATTAATTTGTTTGCTCACCACCTAAAATTATTTTTAATCACTACTAGAAAACTTTTTAGTCATTGCTAGAAAAATTTTAACCATCAAATCAACAATGGTTCAATTTTCACCATTGATCCAACGATTGGAAAAGACAAATTTATTATTTGTAACATGTGGTCATTGTTCGAAAAATTCAATCATTAATTTCTCGTCACCAAACTCATAGACTAAAAAATTTTAGTTGCCAAATTAGACAACTAAAGTTTTTAAAACAATGTTAGAATTTTCAATTGTCAAATTTTCTCAATCTAATGGACAATGCTTCAATCTTCACCATTGATCCAATGATTGAAAATTTTTAGTTCTTGCCCAAATTGTTTTTGATGACCTTTACTATGTTTTTTAGTTGTTAGCCAAAATATTTTTGGTTGGTATAGAATTTTTGGTTGTTCCAATTGCCACATGGTTTAAGGCAACCAAATGAGGTGATTTTTAATCAACCCTAACTTTCCCTTAAGTAGCTCAACTTGCTTTGACTTAAGTTAACCCGAGGTTGACCAAGGTTGATTCTATTTTAGCATGACAATGGACATTCATTAAAATATAATTGAAATTTCATAACCAATCAATTTGTAGCCACTTGTGATTGTTTTTTGTTTGCAACTAATGTTGGTTATTTCTCCAACATGTAACCTACCCATTAATACATGAAAATATATTAAAATCTACATGTGTACATAATATGGGTTATATATATTTATTGTATTCAAATTACATGTAGGTTATATTTTGTACACAAATTATCGTTAATTTCTCAATCATGAAAAAATTCCAAGAATTTCAAAAAAATTGTAATTATAGTAGTTAAAAATTAATTAGAATAATTATTTGATTTAGAATTAAATTTAATATCATAACATCTAATTTTTAATTTAAACTAATATTCAAAATATTCATAGTAATTTTATTGTAGTTAAATTCATTGATATAATTATGATAATTATACTAATTTATAACATTAAATTACTTTAATATCTGATATATCAAATACATTCCAACATAGAATAATACACAAATTATTTATATTTTTTGAATAATTGTAATTAATATCTGATTATTATAGAATCATTATAATCACTTTACTTATACATTAATTATAATAGGCACATAATTTATGATTTAGTTTAATTATACATCATTCTCATTTTTAAAGATTAAAAAAATAATAATATTCCCACTATAGGAGCCCATATAACATGTACTAAGAAAGCATAGGGAGAAAATTCCTACACTTCAATATATAGTATAGTAACAAAGGGAGTGGGTGATGAAGGAGATTTCACCAACACCTCATTAGGATAATGAATTCCTATTATCATTTGAAAGGTAATAGGGGTTATCAATAGGTATGCATGGTCAACGTTCACCACAAATGGAGTAGCTAACCATTGAGGATAAACTTGGTGTAACGCAAGACCAACTTACACTAGTAGTGGCAAAGGTGGCTAATTAGCCTTAGGTTATCTTAATCTTCCCTTGGAAGACCTTGGTTAACATAAGATTTTATAATTCATTATAGGTTAGCCTAGTATAGCCTAGGGCTACTTAAACTATCTTAGGGTTGTGTTATGTGTAGGCTAATTTAAACCTATGTTGGTTAACTTAGGTTGATGTATTCAAACTGAGCCTACTTATGTTAGTTTACTTGCCAACCTAATTAGGCTAATTTAAAAGAACCAAAATTAAATGACACATGTCACATTTTTGAAAATGACTATTAGGAGTGTCGTTCTAATTGTAGTCATATATTCATATAAATGGCAATAATTAATAGAAGAAAAATTTAAATTTATGACTCCATTTATGATTAATTTTATAACCATATTGGACATTATATGACTAAAGGGCCTTTAGTAATGTTGAACAAGATGTTTAGGTGAAAAAGTTGTTAAATGTTCAATGTGGGACTTTATAGTTGCCAATATTATTTCACCTTCACAATGATAAGCTAATACTTACCAATGGACTACACCATCAAAAGGTGTCCAATTTTTTTCATACTTTTTTTTTCACATGCACGAGAAGAAACGTTATTCATCCAACCATATTTTTGTGACTACTATGTGGCTAATGTCCAAACCAACTTATTTTACAACTAATAATGTGTTAGTCCATGTAATTGCAACTTTTTGTAATTATGTATGCAATTAAAAGAAGGGTTGAACCAAATTTTAGTCATAGATATAATTACAACTTACGACTATTATGATTTTGATTCAAAATGTAGATGAAAAGTGAACAATGTCATCCAATTTTGATTGCATTCATTGATGGGTGATAATGTAATTATTTTTACAACTATAATGAAAGTTTTTGCAACTGTAATAATATATTCTACCACATGAACAAAAAAACATAGACTATACATGGCAAACTTTGCTATTTCAATTGGAGTATTATCGTTTCAATGTACCCATCCATGGGTTTTCTTTGCAATTATCTATGAATGTTTCTTGATATAATATCTAATAGCTAATAGTTCGCTAGAAAACGCTATTATAATTTAGTTGGTAAATTAATTTAGGTATGCTTAATAAGTTACATTAAACTAAGTAGTTAACGTAACCTATTAAGCTTAATTAATTTAGGTAGGTTAACTAAGTTAAGTAGGTAGTAGGTAGGTTAATTAGTTTATTATGTGAATATGTTGACATAATTCATTATGATAATTTATTGTACTAAATAGGTTTATTTCTATGTTGTTTTAAATACCTTATATATGCTACGTTATAATATACCTTATATTATTTAAAGCTATTTAAATTATTCTAACTTATATTCTACATTATAATAAGTTATTATACGCTATTATAAATTATTGTACCCTAAGTTATTATACATTATTCTACCTTAAGGTATCATAGTTAGGTTATTATAAGCTTATAAGTTATTTAAAATTAAATTATTCAACTAATTTTAGGTTATACCTTAGGTTATTTTATTCTAAATTAATATATGTTATTTCAAGTTATACTTTAGGTTATTCAAGTTCATTTTATTTTATGTATTATAAATTATTTTATCATAAATATAATAACTTAAAATAATCTAAAAAATAAATAATGACCTATGGTAAAATAACCTAGAATAACCAATAATAGCTTATGAAAAATAATTTAGAATAACGTATAATAAAATAACTATTAATAGCCATCAATAACCCCAATAAAAGAACAACCAATAGCCATGAGTGGAATAACCACTAATAACCAAATATTAAAATTGCTTAGAATTGCCAAAAATAATTTCGGGTGAAATAATTTATAATAGACAAAAATGATTTTAGATGAAATAATTCACAATAACCTATAATTGCTAATATGAATATAAGGTGAAATAATTGTCAATAGCCAAAAATAAGCAACAATAACATCACATAATTTAAAATAATTTAAGATGAAATAATTTAAAATAGCCAAAAGTAATTTATAATAGCTACAAGTAGCTTAAAATGAAATAATTTACAATAACAAAAAGAACATTTAATAGCAAAAAATAGCCTAAGATGAAAGAGGTTAAAATAACCAAAAATAATTTAGAATAATCAAAAGTAACCTAGGGTGAAATAATGAAAAATAACAAAAAATAACCAAAAGTAATTGAAAATAACAAAAAAATCCATAAATAATGTAGGGAGAAATAATTTAAATTAATGAAATGTAGCCTTATAATACCTGAAAGTAACATAACATAGGCAATATTATTATATTAATAAAAAATTCCATTTATTAAACATTTTCCTTTTCAAAATAATGGTCATTGAAATGTTATTGAATAGTGATATTCAATTTTTTTTGGTTCAAATGATTTTACATTTTCAAAAAGAAATAAATTTAATTATGTACATTATTGAATTTAAAAAAAAATAAATTTGAATAATTTCATTTGGAAAAAATCTCAATAAGATATGAATTTTCAAATTTTATATTTTCATCATGTTTAAAATGAAATATTTGATAAATAGAATGCAATGTAACACATTATCATAACAAATGGGGTGGCTTGATAGTAAGGGTGTTTACTTCCATTTTAAATGTCAAAAGATCAAACTTCAAAAGTGGTGTGTGCATGGTCAAGAGTGGTAATTTGATTGAATATTTTCTTACTTAGTTCTCTAGAATAGGTGCTTAGGTTGATTACGTGGTCTACATATTTATGTTAGGTTTTTAATTTAGCCTAGGTAGTGACACATGTTAATAACTCATAGGTTGAAAATCATGAAATTATCAATAATATTATGCATTAAATAAATTTAATTGATTTCCATGTTGCCTAGTTAATTAATTAGCAAGTGAATGGCTTGATAAACTTGTATTTCATTTGATAGTAACCTTGTTTCACTAGGTATTAATGAACCAATTTCGTAGCAAATGGTTTCGTTCATTAGGGGGTTGACTAGTTTCATCATGGTAAAAATCTCCAAATTCATTCAAAATTTAGTGAAACCCAAAATGAACTAGAACACATTTTGGTGTAGAGTGTTCATTTTATATCATTACAAAATTATGAGGTAAATAACAAACAAATTATACGATGATAAATAAGAAGTAGGTAGGTGGGTAGGTGGGTGGTGGGTAGGTAAATATGTCTAGGTAACCTGTAAGTGGTCAACATTACCCATGTCATTATACATTAGTCATTTTATAATCAATCTCTAATTGGCTCTTCATATTTTAGTCATTTCATAATCATTTGAAATTGCCACATCAAATATTAATATCTACGTCATTGCATGGTAATCATTTTTCAATCACATATCAACTACCATATTGTTCAAAATATAATCATTTGATAGTTGCAATATGGGTGTAATCACAATCCAATGAGCCAAAAAGACGTTAGATCATAAAGAAAAATAATCAAGATTGGATAAATATTATGTTTTGCCATTCAAAACCATGGTAATCATGGCAAGTTGTTGTTTCATTCATATGATTGTCAAATTATTTAAACCAAAAATCCATTTGATGAAATTTTAAATTTAAGTTTTGATTTTGGACCTTTGAAAATGAACACCTATGGCATCAAACATGAGTCAATTTTGCAAAGGACTATAAAAAAAACTCATATAATAAAACACATTTGATGGGAAAAAAAACAAAAATGATAAAAACTTATTAACCTCATTGAAAAAACACTCATACCTTAAAATATGTGGAATTTTAAAACTTTAAAAAATTAAAAAAAACTTTCCAAAATTGATATAAAATTTTAGAAATTTGAAAGTCCTTTATCACATATAAATGAGCTAGGTATATCTACATGATGTGTTAAAAAAATTGTGATAAAGATTTTAATACAAAAAAAAAGAAATTTTGTTTATGATTCAAATTGTTATCATTTTTATAAAAAGAATACTAAATTTATAAGGAATCAATAAATTTGCAAAAACACATATTTATTCAAAAATGAAAAAAAAATGTCATATACTAGTACAACTATAAACATTTATTATAATAAATTGAAAAAAAATTGTTCCAAAATTCATTCATATGAAAAAAAAAAATTTGGGAAAAAAATGTAATCGTTTTCTAAAATAATCATGTTGGTTCATTCTATTTTGTTTGCACCCATAATTAATTTATAGTCATACATATTTAAGTGATAACTAGAAGTCCACATCATTCTATCTTTTGTTATGGATGTTTTATCATTACTACAAAATGTCGTTGTAGTAAATTAATGTGAAGACATGATTAAGTTTGGGTTTTGTCTGTAAGAGTTGTCCTAATCATCAAACCATGTTTGGTTTAATGCTAGTTTTAGTTTTTGATGAGACTCGTCTTCATGTTCTACTTTGGGCGAAAACACAATCACATGGATTATTTGGATTCACAATTATAATTTTTAAATATTATAAATGAACTTAATATGTAAAACTATTATAAAATTACAATCTAAATTAGTATAAAAGGAATAAATTTATATTAGTAGTATTTTATTAAATAATCACATAAGCATATAAAAATAAAAAATTACAATTTAAATGTTTTTGATATATTTTAATCAACACCTTTTAATTTGAATTGGACACATACTTGTTCAAGCCAACATTGAGTATTAAACATTCATTAGATTATTTTTATAAATATTAGGTTTATTAATTGAACTTCACTAATTCATTCTAAACATCAATTTTAATCCCTTTTATAATTAATGGAGTTTGACCCTTTTCATTCCCCCCAATCTTAATGAAAATTTAAATAAATATTTTAATTCATGTTAACCTAAGGTGATATAATTTGAATATTTTCATTATTCAACTTTGAAATGTGTGTTTAACATTTCACACCCAAGAAATCACAAGCATCTTAACACATTACATAAAAATATATTGTAGGGTGAAAAGATGGTAAAATATGCTAATGAGGGATAGTTTTTTTTGGCAGAAAGTATCCCTAAATTAATATTTAGTGCATTGAATTCATGAATATTTTTTACTTTAATGATTGATAAGAAGCTCTTTGATTTCATTGCATAATATTGAATAACTACATGTTTAATATGCATTTAAATACATTTTTAGAAATACAAATACATGAAACTTGTGCTTCAAGTGTATGAAAGTATGATGAAAGTACAATTGTATACTTTCAAATGGATAAAACACTATTATGTATCAATGTGTTTTTAAAAATTTCATATCATAATCATAATATATTAAAGTTCTCATATAAATGTATGTTGTAAATTTTGAAAATCAACTAGTTTAGAACATATTTTTCATCCATTTTTCTTATATTAAAACCTTCACATTTTATGTGTAGCTTACCATAAATTCAATGGAGTGCACCATTGTTTCATAATGAAAGTTTAAAAAGTTTTCAATAGTTTTTTTCATGTTTATGCCATAAAAAAACTATGACTACATGTGTGATTACTTTTTTTGTATACTTTATCTTGTTTTCACCTTGTCCTCATTCCATTTTGACCTTCAAAATATTTTTTTTTGTCTTTTAGGATTGAAAAATTCCGTTAAGGTTATATGATTGAAGTGCTTGAGGACATTTTCAACATTGGATTCAAAGTTGTGACAAGGGACATTTAAATGTATGTAAATTGATTTTTTTTTTTTGCATTATAGATTAATATTGGTAGTGCAATTGATTATAATATATTCAAGGGAAAAAAAATTTAATATTTTTGAATCAACATGGAAGGAAACACATATAGTTAGTAGTCAAGGCATGGTTGAAGCTAGCATCACATCAAGACTAACCCATGTGGAGAATTTTATTTGTATGATTTCCAATTACAATATCACTATTGTTGGATTTAATGTTTTTAATCAATTGGACCTTATTCTCATCAAAAGTATATGCATGTTTTTTTCTTTTCAAATCTTTTAACATTACTATAAAGAAATATGTTTTACTTTCCTAATTCACTCACTTATAACAATGAAACATTAGTTTCTTTCCATGTTCTTTGGTATAAGCTACAAAAATCAGAAGCAAAAGACTTTTTTCCTTTGCCCATTCAACACTTTCAAATTATTTATGAAAATTTATTTTATGATTTTTTTCCAAATTTTGTAAATTTTGATAAATTTTTTGCCCTTACTACTTTTTTTAAAAAACAATTCTTGAATATTCAATATTTTCCTTTGCACATTTGTGTTAGCTGAAAATAATAATTTTAAAAAATACACATAATTGAATTAGTAAATACATATTTAATTACAATTTTATGATATTACAACATTTTTTGAACTTGTGTAATATAAAAAATGGTTTCCTATAAGATATGGAATTAGTTGTTAATTTTCTAAAATCAAGAATTTCATATAATAATAATAAATTTAAATAAAATTGTAATACATAAAGGATTACCAAAAAAAAGATTGATCATTTTTCCCCTCACAAAAAAGGATGAACCATTCTTAGTCCCTTACAAAACTAGTTGCAAATGAAATTCATCACTAGAATTTTAATTATCCATTTTGTAATAGACTTTAGTAATCATTTAAAGAAATTTGAATGAATTAAAAAAAAAAGATGAACATAAAATGATGACACTATGTTTATTAGGTAAATAAAATGAAAAATGTGGATCCAAAAAATATGTCATAGTAATGACAAAATAAAAATTGAAAAATAGACCTCCATGAAATGAGGAATTTAAAAATAAAATGCAATAAAACTTTCCCAATGCAAGAATTATTTATTTATCTATTTTTAAAGGCCATGATTTTTAGGATTTTTTAATCATTTATTGTCCATTTCACATTGAAATATTCAAACTTTGTATTTTTGACCAATCACATGTTTAATGATATTTAGAGAATGGTCTACCAATAATTTTGATGAAAAAAACAGGGATAATTATAATAAAATTATAATTCAATAAATAATTCAATTATAAGACTTTTAATTAGTGTAAGATGTGGAATCTTGAAAATGTCAAAAATGAATCACTTGACCATGCATTTACCTATTCATGTTTGATTACAAAGTGTTTGATAGAAATTTTCACATTATTACGTTAGGAACTAGGATTTTTAGAAAACATTAAAACTTGTTTGTTACACTTGTTAGTAGGGAGGATATATTTGAAAGCTCAATTTTAAGAGTAAAAACAATAATGATAGTTATTTTGCTCATGTAACTTGTTCTTGCTTTATATGTTTTGGCAAAGGTTTAGGATATTTTTGCTTTGGTAAGAATTTTAAAAACTTGCAAGATCCAAAAATTGTGTTGGGGTGAAAACACAATAAAAAAGGAGCCAAGGGTGCCAATGTAAAAGTTTTTTTCCAAGGACTACACATGACACATGTCATTTTTGTTTTGGTCTATAATTTAAATTTAATATTTCATATACCCAATTTACATTACATGTTAGATATCAATACATTTTGACTACAAATTGGTTTTATATCATGTATATTTTGCATTCATGCCCTGTATCACATAAATATGAACAACTTTTGTTAAAGTCACATTTCAAAAATTTATAATTATCAAGGTCAAAAATGCTTTTGAATCAAATTTGCTAAAGTGGGTTATAAAAATAAATTTCATTAGCTCAAGTTTTTTTGCCCTTTTGATCATCAATTTGTTAAAATTCTCTTCAATTTTCAAAAGGAACAACGAATATAATTGATAGAAAAAAACATTTAAATAAAAAAATTCTCCACACTTGAGGTTTGAAGTTTTTTGAACATGCAACGACATTTTTGATTTGTGTCAAGGCTTGAGCATGTAAGTTTTGCAATTAATAAAAAAAATTTCGAAAAAAATTATGACAATCAAACTATCATACTTCCCTTGTGATTTGTCAAAAATACAAAAATGTAATTTTAAAGGTGTCCACTCACTTGGGTGACTCCTTTAACTATGTTTTTACCTTGGGGTTGTTTGAAACTAGATTTAATTTCCTTTTCAATTATTTGTGGATTGCATTTTTATTGAGGTTTCTGTTCATTTACGATCACTTGCACATGTCCTTTAAAGTGCAAACCCGACACCTATATATATAACCGAACATTGCTGTGCTTTGTATTGCTAGGAGTTTTCAAATCTGGCCAAAATCACCCTATCACCAAACTATGGCATGTTGCTTAATTAAAAAAATTACCCCATGGCCAAAGATCACCTTGACTCTTGGTTGCTCAAAATCTGTGAAACTTGGCCCTAAGTCACACCCATACTTGAACGCTCAAAATAATAGCCTAATATGCCCCCTCCTATTTATGATGAGGTGCATGCCAAACAATTTGATAATTCACATCCCATCACCAAACATATAGACCACATTTGATTTTTATTTTGGTTAAGCATGCAGCCCCATTAACGAACACAAAAAAAACTTATGTTTGAATGTTTCCACAAAACCAAACACTATATTTTCAGACTAGGTGTTTGCTCACTCATAGGCATTTTGTTGAACAGTACAAGGGGTGTGAGCATCCATTGATTGACTAGGCTTTGCCCTACGATTTATCTAAAAAAAATTCACAAGCCGACGAAATTTTACGTGATAAAAACACAGCAGATATTTGGTTCACTAAAGGCTCCATGCAACTAAAGTTTTGTGTCCCGATTTTGGTCACGCTAGTCACTTGAACTTGCAAGCTACAGACTTTACCAAACCAAAGAACAGAGAGCACCAAAAATTTGAAGGCATTCATGTGGTCTACTGATTGATTTCCTTGGTAATTAACAATCCTAGATTCCCCAGCAGTTCCAACTTTTCTGATGAATTCTGATGAAAATACTGTTGAATGAGGGATTTCCATGCAGAGATACCTCTCTGTGTCTGTTTTCTGAGATCACCCGGGCTTTGCACTGCACAACACAATTCACTCTTGTCGGTTTCTAATAACAGTGTTTTGGAATGACTACCTCTGTAGGTAATATCAACTTCACCACAATCTGTTGCCCCTCTTTCGTACCGCCAATCAAACAATCTTGGCACACACAAAATAGAAAACCTCAGACCCACCAAAATATGTTGCATCTCTATAGGTTGTGTCATTCATGATCACACATATCTTGAGAGTGCCAAGGCACACATAGCTACTAGCATGGATTCCAGAGGCTTGAGAAAACATAAAACCAAAGATCCCCAATGAAAATAAGCAGCCTGGTATCTAACACAGACAAATCCACCTGGGCACACTCTCGTACTATCTTGCCCTCAACCTTTTTCTAGGCCAGCACTTTAATGTTCAAACAACTCAAGTTTTATTTCCAACTTGATGATTCATGTCTCATCAGTCAGTTAGTTCCCCATGGAACTTGTGCAGTTGGGTTACAAGCATAGGCTGTATGTATAATATTTAGCCTATGTAAGGCCATATATGCACAAATGCACTGGTACGGATACAATACAAATTAGGATACCAGTAAATTACGGTGACCACCAGAGATAGAATCATGCTGATCCCAGTTACTATTCCAAATATTGTGTTCAAAGCAGTAATGTAATCTGCAAACATAGGAAGC
>Ga0209208_10006383_pt1 | contig 16249 bp, 22 predicted proteins | sample S1TSphfallax_3_FD_187694 | JGI IMG/M metagenome (GOLD analysis project Ga0209208, IMG submission 187694) | Host-associated microbial communities from peat moss isolated from Minnesota, USA - S1T2_Fd - Sphagnum fallax MG (SPAdes) (version 2) | ecosystem: Host-associated > Plants > Peat moss >...
TTTCCAAACTCAAATCCTCATTACCAGGGAATTAATAAGGCACCTCATTACAAATTAGGAGCATAGAGACTGATGACAAAGATTGTTGGTGCTCAGTTTCATCAGAGTGTCAGTTTCATCAGAGCACAGACTAGAGAAAAAAGAGTTTAGCAACAGACGGGTGGATGTTGTTGTTGTCATGTTAGTGAGCCTTGCAAAACAAGGGCAGCCCGTTCAACTACACGTGCAACCCGCCATATCTCATGCTGCACTGCTGCCCATTGTCTCATTTTTGCTGCATCATCATGCTTGCTGCTTGCAGACAGAGCTAGAGTGATGGAATTCTTGATGCCTGGAAAGGATGCAGTTCCATATGCATTGCTGCTCACAGGCCCATATACCTGAAACACAGCGCAGGAAGAAAAGGATGTGTTTGCAATAGTGAAACAACACATTTAGTTCAGTTGTATTTAAACCAAGACAAGCCCCACATTTTATTCAACATATAAAGGAATTCTCAGACAGCCCACATAATACTGGCATTCAAGAAATTCCTTCCACCTTCTTGAGCACTTGTTCATCTGCCAATATAGTGAATTTCATTAGACTGACGTGTATAAGAATGATAGCAGTGTATACCAGATGCTTGTACCAAGACCGTCCAGTTCCACTGAGCCCCCTGTCATCAAGGAATGCTCGCTCCACCTGAAGCAAGCGGTCATTTATAAATCTCCTTCTCAGTAGCAATAAGACTGATGATGAGCCTTGAGCTTGCTGTGATTCTTCATCCTGGCCCTTTGATATCCATTGCCCTCAACCCAGTCAAGCACAGACAGGGGAATGACAACTAATGACTTACAAGCCAGACATGTTGCTATTACATGAGCAACCAGTAAGGGTGCCCACTACCATAAAGTATCTTGAGGTGCAACCCAGGGGTGGTCCTGTGTACAGAAAGAAGAAAGTTTGGAGGCAGAAAATTGCAAAATGTACGCTCAGTGTGCACCCACAGACATCATGTGCTTTGGTAATTACATGAAGATGAGTAACAATACAGAAGACATGGCAAAATGTCACCTTTGATTGTTGCTTTATTTGAAGGGCTGCTGATTTCAGATTCGAGATTGCTGACACAAGTGGGTTAGCTGACACACCAAGAGCATTGCATCCAGCCAGCTCCATCTGCACTCCCACGGCATAGGACTACACAGACCACAAATTAACACTAATGGAAACTCAGTCATGTTCACTTAGATACATTGAACTTGCATAAGGTACTCTGATATAGCAACTCCAGAGATTTTGTGCAGTCAGTTGTTACACATGATTGCACCAAAATTACCTCCAGCTCTTTTGCATATGTCACAAAGTCTAAAGGGAGCAGTGCATCACTCGATAGCCTCATTGCCATAAGACCTAACAATGTTGTCACTGCATGCACAGGCAATATCACCTTAGCTGAAAGTTACACATCAAACAATCTAATCTTCTATCAGTCAGACAGGAGAAGACAACCATCCTATTATTAAAATTCAAAGCCATATTGGAGAGTTAGTAGCAGCAACTCCAAGTTCAGTAACTTCTACATTACCACATAAGAATGACACATCAGAGAAGGAAAACAAAATTAACATGAAATGCTGGATTACCTGCTACGTGGCGATGAAATAGTGGGTCTCCAAATTTCTCCATCCAATGGAAGTTGTCATAGGCAGTGTGATACATTGGATAATCATCTAGCGAAAATACACACAATCAACCCCCCATCAGAGAATGTTACAGGAGCCTTGCCATTACAAGAAGGTGCACTGTCTCCAGCCTCTGAACCTCCAGATGCTGACAATACGATCTCCCTGCCCCAACTGAGCCTAATCAAAGAGCAAAAACTCTTGCCTTCTTGCAAATGGGAACAAAGTCACTGTGTTCCAACCTCTTAACCTTAACCTCCCAGCCCTGCGCTAGCTCCAACAGACAGTGAGACTAGTGTCTCTTGGCCTTGGCATAACTACCTCTGAACAACTAGGTTCATTCTAAAAATGAGTACCAGACCTTAGAATGATTGCATCCAACTCTTACCAACAATAATGTAACCGCTCCTCTTCTCACCAGAAACAATCAAAAAATCTTCATCTGAAAGATTTGGCCCTTACCGTCACCAAATTGTAAATCAAGAGCTGGCACCCCTGCATGTTGCAAGAAGGCGACAAAATCTGAACCTCCCCCACCCAATCTGTGAATCTGCACCCAAATTCCTCATCAAATTTTAAGCACTAACTATGACTAATGACTTATGCAGATGCTGACCCCTTACCCCACCACCAATGCCATAGTTCAACATGAAAACAACAATAAAAAAGAAACAGATCATGCAGTTGAAATTGGTGTTGACACCATCAATTTCAGTAATGTTTCATTGGAAACTCCTAAAGCTTCAATGGAGGGTGGATTGAAGATAAGTTCTGGATGCTGCAGAAAAGCAAAGCAAGGAGTATACCAAAGGTGTAGACCCCTTGTGAGAAGCTACCCATTGCTCAAACACACTGTGATCCACTGAATCAGGATCCTTCACCTGTTGTCCACAACCTCCCCCTTCCCTCAGTAACCAGCTATTACAAGTCAGTTGCAGCATGGGTTGTTGCTGCAAACATACTGTCCCAAGAAAACTGTTTCAATCATAGATCACTGATAAAACTTGGAACAGCAAGCAGTCCCTAAATCTGGAGTCTAATTAGAAGTGAGCAGTAATAAATCTCTAAGTGAATTGGTAAAGCTGACCTGCTTGGTGACCTCCTGCAGAAGGTTATCAAGTTGTGGTGAAGCTCCAGCAGAGAAGCCAGGCCCACTCACAGCACAGTCCACATTCAAATATGCAACTGCACTTGTGCCCAAAATGTCAATATTCTGCTCCACCCACTCTGTAGACCCCACCTGCACCCACCCCACTTCATCACTTGCTCCTCTGCACAGCGTTCATGCACACTGATTCAGCCTTCACCATTCTAACTCTTCAAGCATCGAATTGATTGCAAATACAATTGTGTGAAAGGAGAACTGATTGCATGCCCAGTTTAGCAAACTCTTAAGATCTGCTCAAATAGAAGACACATGAAGGAGAAGAACAAAGGACAGACCATGCCATACTCTTCAGCATCCCAACTGCACAACACAATACTTCTTCTGGGTTTCCAACCCTTCTGTACAAGCTCACCCAACTGCTGTCCAACCTGTGCTTAGCCAAATTCCCACTGTCAGATCAGTACCCCTATGCCTGTAAGCTGAATGAGGGAGTGGCTCAGTGCAAAATCTGTAGTGCCTCCCTCTCTCATGGATTACCAGGGAGACATGAGTCCAGTCTCACTGGGACAAAGTATAACAGAAAGATATAGTACTTGGGACCTCTCCAAGAACATGCTCTCAGTTATTCTGGCTTAGCCAACCTCTCCTTTCCTGTGTCTGCATCTTGTCAGTTTCACATGCTGCTCAAAATGACCTTCATGTTATTGCCAGCACAAGTAAATGACATAGAACTATTATACCAGAAGTATCAATAATCAAACACACATGCTCAAATGAGCTACCCTCAGTGACATGCAAGATGTCCAGAGAAGGGTTAGACCTCAAGAAGTGAGGCAGTGCCACTGTTGGGATCCACAGCACCAAAAACCCAAGCATCACGGTGATTTCCTAATATCACATACCTGTTGGACAGATATCAAAAACATCAGCTCATGGGTTGCAACAAATGCTCAGTGTAGAATATTCCATATAATAGTTCTCATTCCAAATGAGTTTCTCCCATGCTTTTGTGACTGTTCTTGACAGACACCCACCAAATTGTGCAATTCTTGTTTCTAACATTCCTAAGAGACAACTTACCTTTGTGCATTAGGAAGGAATTCCAGCAATCCCCTGCATGCTCATCCTGCAGAAGCTCAATATGTTACCCAATGTAGGCCTTTTTATCAGTAGAAGTGCAGCAGAATACCTATCAGGTTCCTCTGATCCTTTTATGACAGCAATCACATTGCGGATTCGCGTCACAGTCTGATTGGCCTGCAAAACAAATCCCATCATTGTTCAATTCCTCCTTCAAGTTTATTGACGCTTTACTTGATTAAAACTCAGGCTACATACATGGTCTGGTCACTACTTCCATTGTCAGTACTCCTTGTAAGGAGAGTACAAAGAAGCCAGTAAAGAGCATATGTGCATGCTACACTACCTGCTTAAAAGAGGACAATTAAATCAGACAGCTTGAACAATCCATGATCCATTCTCAGAAGCACAGAACATGATGAGAAGGAAATGACACCACTCTAAGTAAAGATCAAAAACCAGGCACTCCTCACACAGTGGCTCTCACAAACATTGGACCAAAGAGGAGCAAAGTGGAGGAGACAAACTCACACTAAATGAGAGGTTGAGTACTCCAGGTCCTCGTCCAAGTCTATATTGAGGCAAATCCAGTGCACCATGCCACTCAGCTGGTGAGACAGGACCACCTAATGATGCCAGTATAGGCTTTGCATCCTCAGCAGAAATGGGCAGTGATGGAATGGTAGGCAGCATTGCTTCAGGGTCTGAGGTTGAAATCCTTTCTGCTTTGGGAGTACTAGGCCATCCTGGAGTGAGAGGATCACCGACTCCTTGAGACACAGTTCCCCTCTGAATGCCACTGGGAGGCAGCCATTGACTATGTGGGTAAACTTCTTGAGTATAGTTTGCTGCATAATCTTGGGGATCTGAGTAGATTATAGCAGCACCTGCTCCTGCATTGGCTGCATTCTCAACAATGTCTCCTCGATAGATGGCATGATACCTTGCAACGACAATGGCACCTTTGACATCTATCCCCATTGCCGCCAGCTTCTGGAAATCTTCCAATCTCCCATAGTTGGCATACACTACCTCACCACTCACATTACCCGAAGGAGCATACGCATGAAATGTTGGTATCACCTTTGGATTCTGACTGTAGAGATCTCCTTCCACAGGTTCCTCTTTCAGTGAGAGCTCAAGGGGTGGCTCCTGTGTGGGGCCGGCCGTAAGGATAAGTGAGCGGTGCAATGGGTAAGAGAGAAGCACATCATAGTCTGTGTAATGGACTGCAAGGCCATACTCCTGGAATCTCTGGAAGACATAGTCAGCAGTTGCAAAATCTTCAGGAGTGCCTGCCACATGTGGCTCTTTGGTGAGCTGAAAGAGATGATTTCTTATGCTTGCATTGTTCACAGCTCCCATGAATGCCTTTTGCCATTGCTGCTGCTGCTGATGGAACAACCACCCAAAGAAAAACCCATTTCTTAGCCAACCTCTGAAAACAAATCTGATCCAAGCAACGTGCACAAGCTTTTAAAAGCTTCACTGACTGCAGAGCTGTGCAAACTTCGATCTGCAAAACTAACAATTTCCAGCTGAGATTTGACAAAGTAATAGCTGCCGACGAATTGACCCAACCAGAATTGCAAACTGGTGAGCCGCAAAAGGTGGAGCTACAGTGGAATTGCGGCAGACTTTGTAAGATCTTAAGACGCAAGTAAGAAGAGAAGAAGGAGAAGAGGATGGGGGGACGGAAATACATTAGCTCCGTTAGCGCGAGCCCGGGCTGGCATGAGGATGTTGAACAGTGAGACGAGCACCGCCAGGAAGATCGCAGCCATCAGCAGTAGAAGCCTCCAGTTCATCCGCTTCTTGGAGAGGGACGGAGGAGCAGGAGTATCGTTGAGCAGAGGTGGTAAGTCCCTTGCGTCGTCGAGCTGCTCTCGACGATCCTTACTACAAAACACACACGGTACTGCGCGCAGTAAGTGACAATAGTGCGCCGCCGCCAGCCATCCTTCACCCTCCGGCATTGCTCTTTCTTTCTTTTGATTCTCCTTTGCACTCTCGTTTTGCACTGTCGTTCGCTTGTTCTCAATGCTCAAAATTCAGTCCAACAAGCAAATATAAAGAAACGCTTCTTTGTCAATCTCTTCCGTTGACGACGACGCAGTCTTCGGAATTCCCTCAACAAGAAAGGAATCCGCACTCACAGAAGAAAGAGTTTTCTTTTGTCACAAAGAAATTATGGGAGCAAATTACTCACTCACGATTGCAGCAGCAGAAATCCACCAAAGACAAAACGTCTTCAAGCAAATCCGTCATAAAATTCTTCAAGCAAATCAACTACAGAAAGAAAGAATCACGAGAGAGAGAGAGAGAGAGAGAGAGAGAGAGAGAGAGAAGAACAAGAAGGCCGGCAACGAGGGAGGGCTATCCCATCCCACAAGCAGTTTTGTTGCAGAGAGAAACAGACGCGACGAGAAAGCTGCGAGGCATGGGTAACCATCTGTCTGTATTTCTTTCTTTCTTTCTCTTTCTTTGGTCGATGAGAGAGAAGAGAGGATCGAGGCACACACAGCAGCAGCAGCAACAGTAGGGGGCAGGCAGCAGCGGCAACAGCCACCTCACGATTCTCCGATCTCCAAGTGTCCGCAAATCAGCGTCATCATTCCCTCTTGCAAGCACATCCCGAGATTTGCGTCATCCTCAAAAAATTCTCCTTTTTCCTGCGAACAATTCTCCTTTTTCTGCGAACGCGCAGGCGCAATCCAGGTTCGAATCCAATGGAAAAGAAGGAAAGGGTAAAGCAGCACCGTTATTACGCGTCCGGCGGCGGCGGCTAGCAGAAGAATCGGATTGCTGCACAGTTCTGCAGAGATTCGTTCGTTGTTGTACTCCCATCAAAAGCGCTCCAGCAGCAGTACTGCAGCACAGCATCGTACACACGTATTTGGCGCTCTTTTTGTTTCCAGTTTCCTCATGCTTCTTGTGCGTTCTCTAGATATGGCGATCCGGCCAGCCGCAACAGGAGTGTCCTGCTCGTCTGAGGAAATCGCCTCCCTCGATCTGATCAGTCGAAGCATGTCTGGCGTTAGGAACTTTCTCTCGATCGATCGATCCAGAGACTTGCGTTATGTGTAACGCTCATCGGCTCTCCGTCAAGGAACGATAGGCGTGCCGCCAACAGAATCCTGCTCTCCAGAGACAAGAATCCAGAAGAAGGAAGGCCACAGGACAGGATTGATGAGATTCTGCTTCGCGGAGCAGCTCCTTTGGCTGCTGTTCATATTATTGCATCAGAACAAGTCGAGGTTCGTTTTTTTGGCAAGAAAAAAGGTATGTGTTGAGAGAGAGATAGAGATATCTCTGTAAGTGAAGATTGTCCTGTGGCTTTGTGTCATGCTGTGATCGAGCAGCTACAGATTTCTCCTCAAGTTAAAAGAGGAGAAACACTTAGGAGTAAGTGCATCTTTGTATCGTCGCCTCAAGTTTGTTGTAAGCATTCTCTCGATCGTGGAGGAAACTGCGTCCTTACAAATTTTCTTGCTTGTTTGGATCATCGTGTCTTTATGAGGTTGTGAGGAATTCCTCCCTGGCTGATGAAGCTTGGTTGTGGATCTTTCTGGTCACAGATGAAATCAAGGAATCCTGATTCGAAGCAGAAGAAGCAACACATAGCAGCGGACTCTGGCTTGATGCCTGGAGAGGAAAAACGCACGGAGAGACGCACACCAATGCTGCAGTTGAGATGTTTGCACGTGGAATGGGAGGACTAACAGGAGAATGAAGTGATGCTTGATAATCTGAGAATCGGCAAGAGAGCTTTTCCGTTAACTGCACTGCAACAACAAGAATGCTATGAGTCCGACCAAATAGGTACGATTTCTTAAGAGATCACCAATTTTGTCTCTTGAGTGCTTGCCAATTTAATGACCAATTCTCCTCGTTGCTTCGTCTGGAAATGTGACAGGAACTGAGATGACACATTTCAGAGCTGTGTTTGTTGTAGAGATTTCTCATGAGAAATGGTTGTTTGTGGAGATTGCTTTGAGATTCCTCTGCAGTCTCTCTCTAAGTGTTGTTGTGGAGGAGATTTCTCTACAGTCTCAATGTTTTTTTGTGGAGATTGCTTAGAGATTACTCTGCGGTCTCTCCCAACGTGTTGTTGTTGTGGAGATCTTCTCTCTGCAGTCCCCTAGATAAACTTGTTGTGGATATCTCTTTGCAATCTCATAGATGTTTGTCTTGGAGATAATCCCTCAGATTTGTCTGCAGCCCATAGACATGTTTGCCATGGCAATTCCTCTCCAATCTCATAGAAATGTTTGTTGTGAAGATCTTCTCTCTGCAGTCTCATAGATATCCTTGTTGTGGATCTAATTCTTCGCAATCTCATAGAAATGTTTGCTGTGGAGATTTAACTGTAGCCTCATAGGTATGTTCATTGTGGAGGTTTCTGTGCAATCTCATAGAAATACTTGTTCTGGAGAGGGCTCACTCTTCGTGACTATCCTTTCTTATTTTATTGTAGATTGTATCCTTTTGTTATTGGTGAGTATTACAATAATACAGAAAAGAAATCTGTGGAGTGAGATTGCGGTGTTGCAAAATGCCACATCCACAGAGACATATCTGCTAATAATGTACAAAAGTGTTTATCTCTTGACCATGATCATCATGCAAAGCTTAAGTCTTTGTGTAGATTACAGGGAGGGGATCCATTCACAAAGGTGTTGAATGTTCGTGGTCTCTGTTGGAGTACAGTTGTGACTGCGGTTGCTGTAAAGATGGAGGAAGTTGCAGAGTGAATTCTATGCTGTTTAGTGTATCTGCAGAGGAGTTTGTCATGGTTTGTGTTGTTGAATCATAACCACCACATTTGTTTCTTTTGCCCATCTCCAGGAACTTTTTCATTTCAGTTTTCAGAAGACTCAAGTTGATGGGTTTCATGAGGACATAATCCATGCCTACTTCAAAGCATCCCTCCCGTGTTTTCGAGTCAGAGTTTGCTGTAAGTGCTGCAATGATGGGTCTTTCAAACTTGCTCCACTTCTCGACTATCTCCCTTGCAACAGCAAAGCCATCCATCTGCAAGAAGAAACACCTCAAAATTGTCACTCAGTGAAGTTGGTGAAGAGAACACTTCCTCCCAAAGAAATACCTCAGCATTCAAGATAGAACAAGAAGTTATGTGACTGCTAGGTACAAATGGTGAGGTATCTCAACAAACTTTGAACTCTTCAGTATACTTTGGAACGACTGATATTGTTTGTCATCCTTTGCACTTAGAGAGAGAGAGAGAAAAGAGAGAGCAAGTATTTGACAGTTCTATTGCTTACTGCAATCTGCTCCTTGTCTCTAAACAAAGATGTGCATACAAGAATGGTATAGTACAAAATTGTGGCCTCAGAAATGCTAGATCTACCTCAGGCATGCAAAGGTCTAAGAGAATGATCTGAAATGCAGAAGCTCCCTTCTCAATGAGAATATCCAAGCATTTTTGACCAGAGTCAATGACAGTTGGAATACATCCAATGCTGTCAAGCAGTCTCCTGGTTACAATACGATTTACAGAGTTGTCATCCACAACCATCACCTGTCCCGTCCGATCATGACACAGTTATCCATATGCAGACACAAGCAAATGGAAATCCTCTTTGAAGCCATGGTAGTAAACTACCAATGTAAACAAAAGCCAATCAGGACATGCCAGTTATGTAAGGTTTGTTTGAGATCCCCTCACCTGGATGTTCTTCATAGTGGATGGAGAGACAGCTCTTTTTGGCGTCACTGGAATGTCTTTGGGTTCACAGTAAATGCCAATGCACAGGTACAATTTGCAAGTGGTTCCTTTACCAAGCCCCTCACTCTCCAAACATATCCTTCCTCCCATTAGCTGCATCATTAAACAACAGATTATCATGCCTCCCATCAGGAGCAGGAAAAGCTTGGCGCTCTAGTCGTTGTATTCCAATGAAATGTTGTCTTAATGCTGAAGAGTGTGATGGAGCCACAATGGGTGTAGGTAGTATGTTGTGGATTTAGTAGTACCTGTACAAACTTCTTGGAGATAGCAAGGCCCAAACCTGTGCCTCCAAAGTTACGAGTTGTGCTGCTATCAGCCTGAACAAATTTGTTGAATAAGCGAGGCATGTCCATTGGTTTAATGCCAATGCCAGTGTCTTGCACATCAATGTGTAGGTACCTGTACTCCAGCGTTGTGTTTGGAACTGGCTGGCACTTGGTATGTGCAGACCCTGCAGCTGCTTGAAAGTCAGTTGTCGTGCCCAGATACACTGACAGCTTCACTTCTCCTTCCAATGTGAACTTGATTGCATTCCCAATCTGTCCACACAATTCATGATATTGTACATGAGATCTCACTGCAACTTTCTGGAACAATTTTGCAATTTCATTACTTGTGTTTCAAGAGACACGAGTCAGGAATACATGTGTGCAGATCAATATTCAGGCTTAGTTGCTGTGAATCAATTTGTTCAGAACGTCATCTCTCTTCCATTCTTTTTCTGTACCATTCTATTCTCAGCTGATCAGATCAGATGAACATTTATACCACATTGAGCAAAATTTGGACAATGCGATTCCTGTCACCAAAAGCATTGATTGGCAGTTCTGGTGGTATGGACATGGTGAATGCAAGCTGCTTGTTGATGGCCAGTGGTTGTATGATGCTTTCAACTTCTTGCAGCAAAGTATGGAGGTCAAAAGCTCGCAGATCCAAAGAGAGGCCACCACTTTCAAGCCGAGAGAAGTCAAGGATATCATTTATCAATGAAGATAGTAGACTACTGCTTTTACCCATTGTTTCAACCATAGTTTTCTGGTCAGCTGTCAAGTTAGTTTGCAACAGAATGGAGGCAAGAGCTATGAGAGCATGCATGGGTGTCCGCATCTCATGGTTCATAATCGCGAGGAAGTCATTGCGTGCTGCAACAGCTTCTTCAGCCTCCATTCTAGCAGTTTCAAGTGCACGGTTCTGAGACATTAGTTGGTCCCGTGCATGCATTGACTCCTCCAACACTGTTGCATGTGACAGGGCCACTGCAACCTTCAAACGCACAAAATTTAGGTATCACACAGTGATGAACTTGCATGTATGTCTCTTTAAAACCCCAGAAGGGTGGAAGTTGTCAGAAGAAGGATGTCATGCCTGCCTACATGTATGAATGAATTTCTTGCCTAAAACCATTGCAGCTAACTACTGTTGCAATCACACTGCAGGCACTTCCAACAATGTTTGGTTTGATGAAGCGAGAAGGGCAGAAGACACACCTGGTCAGCAACTGCAGTGACCAGATCAATTTCATGACCATGCCATCTCTTTCCTGGATCATTTTGAAGAGCAAGAACTAGCAAGGCATATGAAGAACTAACAATAGCACTTTGGTTGTTACCACTCCCAATCTCCACACCATTATCCTTGAAGTAGGATGTCCTCATGTAGGGCAGCCGTACAGCAACAACCCTGTCCTTCTGAAAGCAATCTCCAAGATCTCTGTGGCAGCTGTGCTTTGTGAGGGTTGAGTCCATTGGAACAAGCATTGCTCCTTGGGTGTTGAAAATCTGCACAAGAGACATAACAGCTCTGTGCCTCAGGTTGTGAGTTCATAATGCACATGCATGCATGTTGTAAAATCTGCAGACAGTGTGCTAGGCTGCAACTACTTGATTCATTTGATGACATAGATCGAGGAGGAGAAGAGGGGTTGTGGAACTGAGACAGTAAATCTTGAAATTTGGGTGAAGTGGATCATACTTTCTGAAGGTTTTCATCGGTGATAGGAATGGAGATTGGGACAGGATTATGATTATCCTCAAGTGCATGAGTGAGCTCCATAGTCTCACCATCAGCACTGGGCATCCAGACGTTGCAGCTTTCCAGTGTAAGTGTATGTGCCAACTCCACGAGAGTGGTCTTCAAAATGGTATCTCGGTTGAGTGTGCTCCTGATCTCATGTGTCAACATTCGCACATGACTTCCTATTTCTTCCTTCTTTTTCATGACTCCTACCTCCTTATCAAGCTCTGCAGTCTAGGCAGACAGCACACACAATCAATGTTATAGCTCTTTAGAAAACAAAATAATTGGCATGAAAGAAGCACAATTCACCAGTTTTGGTGCAATGCACAGAATCTGGAGAGAAAAATGAGGAGGATTTGCAATCATCATCATCACTTACCTTGATAGCCAACAATATCTCCCGCTTCTTGACTGATAAAACTTCAGGAATGACCCAGCTGAGAGTGATTGCTGTTGCACATGATACAAAAGCAGTTGTCACTTTGAAGAACGTCATAGTTGCAAAGGCCAAAGTTGAAGTAGAACCAAGAGTCCACAGACTGATAAGATGCGTCAGTCCACAGAGAACAATGAAGGCACCAAACTGTGCCACAATCCACTTGTAGGGAAACACCTGTAGTGATCAACTGCCATCAATTTTTTGTCTGCAACATCTCTCTGGTGCAGCACACATTTCTGATGCACTGTTGGCTCTACACATAGGCTACTACCTTAAGCTGTTGAATGATTTGACTGTCAGCAAAATGCTCCTTCTCTTGCTGCTTGCTGACATCATTGCCAAGGAAGGAGCTGCAATCCTAGTTTTCCCAAGCAGGAAAACTAGGATCACAGCTCATTACTTGCCTCACCTCAAGAAGCAGGCAATTGAAACATGGGATTTCTTCTATATGTTTCAGTCAATAGAAGAGTTAGCAATGGGCACCTGTGCCTTGAATATGAAAAAGAGGAGCTCAATTGGGATGGAGAAGTAGGCAAGGGCAATGAGCACATCAGAGGCGAGTTGCCAATGTGCCATTTGCACATAATTGTGGATCTGAGGATGAGCTGCCAAGCATTTGTGACAATTGTTTGAAATCTCGAACACAAGAGATGTGCAAGGCTCTGTGCAATATTTGGACATGCTCCTTGAAGATGGATCCACAAGCTGTTGCATTGGATCAGACATCATCAAACCCTTGAGAAGAAGCATTTCTTCTTCTGGAAAGAACTGCCTCCTCATCACTACTGCTGCCACACCAATCGTCAGTTGCGAGAAGAAGAAACAGATGCTGCTGTACAAGACAAATGTCCAAAGCTTGAGCAGCATTTTGTCCATTGCTGTTGCACAACCACAAAATGCTTGCTCCTCATCACAGATTTGCAACAAAAGAGATCGCTCAAAATCCTGTGTGAAATAACTCCTTTCTCCTCTGCAGCAATTCTTGGAAACACAAGCGTGCGAGGTCCAAATTTCAGATTCTCGAGCAAAAGACGAACACGTTGAAAAGACATTGCACAGAGACAGAGAGAGAGATAGACAGAGACAAAGAGATTTGCATCTGCCTGTACTTCGATTCTTCATTTTCCAAGGCACGGCGGAAAGTGAGGTCCAATGTGTGCGGAAGAAAATATCTCCCTTTCTCTTCTCGCATCCGCTCCATCTCCGCATCTCCCGCGCACGCTTCCGCGACTGTTTTTATTGTGAAACAGGTGAGAGGAAATCCGGCCTGCAGCACAACCGTTACAACACGCTGTTGTTGTTCTCGGCATTCCTACCCCCCATGACCGGATTCCACCTACCTACTAGCTACCGATTGTCATGAATCTTGCAATAGGAAACCAACAACACCAACAACACCAACAACAAACACCCCTCTGCCGCTGTGCTGTGCTATGCTTGGGTTTGCTTGCAAACCCGCAATCCTAACCTCCAGATCTTCAAACCCTAAGCGCACGCAAATGCACACAATCTCGCACAATTTGGGACAGAAAGAGACACGGGATTATGTCCGAAAGACGAAGAGTACCACATAATCTCCAATAGCAACAGCATTTCACGAACTCGCGGAAATTCGAAATCCAATTGCTCTCGCCAAGAATCGATTGCCATTGTCGTCGCTTTGATTCTGTTTTGCAACAGCAACAGGAACAGCAGCAGCAAGACCAGCCGCAGGCAGGAGCATCCTCATCATCTTTTCATGAAGCCGTGAATGCAAAACGCACAAAACTAGTGCAAATGAAGAGGAGCAACGCATTTGCCTCCTCCTCCTCTGTTTTGCGCATTTGCGCTCCTTCCGTCATGTCTTCTGTCATGTCTCCTGGTTCTTGCAACACGACAACTGCATGTGGATGACAACTCTACAGCCTGTTGATGCATGCAAGCAAGCCCTAAGGAAGAAGAAGAAGGAGCAGTGGAGGCGATGGATCGAGCAGCCAAGGACCTTGCAAAACGTGGTACCATTACAACTACTGCCGATGCATTGCAGCTGAATATCATCCTCGTCTTCGTCGTCCATCGTCTTCATTGTTTGTACACAAATGCAGCACCTCCTTGAGCTTCCTCTTCGTTCATCTATTTGCAGGTGTGTTATTAGTTGCTGCTTCCAAGTCTGTTGGCTGGTTGTAATAATAATGCTGCAAGAAAGCTCTCTCCATTGCATTTCGGGGCTGTGGACACGATGATGATGATCAGATGAGGAGGAGGCTGTTGTAGATCGGCTTCTCCGGAACTCGGTTCACAAACAGAAAGAAAGAAAGAGGTCGGAGGATTTTTGGAGTTTCTTCCTGGAATTGTTGTTGCTTCCACACGGCAGTCTTGATGATCTTCTCCTTCTCCTTCTTCTTCTTTTTGTTTGTGGTCGTTTCATTTGCCTTCTTCTTCTTCGCATTCTTTCATCGCTTCTGTGTGGGGATGTAGACGATCGGATTGTGGCGTTGAGGCTTTGGAGTTTGGCAAGGGAATGGATAGGACGTAGAGCAACAGAATCATCAGAAGAGAGTGTGTTTTTGGGGGATAGCAAGAAAGAAAGAGCAAAGAGAAAATGGAGGATACGGGACACTCTTCTCTGTCGTTTATCATAGACGGAGAACTGTGGGAGAAATTCAACTTGGAACTGCGAGCTGCGTGCCATTGGTGCACGCACCATCACACAACGACACCAGCGGAGGCGGCCAAGCAACTGGAGCGAGGCGAAGGCTGGCCGCGAGATTGGATCTCTCGCAAGGTTAAGAACTCGACGCGGCAGTTCGGAGGTCTTTTCATCTGCCCCGCTTCCGATTGTCCTGGTCACTCCAATCCCAAGGGCGAGCGCCGTCGTCGCTGGTTCTGTCGCTTCTGCATCAACCGCCATCTTGGTGTGGATCTCAAAAACTTCTTCCAGTTTGATGAAGCTCAAGGGAAATGGTTTCAGGTAAAACCCACCCTTTTCAGAAAGCCTTGAAACCCTAGGTCACCTCCTCCTCTCACAACACAGCAAGCAAGCTCACCAGAGAGAGAGACAGAGACAGAGAGAGGAAGCTTGATTGAATGTGTTCTTAAAGCTTCACAGCTCATGGACTTTACTTGAGCTTGTTTGTCAGTTTTTTTTTTCCTTGATGGGTGCAGATACCAGGTCTTATATGCTGGCATTGCCAGGCCCGTCATGGAGATGCAGAGTGTGTGAATTGTCCTCAGAAGCATACAAAGAAGGCCAAGAGGCCAAGAGATGTGCTTCCTCTTGCCATACGATCGCCAGGTATCAGTTTGCCAGCAGCTGCCAGTTTGTTGGTAACAGGAGGAGCTGCAGATGGTGATTACGCAGATGGGGCTTCAAGTGAGGGCCGAGGTGGTGGTCCAGGAGGTATTGATAACACCCATCTTGATGATAACACGCTAACCACTGCAGCAGTTGCAGGAGAAAACCATGTACGACTTGTCCTTCCAATGAACGCAACCTCTGTATCAAACATCCATTTTCTTGCTGCAAATGCTCCACTGATGCCACCACCACCGCACCAACAACAGCCACCTCCTTCACGACCATTCTTCTCAGAAAAGGCAATCCACCAAGCTTAAACTCTCATGACCTCCCTGTGCAATTCTCATGCCTCACAACATTATGTCTTCAAATTTTCCTTTTTGTCTCTCCATTCTGTTCATCTATTTGCTTGTTTTATTGTCATTTAGTTTTTCCTTCTCTTTGTTTTCCTCAGTGATCTCCACGTCTTTCAGTCAGTGTTGAGTCCTCCTGTTTCTCACTGTCTTATGACAGAAACTCCACACATTTGGGTCCAGTCTAAACATGTTTGTGACTGTCTCTATTATTCAAAATTTCTCCTCAGTGTTTTCAATTATTCATCATTGTTGCTGTTGGTGTTTCCAGTTTTTCCTGTTGACTGATGTACTATTAGATTCTGACATCTGTATAACCTTATTCCATCACCTCCCAATTTCAATTCATGTTGCATTATTTTGTAAAGGATGGAAAAGTTGTGAATGCTTATGAAGAGATTCTCATGGCTGTGATGTTGTGTGTGTGAAACACATGAAGCTTTCTCACACACACACACACACACACACATGAATGAAAGTTTTTCTTTCTTTCTTGTGAACAAATGATTTACATTGCTGTGGAGGAACTACACCCAAGACTGCATCTTTCTTTGCAT
>Ga0209208_10006384_pt1 | contig 16243 bp, 11 predicted proteins | sample S1TSphfallax_3_FD_187694 | JGI IMG/M metagenome (GOLD analysis project Ga0209208, IMG submission 187694) | Host-associated microbial communities from peat moss isolated from Minnesota, USA - S1T2_Fd - Sphagnum fallax MG (SPAdes) (version 2) | ecosystem: Host-associated > Plants > Peat moss >...
TAGTTTGAGATCAAGTTTATTTGCATCTTCATTTCACATAACAATATATATATATATATATAGTATTAGTTTGTTGAACTAGTGCACACAACTCAACATAAAAATTATGTATTATTAATTATGTACAATCAATCAAATGCCATAACTTGTCTAAAATGTAGGGTTAAGTTTTATATATATACATAAAGTTGTACTTATCTACCTAAAGAACTTGAACATATTTTTAAAAATAGAGTAACACCCTTAAGTCAAGTTCTAATTAAAATTTTGAAAAGAGGTTGATTACTTGGTTAGGTTTTAATTATAGTTCTAATAAACTTGAAACCACTTGTTTGGAATCTTAGAACCTAACTTATAACCTAGACATGCACCCCCTTCATCCCCAAAATGTGCCCACATTGTTAATTTTACCTACTAGAAAAGTTTGTAATGGATTTGGAGAATATGTTTTAAAGCATATTTTTGTGGTTGCAAAATGTTACCATTTCAGGCAAAGAAAAAGACTTGCTACAAGAGTGGGCATTTCACTTTATAAAACGCCCACCTTTTCTTTTTTTTTCCCCTTTTCTTGCCCTAATGGATAACCTATTTCAAGAAAAAATAAAATCATAGATGTTTAAACATTGATCCTAAAATAAGTTCCCACCCCACAGCCAAAACTAAGAATGCATTTATTTGAAAGCACCCCACTCATTGCAAATCAAGGTTCCTTATCAAGAACTAAACAATACCAATTTTGACCATGGTACCAATATAGATCATAGTTCACCCAACACAAAGGGGAGGCATTTGTCATTTAGGACTTTCACAAAGGTGGGAAACCCAAAATTTGGGAGCTTCCTATCAACTTTTTCAAGCACTTCAATGTGTGTTTCACCATCCAAAAACAAAAAAAATAAAATTTCAAACCTCACGTTGCACAAAATTGATTATCTAACAACTTGCAAAAAAAAACTATTATATGATTCTTTTGTTTCAAAACATGATTCAATTGCAAACTATGGAAACCCATATCCTTTACTTATGAAAATTATAATACAATTATTGTGGAGATGAAATCTCCACAATTTCACAAACATGTTGGTTTGCACAATTATAGTAGCATGTCAACTTTTTAAGAAAAAATTATCTTTCACAAAATCAATAAGAAACGACTTACTATGTTAGAAAAATTCCTCCATCACTCAACAATGTCTCAATAACTATTGATCCTTGAAGAATTTATAATCTCATTTTCAAAAGAAGATTGAGGAAAAAAAATTAATTCATACTTGGCTGAAACTAAATTAATGTCTATATATTAAAACATCTTCACTGGTAACACTAGCCATAAAATTTGGATGAAATATCCTTTAAATAGTCCCCCTCTATATAATTGATGAATGTTTTATTTGTGAGTGGAAGTGGGAAAGTAATGAACAAGTTATTTTGGATGTGATAATGGACCAAATATCATGTACTTGGGTGGACATGTTATAAACATGTTTCAATTTCCAAACCAATTTTTTCTTAATGTTCCTTGGAATAACTACACCTACCACCTAACCCATCCCCATGAATGAACACCAAATTGCCAAACACCATCCACGATCAAAACATGCCTCATGACCAAACACCCAATGAAAGCAAATGTTATTTTTTCATTTTATGGTGTTCTAACCCAAGATATTATAAATGTGTCTAGTAATGGGTGTGATGAAAGGGACACATGCTTCAAATCAAAAAAGAAAAAAACATCATTCTATTAAAGAAAAAAAAACATAAAAAAATTAGAAGAAAAGAACATCATTTTGAACAAGAGAAACAAGAACAACACTTGAGCAAGAAAGAGAGAAAAACATTGTTTGACCAAAAGAAACGATAACATCATAAGATTGAAAAGAACATCACTTTTAATAGAAGAAAAAAAAAGGACATTGCAAGACCAAGAGAAAGAAGATCATCGCTCAACTAGGAGAAAAGAACATTGCTTTGAGTAGGAGGGAAAAAATAGCATTGCAAGACTAGGAAAGAGAAAAACATGAAGAAAAAAAATAATTGCCATGAGCACCATGTTTGTCATATTTTATGGATTTCAATCAATGACTCAATTCTGGGTTTCCATAGTTTTTATTGAGAATGATAATGATGATCAAGGACACCTCATGACATGAAATGCCAACACTTCACAACACAAGCATGGGTATGCTTGAACAATTAAAGTGGGATGAATTGAACAAAGTGAGAAGAAAGAAAGAAAATTTCCTTTGTAATGAACAAGAGGAACACCTACTTAAAACAAAAGGGTAAACACCACAAGCAAACTAGAATAACAACTAAACCCAACCACAACACAAAAAAGAAAATAATGCCAACCTATTACCATTAGAAATTTCAAGTTTTTCTAAATGTTTGCCTCCCCATTATTTAAATGTTGAAGCCCATGGGTCTTAGTTAAATTTGAACCACACACAAACATACAAGAATGGTAAAAAATGGCATGGTTGTGTGTTTGGAATGTTTTGCAAATAGGGTAAGTAATGTGACATTGATAGCATTGGATTGTTTGTAAGGTGGCACATGTATGTTCAAATGTCACAAAATGTATGAACAAAATATTTTTCAATAAATTACCCCTTTCTTTTTAAAATTCATATCTTCTTCATTTCTCAACTGATTTGAACCATCTTCATGGCTTTGGGTGTGCTCAACAAAATTTTCATCTTTGAATTCCATATGCAACATAAAAATGTGTGTGGATTTTCAAATTTTTAATATTCTAAATGCTCAATCATAAGTGTAACTATCGTAACCTATGATGAAAAAATGAAACATTTTTCATCATTTAGTTTTCTACTGTAACACAAACTTGGTAAATAGTTCAATACCCAACAACTTCTATTTAATTTGACAACTTGTTTTGTTATGTGTGGTGTTAAATCATTTGAGGTTTTTTTGATGTACCATTCCCAACATTTGTTATCAAGCATACTTATATACTAAGGTTATATTTGCTTTAGCAACACCTTGCCCTTAGCATTCCCAAAGTTCAATTTAATAACTACCGTGGACATGCACATATTAACCCTTAGGTAAATCTACATAACCTTGAAGTAGCCTTAGGTAGCCTATGTAGCCCTATAGTAACCTATGATAACCCCTAGGTAATGTACATAAACCTTAAAGTAACCTACATAACCTTTCAATAGGCTATGTAATCCCTAGGTAGCCTACATAGCTTTATAGTAACCTATGATAACCCCTAGGTAGCCTACATAGTCCTATGGTAGCTTACAATAATCCATGGGTAGCCTACATAACCTTATGGTAACTTACAATAACTAATAGGTATGCCTATGTTGTCTCTAAGCCATAAGTAGCCTATTAACCCTTATGTAGGTTTATGTTCTTCTTAGGTAGGCCTTAGGTAGCACAACTATCCCCTAAGAAAGTCATTATGTAACCTACAAAACCTTAAGTAACTTACGTAGCACCTAGAAGGTAGCTTAAAAGGCTTTTAGGGTAGCCTATGGTAGCCCCTTAGTAGGTTACATAGCTTTTAGGGTAGTATACAATAGCCTTTAAATAGCACAGATAGCTTTTAAGGTAACCTACAATAACATTTAGTTAGTAATTGTTAAAGATAAGACAAAAACACAACTTAGAAAAGACTATATGAACTTAGTAAACAAAAAACTAAATAATGAACAAAAATTAGATGATTTTATTTCTTGAATAAAATGTGATGCAAGTTAAACATGAAATGAATTAAGAGTACAAGGTCCTAATTTGTGTTGGTGAAATTAAGGGGTGGTGTCATTTAAACCTCTTTTGATACTATATAATGCAACCTTTTAAAAGATCATCAACTTTTTAGAAAGTTTCGTCAATTACACCTTCTATAAGTTTAAAAAATAGTTTAATTTCTAGAAATTTATTTAATTAAAAAAAAAGGTTTTGTTAAATTTTTTAAGTATATATTTTTAATTACATATACTAAAAACTTGTATAAATTATAATTCTAGAAACTTCTTCTAAAAGCTTCAATTAATTTTACATCTTCTAAAACTTCTAAACATACTTCTCCAAAATCTTTTTAATTAAAAAAAAAAACATCCCTTATTATTTATTGTCCATAACAATAGGCCTACATAATAAGTAGGTAGCATATATAATCTTAAATAACCTACATGGCCTTTAGGTAAGTTTACAATAACTTATAAATAACTTACATAGACTTTAAATAGCTTAAATAATCAATACATAATTGCTAGCTAAGCTTACATAACTTTTAAAGTAAGTCTACATAGCCTTTGAGGTAGCCCCTAAATAGGCCTATGTTGTTTTTAAGTAACCTAGATAGCACCAAGGTTATAGGCTTATGTTAGCATTACGTAAATTTATGTTGATCCTAAGTATGCCTAAGTATGTCTAGGTAAGGCCTAGGTAAGCTTTAGGCCAACCTAACTTATTTATGATTATTTAGGTGAAGGTAGGTTAACTATGGTAGCTTACTTAACCTAGGCCCTTTAACCTCAACTAATATGCTCAGTCACCTAGCTTAAATTCCTAGTATAAACTCCTAGTGTAATTTAGAAACTAGGAGGCTAGCTTGGTGAATTAGTCGTTAATGAAATCAACTAACTATGTTCATAACAATTGGACCCTATTTAGTAATGAGTTGGTCATTTTCACCATCGTAAATCTATTGAAAGACAAAGTGAAGTTGGCCACATATTGTAACAGTGGTTACACTATGGTAGAAACATTGTAAAATGAACCCATGGACTCAAAGTAGCGCACACCTTGGTCCATTAAACTTATAATGCTATGACATGATAAAAGAACAATAAAATGGATCTTAATCATCTCATAACCTTCTTTATATATCCATTCAAATCAATGTGCAAGAGTTTCATTATGCATATATTTTGCAAGCACAATAATCTAGGAATGTGGGGGTCATGGATGTATCTTGTTGAACATTAAGTTGACAATTTCTAGCATATTGGACATTTGACATCATCTTATTTCTATTTTCAATTTACATGATCATTTAAGTATGAAGATTTAGCCAAACTTGGATATAAAATAGATATGATAATTGAATACATATTGTAATAATGTTAACCCAACCTATGGACTAGGTATTCAACATCCATTATTGTGAATTTGATAACAAGTTTTAACATGTCACCCACTTAAATGGGGTGCAAGAATGCCAATACAAAAATGGATGACTTGCTACAACTTATATAGCTTACATAGTCAAGCAAAAGGTAACAAACACATACCTCAAAATTTACATTTAAAATAATTCAAACACATTGAAATTGTGTATATTAAAAAAGTGTGCTTTGAATTTTGGATTATACATGTACAAAATAAATAAAAACTAGTGATATCATTTGACAAACTTGGGAGTACATCTCTTGCATATGTTCATCAACACACGGCATGGACATAAATGATCTAACAACATTATTGGTAATATGCTATTTACATTTGTATTTTTATGAATATGTGTAAGGTAAAGTCACATGATTCACCAAAATCAAATTATTGTAAAAACTTATTCCATCTTCTTCCCATGCTACCCAAAGGGTATCACATGGAAAACAAGAAAAAATATATTTTGAAAAATGATGTTGTTTTGAAACACCACACAAACAAGAAAGGAAAAACCACATTGGGTAAGATGCCTTTCAATAATACTAAAAAGAAATTGGAACAAGTCTTGAACAATTTTTTACAAAAAAATGGATGAAAAGAAAGAAAGGTCAAAGTGATTTGCATCCCTTGTTCATGTTCTTCTCGATTTGCCTTCATTTTCACCACCTAAGAAATTATTACATTCATTACAAATTCAATTATTAAAACACAAAAACTCTTATGAAGTAAATGAATCTTGCACCACCTTCAATTAAACTGACATTTTCACCTGCTACCCATTGATTGTGCAAATTTCAATTGTTGTGAATAGTGATGGTTTAACATATGGTGATTGACCAAGGTCACCCTACAATGACTTTAACCTAAAGGTTAGGGGGTTCAAGGTTCAATTGTCTTGATCGAATAACCAATGATTTAAAATTTGATTATGTGATTATCAAAGGTGAAGCTTTGAACACCCCCATGGTCTTTTCACTTATCTAATGATTTCATTAAGCATTACCACCATGGTAAATCCATGGAGAAAATTTCTCTCTTTCACATGGCCAAACTTTATTCACTCTTGTTGGAGTGAATCACACAATAGAGTGCAAATTTCACCACTTCAAATATGTGAACATTCATAACCAATTTCAGTTTCATTCTACTTATTTCTTTCATGGGTGTTCTTTTGAGTTCTATCAAATGCTATGCCATTTGTTCTTTTGAAAAACAATGCTTGTTAAGATGAGTTGCATGCCACAAAAGTTGTGATGTGAAGACTTAACACTCTCAAATTGTAATTGTAATTTTGAGTTTTTGGTATGAAGAGTTGGGTTGCAAAAAAGGGTTGCAAAGGGTTCCATGCAAATGCTTTTGGTGATGAAGTGAAAGCAAAAACAAAAACCAAACCCCTTACTCCCATTTAGTACAAAAATTTCTTCCCATCTCTAAGGATGAGAAAATGTTCATGAAGGACCTTTCAATCTTAGTGACTCAAAGAAAGTGTTTATGAAAGACCTTTCAATCATAGTGACTCAAAGCTCTACTTTCAAGTATAGTTTTGAATAATGGATGGTTCCATAGGCAAATCCAATCATATGTGGGCAAATGGACATTTGAGATACTCTCTTATCGGAATAGAAATTGATAATTACAAATAGAAAATCAAAAGATCTTCAAAAGAACCTTGAATCTAAGTCATTCACCCCCATATTGAAGTTTTGGCCCTTGGGTATGAGATCTCTCTTCTGCTACAAAGACAAAACCAGCATAGTCTGGGACCTTAGAATTTGCCATTAGAGTCTCTTCGTCACCATGTTGCTCCTCTTCTGTCTGCTGCTGCTGCTGCTGCTCCTGCCTCTGCTGTTGCTCCTCCTCTTCTTTGCCAGAGCGGACGGTAAGCAAAATCCGAACACCCAATTGCGTCGGTATATGGGTTGTGTGAGCTTGATAGACTTCGGCCAAAATTTTCACGGGTGTGGAGATTTTAATGAAATCTGCACCGAGTGAAACTGTAGTTGGTTCGTGCAACTCTTTCTGGTTGAAAGCCAACAACACCCATATATTGAAAAAAACAAACCCTTTGAAGGAATTTCAAGCTATGGGTGGCTTGCAATCATGTTTGTTGTCTTCTTCATCTCAAATATTTTAGGGTTGAGATATTGAAGCATTGTTAGTCTTCCAGCAATAGATAATCAACCCTAAGCCCTAATACCATACACTTCATTTCCTTATGTTAGCTATGTTTGTGGGCAATTTCCATTCACAGGGGATTTCATACTCATGACTAAGGGTCGAACTCCAACAAGTGCTGTTGAAGACAAGGTGCCCTCCCCTCTCCCTTCTCTCTCTCTTTTGCACACAAAAGGCCAGTACAATCACAATTGGCAGTGACACTGTTTTTCATTGTAATTTGACAAGAACAAAATTGGTTTTTGTGGGCTTCGGGATCATGACCCACCTTGAATGTGGTTTAGGGTTTTGCAAATAATTCGTCCTCCACCAAGAATAACAGTTGAGAATGCTAAAGAATGTGGGAATTCATCCATTTGGGCTGAGGGGTAGTGGCTCATGTGCAGGTGGTGTGGATCACTGGGGCCAGCCAGGGAATTGGTACCCGAATTTGCCCTTATGAAGCTTCCTGTTCAGAATCTTAAATTTTCATACATGTTTTTATCTCCTGACAATAAATCTTTTTACATTGTGGTTTCATGCATTTGAGATAAGAGATTCATTCACCTGCTTGAGATGGAGTGAAGCTTCAAAGTGAGACATTGCTTCTTGTGTGTATGCATATAGTTTGTCATCAGTTCATTCTTGACCTAATTTTGAAACCTGTCAGTATAGTGTATATCATCAGCAGACCTATGACATACTGGACTGATTTGTTACCTGCAGGAGAAGCACTTGCAAAACAGTATGCTTGTCTAGGAGCAAAGCTGATTCTGTCATCACGGAGACCATTTGAGTTGGAGCGTGTCAAATCAGAGTTAGTTGGTAAAAGGGTTGCATCTGAGCTCTTGGAAAATGAGTTCCATTCTAAGTCAAGTGTTCTAGTTCATGGTCCTTGTACGAAACATTGGGACTTCTATGTTTCATTGTGATGGATTTGGAGTATATGACTCTGATTGCTTCAGCTGATTGTGAGAACATTTATATTAGGAGATTGGATTGGAATATGAAGCAAGTTGCAGAGCTTCATGTGGCCACCAGAGTGTCCCATTAGAACAAATTGAAAGTGTTATGAGTGGGCACAAGGTCTAGAGTTCTTACTGCAACAGAGGGAAATTTTGCAGGAAAGCATTGCCCCAACGATGTTGTAGTGTTGCCTCTGGATATAGCTTCGGATGTCACAGAACTCAATGAAGCTGTGATGAAAGCTGAAACAGCTTTTGTTGGAGCGGGAGTTGATGTCATGGTGCACAATGCTGCTTCTCAACGGCCTGTAAGTTCAGCCTTTTTCTTGTGCACACCAGGCATGTACAACAGTCCTCAAACGGATTATTATTAGCTTGCCAATTGGCTCAACAATTATAAGCTTCCATTGCCTCTGCTGAGCACCAGTAAAACACATTTGTTCTCAGCTGGCAGCAGATGTCCTTCCTTCTCAGGTGAGATGTTGGTTGATTGTGCAAGGTTTTTGTGCCATTGAAGCATTTCTGGTGAGATTAGGTGCCTAACTTGCTTCTACCACTGGTGTGACATTGTGGCCATGTAGAATCGTCCTGCTTTGGAGATATCTGATGACATGCTCAAGGTTGGTAGCTTTTGTCAAGTACAAGTTAGACTTTCCTATGGAGTGCACTGTCTTTTGAATGAGTTCCAGTCCAACTAGAGTCAGTCAATCATCAAGAAGATACTTCCAATTTTTTCTTAATTGATTGGAGATTTGAAAGTCTGTGCTCAATTGCAAGTATTTCCATGAGATCTCAGCTAAACCAATCTCTCTGCAACTTGTGCAACATTTGGAAGTGTGGAGCACATGAAGATCATATATGTAAGTGCCTGATGGGAGAATTGAGAAATTGAGATTTGGGGCACTGCTGGTGATTTATTGCAGAATAATTTTGAGGTGAATGTTCTGGGACCAATTCGTCTCACACAGTTACTGCTTCCAAGAATGATACAACGAGGCAAGGGCGAGTTTCTTGTGGTGTGTAACCTCATCAAATGGACCTAGTTTCTTCTAACTGCCTGCTGAGACATGCCAAATATTCCAACAATTGACATAGAGTGATTAGGTTATTAAGTTAATGTTCAGTGGTGCAAGCACTTGGGCTACTATTTAGATGGTGGGTTTATTCAGGTGAGCAGTGTGGCTGGCAAAGTGCCTGCACCTGGCCAGTCTCTTTATGCAGCTACAAAACATGCTGTCAATGGTTACTTCCACACACTTCGTTCTGAGGTTTGCTCCTCGCCACTCTCTGGAGTCTATTGAGCAGAAGTGGTGCTGTTTTGAATTCAAGGCTAGCATATTAATTCACACTAGAATCCTCAATGATATACCTGTCACAAAAAGGATGTATTTTGGAACCTGCAAGGACTCATCTGGAGATCATATGTTAAGCTGGTGGGTATTGCTAAACAGGTCAACCAACAGGGAATCAAGATCACTGTGGTTTGTCCAGGGCCAACTAATACCTCAACACTGGCATCTCCAAACCCTGAGTTGGTAACCTTCTGACTGACCCAAAAAAAAAGTAGCAAGAGGGGGTAGTTCATTATTGCATTGTATGGCTTGAGATAACAAAACCAATCTGTTAGCAGTCCTTGTTTGCAACCTGCATAAAGAACAGTATTATTTACAGGAATTTTCTGACTCGTAATGAGACCTAGATACTAGGCTATTTGCTTCTGACTTAACCTGCAAGCATGTCTGTTTGTTTGGAATCAAAGACATCAGCAACAAGATGTGCTGAGTTGATCTTGAAAGCAGCTGCCCATGGCATGAGAGAGGCATGGATCTGCGGACAGGTAGCATAACTATGGAACTTATACACCTCAGTCAGGCTTATTGGTGGTGGATATGTTCAATGGTCTTTATGAGTTGTTTCCCTTTGTTTTCTTGGCCCCATTACTTTGTTGACAAGCAGTGCAAACTGAAGCAGGATTGAGATGTCCCCTGAAGTCTGCTGCCTTTCTTCATGACTATCCTTATTCCTTTGTTATGCCAGCATATGTGCTAAACCAGGCATATCAGTCTGAAATCCATAACAACAGCATTGACATGTTTCTGAATTGTATGGAGTGGGAAAGGAAAGTAAAACTTTTTTCAATACATGACAGGTCAATTAGCAGTAGAGATAGTTGCTGGATTCTTTGCTTATTAACGTGGTTGCTGATACTCTTTCCAGCTTGTGCTTTTTTTCTTATATGTGATGCAGTATCTGCCTGCAATTGAGTTTGCTGGGATTCTTCAGTTGTTGACATGGGTGCTGATGCTCTTTGCAGCCTCTGCTTGTTTTCATGTACCTGATGCAGTATTTGCCTGGAATTGGCTTTGCCCTCATTGACAGGGTATGTCCCTCCTGTTTTTGTCATACATGTAGTATATGCTTTGCATCAATCAAATAGTGTAAACCAAGTTTCAGTTTCAATTTCTAGTTTGCTCATAACAGACCATAATACTACACATTCTTTCTTCATATAAGCTGAGTGCACAAGATTTCAAATCATGAAAATCATTGCTCTTTACCAAACAATAGCATACCTATCATAATGTAAGACACTACTTGATGCTTGAGTTTGCTATAAATCAGGATGAACCTTTTATTAATATGGCTGCTAATTTTAAATGGGTATAGGTAACTCATTGCCTGGCTTCATTCTCAATAGGCACTCCATTGATGTATAGCTGGAATTGAAATACAGGTTGGCCCAAAGCGTTTGAAGATTGATAGGCAAGGTTCCCTGTCAAGTCTACTATTCAAAAAGGGCAATTGAGATTACTTGGAGCTCTGTGGCACCAGTTGCACTCCGAGTCTAAAAGGATTTCTCCATTTGACCAGTTGATGGTGACTGATGGAAAGGGTATATCTTACAAAAACAGCTTTGAGTTGCTGAGGAAACTGTCTTCCTAAAGATACTCTGTTTGTCTGCACTGAGAAGTTCATCTCAAAAGCTACCTTTGTTCTTTCAATTACTACAAGAGACAGGATTGAACAATTTGTCTAAAAGGGAAGCAAGTATACAGGGAATGGAATGTATTTGTTGAAAGAAATATACACAGTTTGCATGTCAAAAGAGCAGCTTTTGCCGCTTGTATGAAGTCAATGTGATGGGCAACAGCATAGATTTGAATTAGACCCTTTGGGAATCATGCCCTATTGTTGCCTTCTCTGAAAGAATTATCCACACACATGGGAATGCACATAACAAGACAGAAAACTTAGTGGGTAAGGGACTCTCCCAAATGATATGAGTGGTAGCCAACATCATGTCTGGGCCTAGCACATGCTCCAGACACTAATGTCCTGTGTTCAATTGACTTCTCTTGTTTACTCCCTCCTGCCATTTGTCATCATTTTCACCCACAGCAGGATCTCATTCTTCTGAAGTACAATTTCTTGGAACTAGACTTGACAGCATTGCTATCTAGAGTTGAAAGGTCGACTGGGCCCCTCAGAAACTCCTTGACAACCAGCTGGACCTGAGCTCATATACAGAATCAAGGCAGCACCAGGTAGTATAGCATGTGAGATTGTCTTTCATGCTGCAATTTAGCTTGAATCCATTTGTCATTTGCCAAGCTCATCTGCAGATTCAATAGTGACTTGAGCCACCAGAGTTGATTCATCCAATCCTCCCATGGCATCCAATACTTGGAACCCAAATGAAGGCTCTATCTAGTATGGAATGAGAGATGGAAAGTCTTCCATTTATTTTAACTTTAACTTTCTTTTAGAGATGGCTGGAGTGTTTACCAAATTGTTTCAATACCGCCCTTTTCTTCATCCTGTGTGTGTCCATTGTGCCTTTCCCAAGACAAATCTAATAAGTTTGCACTTTGTGGTAAAAGCTCCAGATAATTGTGATTGCATATGCTAACCCATATTACCTTTGATTGCTGCAATTTGTAGACTGGAAACTTGTAAGGTTTCTTGTGCCTGTATACTTGGACTGGGCCAAATGGGATCACACACACTACCTGCCTTCAGTGCTGTAAAGACTGAAAACATGTTGCAATACAATTCCATAGCTTGGCTGCCAACCTGCTGAGGTGTCTCTGAGCACAAATGCCCAATTTCAAATCAGTAGCAAATATCCAAAATCTAAACCCCTCTCAAGCTCATATTCAGAACCAGAGCCTGCCACAAATAATCAAAAGCATTATGCAACAGCAGAATACTTTCAGTCAGGTCACAACTAAACCCTCAAATTTCTTGCCCCTAAATAGACAAGGTCTGTTTGTTCTGACAGCCGGAAAGCAGAAGTTTTCCTCAGTACATAAGAGGGGGCTGTTGTGGTGCAGTTTTATGCTCTTTTCCATCCTATTCCCATGACAGAAAGTTCTTGGTTTTATGGAGAGTTTCAAATTCCAAGAAATTGCTAGTGAAAAAGAGTTGCACTGTTAAAGACCCGTCAGTTCATCCTATTTCCTGGAAGAGACATCTAACGACACACGAGGCCCTTGTTAAACATGAGCAATTATGGTGCAGACTCTTGATGCAAAGTGAATTTTCTTTGTTGTGAATAGCCTAATCACACAACAAACCTTGCTATTAAATCTGAGCATTAAAAAAAATGCTAATTAGTCAAGATTTGTAGCTGAATTTCTGTGCTGTTGATCAATATACAAATGCTACATCATTGCTCAACATCTCAAATGCCTTTGATTCAGCCCCAATCTTCAAATGAGAAGCTGAAATAAGTAACAACACCAAGTACCCTTCATCTACAAATCATGTCACATATTTAGCAATTGTTTCTTTCGAGACATCTTCTATGGTGGCAACTTCACTGTTAAGACAGTATTGAATGATCCAAATCCATAAACAAAGTATGTTACAGAAAGTCAGGACACAATAATATGGCTGTAAGTGGCTAACATACGCTATGCTACTGATGCACCAATGTGTCTATGGCTAGTTCTCTTTCCAGCCATGTAAGACCCTTCCATTAAGTTCTGCTATATACAATCACCATCAAATTTCCAAACACTATATTGTCTCTGAGATTAGCATCTCCAGAATTGAAACTGCAATAAAAATTCTCCTAAATGAAACACCAAAATACAGCTACCATGCATCACAACATTCACAGACAATAACAAACAGAATTTGTCACGAAATGAATATAGTTCTTTTGCTGTGAGGAATTGAAAAGACACCCACTTCATATTTTCAAATGAGAGGCAGTCATCATAGCCTCTCTCACTGAAGTCCAAAACAAACTACCCCACTAATATGCCCTTCATCTTAAACCAGGATCATATTTCCCAAACCCTACACCAACCATCAAGAAGCAACCAGGATCCCTCTGATAGGACACCCACATTGTTCGCACCATGAAAGCACTTATGCATAGTTGAGCCGGAAAATGTCATTGAAGACATAGAAGCTTCCCTGTGCTGTTGGAATCAGGTGGAACATCTGCAACAAAACCAAAACATAAAGTCTTCTTACTTCAAAAACCTCCACAACTTCTCGCATTCAAAATGCAGCATTCCACATGCCTCTTCCTGATCTAACTTTCCCTGGTGTCACAAACCTTCCCAAAAACAAGAGATGGACAAATGACCAGAACATAGTACACTTCAATCTGGAGGGTCTAAACCCTAATCCAGCCCCTCTCTGGTTTGAAAGACCGTGTAAGGAATCACATCACTCCAAATAAGAACAGAGACACATGAATCTGCAGATCTTATAGTATTTTCACTGCCAGATTTCTCTACAGACAGAGACAGGAGCCCCTTCACCAGGAGCACGAGGCTCCCTGCCTTGAGAAACCCTACCTGACTGAATTTTAGGGCATGCTCCTCCCCTGGGAGTTGGAGATTGCCGCTGACGAATACGAGCATGCCGCCAGCGGGGCCTGAAGGCTGGCAGTCGACAGTTGAAATGTTGTGCTTGCACTGCTGGAACGGCAGACTGTTGAGCTTGTTGCTGATGTTCTGCGCACCCTGGATCTTCTCGCCTTCGAAGGACAGCATGGAACTCTCCTGGTAGAGACCCATCAAGTTGAGTCTATTGCTGTCGAAAGTCGTGTAGTAGTGCTCTACGAAAGCCTTTGACAAACTGTCGGGATCCATCCTTTCTACAACAAACGAAGAAAGGCCACTGATCAGATCCCTCTCTGGCCCTGCTCTCCCCTCCCTAGTTTCTTGCGGGATCGCGTGCGGATGCAAAAGGCGTACGCAACTCTGTCTGCGCTCCGAAGAAGAAAGAAGCGAAGTTTTAGGGTTTGGTGCGAATGCTGTGTTACGTTGTTACTCGTTTACTGCGCGTGCTTCAAGTGTCAAAAAACTAATTACCAATTATAACTTTTTGCCAGTTTTTACCACATTCTTAGAACCAGTAAGGATTTTGTGATGTAGCCAAAGTGGCGATCATCCAAAAATACTTTAGCCAAATTTGGCTACAGTCTAATATAAAACTAGGGGAAAAAAAAATTTAATCTTTCTATATTCTTGGCTACCTACCTACTGGAACTTATCATAAAAATCTGGCGATTTGGAAATGTTTTCCCTGCATTTGGATCATTTTTCCATGACAAATCAATCCTTTGTATAGATCGAAATCATATTTCACCCTGTAAAATAATAATTCACATAACCAAGCAAATAACCATCCATTTGCAACATTAGTGTCATAAGTGTAGGGTATATAGCCTGAGGCCACAGGCTTTAAGAAAACAATTTGCGAAGATTGTGCAATTTGGTGCCACCATAGTTGCCTTGGAGCTTGTTGAAAGCTTGGATTCAATTTGATCTCCAATGCAAGTTATTGCAAGTTGCAATTCACCATACACAAGAGATGAATGCTCAATACTCACCATTGGTCAGCAAATGTGTACTAAATACTTTCAATCTTCAACCCTTTGATTATGGTATTATTATAAATTGTAGTGTGAAAGATGTGAAAAGTTGATAATTATTTTTCATAATTCTCAATTCCAACATGTATACAAATAGAAATCATATTTCTTTTTCCCCCAAATGGGACCATGGTTGATCTAATTGGAACATAATTGGTTCTCACTTCCCCACTAGACCACCCACCAACAAACTTCCTACATGGTTTAATGTATAAATTGTTAAACAATTGGTACTACACCTATGAATACCACTTGCATTTCAATTAAACACATGTTGTCCTTGTAATTGTAAATGACTAGTTTATATGTCATGAAAATCATGTAAGTGTAAATTTTTACAATTATACACTCGAGTATTTTTATTTACACTATTCATTGGACATCTTTTTTTATTTACACATATAGTTGCACCATGTGTGTGTGCATATATATTTGAAATACATGTACGTGTCAATGTGTATATTGTTTCATTGTGAAAATGTAAATAATGATGCAATGTACCCTCATTCTATTATAGTACCTTTACCCATAATTAAAAATAGAAATTTCAAAAAAAAATTAGTTGCCCAGTGAAAAGTTCCAAAAAATTTGATTTTTAAATTGTCAAAATCTATGAATCACTATGTTCATCTATCCATGAGCACCTCATGATCTTCACCATCACATAATTGCTATGTTTAAACTTTTGAGCTTGATTAATGAAGTGTTGATTTGTTTTGGTCTTCTCGACGATGTCTTAGTGTTTCTCACACACCACAAGGATGAAAACCAATGTGAATCCGTACTTTTATAACTTACTTATTAGTACTTACATAACTACCATAGGTACCTATTTGCAATAATATGTTGAATTATTATTTTTTCACTTTTACCATGTGATTGTAAGGCTGAAGTGAAAAAATAAATAAAAATTCATATATGGTTATTTTTATGGCTCACTTAATAACCTTGCATTTGACCCATGCTCCTAGACTTTGGGTGGTGGCATTAATTTATTCTTGTACACATCTATTCTTGGGAGGAACCTATTGAATAACAAATTGTCTCTTTTGAAAGTTGCTGAAGCAAAATGGGG